>ERZ650300.111-NODE-111-length-42901-cov-7.358680_pt1 | contig 42901 bp, 46 predicted proteins | sample MGYA00376236_ERZ650300 | MGnify/ENA primary metagenome ERZ650300 (study PRJEB26733, sample SAMN07839303) | wastewater metagenome | biome: urban; feature: wastewater treatment plant; material: waste water | place: USA: North Carolina | collected 2016-04-28 ...
AGGCCATTTTTCTATCTGAAATAACGAGTTATCGCTTAAGATCCTGTCTATGAATCGCATCATGCTTTCCTTGTCCCAGAGAAAATGAGCTTTCTCTCTTGAATTCCAAAGGTGTTTTAAAAATGAAGAGCTTAAAAATTCAGGGCGGAATATCTCCCGCCCTGTCAGTCACGGAATTAACCGCCGCATTTACCGGTTTTCACGTTGAAATTGCCGCATGACAGCGGTTTACGCCAATCAGAGATCAGGTCTTTTGAGCCTGGTAAGAAGTCAGACCATTCGTCACCAACTACGGTGCCTTTGGTTTCAGACACTACTTCAAATTGACCATCGTCTTGAATTTCACCGATCAGCACAGGTTTAGTGATGTGATGGTTTGGCATCATCGCTGCGTAACCGCCAGTCAGGTTCGGCACAGAGACACCAATCAGTGCATCTTGTACTTTCGCTGGGTCAGTGGTGCCCGCTTTCTCAACCGCTTTCACCCACATGTTGAAACCGATGTACGTCGCTTCCATCGGGTCGTTGGTTACGCGCTCTTTTTTACCGGTGAATTTGTGCCATTTTTCGATGAAGTCTTTGTTAGCTGGAGTGTCTACGCTTTCAAAGTAGTTCCACGCAGCCAAATGACCGACCAGCGGTTTGGTATCGATACCTGACAGCTCTTCTTCACCGACAGAGAACGCCACAACAGGAATGTCTTGTGCAGAGATTCCTTGGTTACCCAGTTCCTTATAGAACGGCACGTTTGCATCGCCGTTGATGGTAGAAACCACCGCGGTTTTCTTACCTGCAGAGCCAAATTTCTTCACGTCAGCCACGATAGACTGCCAATCTGAGTGACCAAATGGGGTATAGTTCACCATGATGTCAGACGCTTTCACGCCTTTAGATTTCAGATAAGCTTCGAGAATTTTGTTGGTGGTGCGTGGATACACATAATCCGTACCCAACAATGCCCAACGCTGTACGCCTTGATCCATCAGGTAATCAACGGCGGGGATCGCCTGCTGGTTTGGTGCAGCACCGGTGTAGAATACGTTTTTGGATGACTCTTCCCCTTCATACTGCACTGGGTAGAACAGCACGCTGTTCAGTTCTTCCACAACAGGCAACACTGATTTACGGGAAACGGAAGTCCAGCAACCGAAAATGGCTGATACTTTGTCTTTCTGAATCAGCTCACGCGCTTTTTCCGCGAACAACGGCCAGTTTGACGCAGGGTCAACTACCACAGGCTCCAGTTTTTTGCCCAGCAAGCCACCTTTCTTATTCTGCTCATCAATCAGCATCAGCATGGTGTCTTTCAGTGTGGTTTCACTGATCGCCATGGTGCCCGACAGCGAGTGCAACACACCCACTTTGATGGTGCCATCTGCCGCAAACGCGTGACCACCAAACAAAGACGCAACCAGAATAGAACTTGCGAGTAGTTTCCTTTTCATGCGCATTCTTCCTTAAATTAGTTTTTCAGCGATGAACAAACCCTCTCTCGGTATCTGTTCACTTGAAGTTTCAAGACAATCACCCTTTGAACAAGCAGGTTCAGTATTGAGAAAAAATAGCAGGCTGAATATGCGCATATCGTGCAGAGAACTACGTCAAATGACGCATAGGTGAATGGCTGATAATTCGATATACTGATGTAGGAGGATGTCTTTCCTCACTTGATCGCAAGGAGTGCAATCAAGAGCTACTTATCATGAATGGAAGCACTGCCTATTATGCAAAAGGTTCCTGTTAATCGGCGTAAATACAATAAGTTAGTCGCCAATGAGATGTTGGAAGACTTCGCGCTGCGCTTTACCTCAAAACGAGCCCGCAAATGGTCTGCGACCTGGATAGCCAATAGCGCACTAGGCATTGTCTCGTTTCTGGTTTTGGAAGCGTTGGGCGGCTCGATTACGCTCTCTTATGGTTCCATCAATGCACTGTGGGCTATCGTTGCTGTATCCGGTGTTGTCATTTTCAGCGGCATTCCCATCTGCTATTACGCATCCAAATATGGTGTAGATATTGACTTACTCAGCCGTGGCGCGGGGTTTGGTTATATCGGTTCCACCATCGTTTCGCTGATTTATGCCTCGTTCACTTTTATCTTTTTCGCGCTGGAAGCCGCGATCATGTCGATGGCGTTGGAACTGCTATTGGGTATTCCGCTGTTTTGGGGTTATATCATCAGTGCAGTTGCCGTGATCCCCCTCGTACTGTTTGGTATCACCAATATCAGCCGTTTTCAGATGTTATCGCAGCCACTGTGGCTGACGATGCAGATCGTTCCGCTGTTTTATGTCTTCAGCCACCCGGATTCACAACTCGACAGTTGGCTGGCTTACACCGGCATTAATCAAAATGGAAATGGCTTTAACTGGTTACTGTTTGGCAGCGCGTCAGCCGTATTACTGGCCGTCATTGCGCAGTTAGGCGAGCAAGTCGACTTTTTGCGTTTTCTGCCAGAGCAAAAAAAGACCGGTCGTTTCAAATGGTGGTTAGCGATGCTATTCGGCGGGCCGGGTTGGATGCTATTCGGTGCCGCCAAACTCGCCCTTGGCAGCTATCTGGCGTGGCTGGCCATCAGTCATGGCTTTGGCGTTGCAGAGGCCAGCGACCCGGCGCATATGTACCTCAATGCATTCAGTTATATGACTGAAAACACCAAGCTGGCACTGCTGGCGGCAGGTGTATTTGTCATTATGTCGCAGCTTAAAATCAACGTTGCAAATGCCTATGCCGGCTCACTCGCTTGGTCGAACTTCTTCTCTCGCTTAACGCACAACCATCCGGGCCGTGTGGTCTGGATGGTGTTTAATGTCGTGATTGCGCTGTTATTGATGGAGCTCGGCATCTACCAGCTGCTGGAAAAAACCCTGCAAGTTTATTCCGTCTTGGTTTTAGCGTGGATCGGCAGCCTCGTGGCCGATCTCATTATCAATAAACCACTGGGGTTAAGCCCAGCAGGTATCGAGTTCAAACGCTCGAAACTGTACGACATTAATCCGGTCGGTCTTGGCTCGATGATCATTGCCTCATCGATTGGAATAGCCGCCCACCTCGATGTGTTTAATGAAGCCATCAAAGCGTTTGCTTCCTACATCGCCTTTGCCTTGCCGTTTATCACTGCACCGCTGATTGCTTGGTTTACCAAAGGCAAATTTTATCTGGTCAACGCCAATACACACAGTCATGTTCATCACGATCACGAACTTACCTGTTCGGTATGTGAAAATGCTTACGAACCGGAAGATATGGCCCATTGCCCCGTTTATGGCGGTCATATCTGCTCGTTATGTTGCTCGCTCGATGTGCGTTGTGAAGATAAATGCCGCCCCAAAGCCACCATCCATGAGCAGATACACACATTCCTGCATCCGTTTCTTCCCGATGAATTGCTGCACAAACTATCCAGCCCCATCAGTCAGTTCATGATTGTGTTAACCATCGTCAGCAGTTTTATGGCTGCCATTTTCATGATCGCCTACAGCCAGATCCCTTCGCTGGCGCCCGATAACATGCACACAATCACGGGCGGCATGTTCAAAGCGTTCGTGATGCTGCTGATTCCGGTTGGCATTATCAGTGGCCTGTTTGTGCTGGCACGCAACACCAGTCGTAATGCCATCACTGAGCTGAAAGCCCACACCCAACTGTTGACGCATGAAATCAGTGCGCACGAAAAAACTTCCCGAAAATTGGAACAAGCGAAAAAGTCTGCGGAAACTGCCAATAATGCGAAAAGCCGCTACCTGGCAGGGCTGAGTCATGAATTGCGCACACCGTTGAATGTCTTGCTGGGTTACGCGCAGTTATTAAGTGACGATCGCAAACTGGATCACCAAACCCGTGAATATGCCCATATTCTCCGGCGGAATGGGAAACATCTCTCTGATCTGTTAGAAGGGCTACTGGAGATCTCCAAAATTGAAGCGGGTCGTCTTGAGCTGCAACGCGTTGAATTTAATCTGGCAACCATGCTCGATGAGCTGGCTGAAATGTTTACGATGGAAGCATCCCAGAAAGGGCTTGAGTTTGAATACATCCCCTGCATAAATCTGCCCGTCTACATCGCCACCGACAAACAACGCCTACGGCAGATCCTCATCAACTTACTGAATAATGCAGTTAAATATACTCGCGAAGGGAAAGTGATTTTTCGCGTCACTTACCGCAATCAGGTGGCACGTTTTTCCGTACAAGACACCGGTATTGGGCTATCCGAGCACGATATCCAGCAGATTTTTAAACCATTTGAGCGCATTCAAACGCAAAGCACGCGTGCCATTCAAGGCACTGGGCTTGGGCTGACGATTTCTCATGCGCTGGCCAGCCTGATGGGCGGCGATATCTCCTGCCAAAGCCAGCCGGGCATGGGCAGCAATTTCACGCTGACCATGATGATGTCGGCAGTCGAAAGCCCGGTTTCAGTTCCGGTGCTGATTAGCCAAAATATTACCGGTTACACCGGCGCGCGACAGACTATTCTGGTCGTTGACGACATTGCAGACCAACGCAATCTGGTGAGCAACATTCTCACCCCACTGGGTTTCAACATTTTACAGGCGAATGGCGCGGCTGAAGCGCTGAAGATGGCCGAAAATCACACCATTCACCTCTATATTCTTGACATCACCATGCCCGAAGTCAGCGGCTGGCAACTGGCAATCCAGCTGCGGCAAAAAGGCATCCGCAGCCCAATTATGATGCTTTCCGCCAACATTCATGAGCTGGAAAAAAGCAATGTGCTCGCCAAATATCACAATGATTACCTGAGCAAACCCATCTCGCGGGAGCAACTGCTCACTAAACTCAGCAACTTATTACCCGTCGACTGGCTTTTTGCAAACGAGCCGGAAGATAAACCCGCCGCCAATTCAGAGGCATCCGTGGCGCATACCGCGATCCCTTCCCGTGACGATCTGACCCAGTTGATCAATTATGCGGAAATTGGCTTTATGTCCGCATTCCTCGAAAAACTGGATGAGATCGTCAGTTCCGGCGACAGCGCTGAGGCTTTTTTCGGCTCAATCCGCAGCGATGCATCGCAATGTAAATTTGAAAAAGTCGTACATAACCTGAACGAGTTGATAAATGAGCATTATTGAATTCAGTAACATCATTGTCTTAGTGGTCGACGACTCACCAGAATCGCTCGGCATGCTCAACGCGACACTCAATAAAGCGGGGCTCACCGTGCTGGTGGCGCTAAGCGGAGCACAAGCGTTAGCGATTGTGGAAAAAGTGCAGCCCGATGTGGTGTTGCTGGATGCAATCATGCCGGAAATGGACGGGTTTGATACGTGCCAAAAACTGAAAGAAAAGCTCCCTTCCACCCCCATTATATTTATGACCGGGCTTAACGACTCAGAGCATGTTATTCATGGTTTTGAAGTGGGCGGCGTCGATTACATCACCAAACCGGTTGTGCCGAACGAAGTGCTGGCGCGAATTAAAGTGCACAGCCATAACGCCAAACTGGCCAAGTCGGCACAATTTGCCCTCGATTACGCAGGGCAATATATCTTCTGCGTATCAAAACAGGGTCGCTTAGAGTGGGCCACACCCTACGCACAAGAGCTGATCGGCAAGATAAATGGCGATATTCTGGATACATGGAAAAGCATTCAACCCGACATCGCCCGTTGGATCACATCCGAGCATCGGAAAGAGCCCCTGCAACTGAACCAATTTACCCCGCCGATTCAGGCCGAATACGCCGGAGAATATGATCAGCTGCATGCATTGATCCGCTTGGTAACACCGAAAAAACGGGGCACAGAAGAAGATTTGCAACGCGAACTCAACCTCACCAAGCGCGAATCTCAAGTGCTCTACTGGTTGTCATTCGGTAAAACCAATTGGGAAATTGCCACTATTCTTGAAATGAGCCCAAGAACAGTGAATAAACATCTTGAGCAGATCTACAAAAAGCTCAATGTTGATAACCGCACTGCGGCGGCAAGTATTTCACTGAGATTACTGGATTCGTAAGTTAAGAAAAAGCATGTCTGATCAATAGAATATCAATGGCCGCTTAAGGCGGCATTGTTTCTATGACTGAGATAGCGCATAAATCGTCTGTTCCAATGCTTCTAATGCCAAATCAATATCATCGATGCAAACAGTTTCCAGTGGATTATGACTAATTCCGCCCTTGCATCGCATAAAGAGCATGCCAACTTCACACAACGCAGCTATTGCAATGGCATCATGTCCGGCACCACTGGCGAGACTCATACTTCGTCCTTGCACTTTGGTCACTGCATCCGTCAATTTCTCTTGCAGGAAGCCCGAACATGGCGTGGCATCTGAACTGTAAAAACAGTCATAACTGAGCTCTAATTGTCGTCGGACGGCGATTTCTTTTGCTGCTTTCGTTATCTCAAAAAGAGCGACATCGCGTTGCTGATTATCTGGTGCGCGGATATCCAGGCTGAATGATACGTCAGACGGAATGACATTCACCGCACCGGGATGACACGCAATTTTCCCGACAGTGGCCACCACCGCAAACTCTTTCGCGATGAATTCTGCAGCCAGAATCACTTCACTCACCCCCACCAACGCATCTTGCCGTAATGACATTGGTACGGTTCCGGCGTGTCCGGCTATCCCTTTCAATGAAAAGTTCAACCGTTTCGCACCATTAATAGCCGTTACGACACCCAGTGCAAGATCCTCTGACTCAAGTAACGGACCTTGTTCAATGTGTAACTCCAGATAACCAATGAAATCTGAGGGTTTTCGTTTTGCCAGATGAATTTGCTCCGATACCAGACCAAAATCTCGTAAAGCCTGCGCGAGTGAAATGCCATTGCTGTCTTGTTTACTCAGCCAGTCTGGTTCCCAACTACCCGCAAGACCGCGGCTGCCCAGTAAGGTCACACCGAACCGGACCCCTTCTTCGTCACCAAAACCAACCACTTCGATAGCAAAAGGAAACCGTTTATTTTGCTGATGTAGCCGAGAGACCAGTTCAATCGCTGTAATAACGCCCAGCATGCCATCGTATTTTCCGGCATTCCGAACGGTGTCAAGATGTGAACCAAGCAACAACGCTGGGGCATTTGGTTCCGTCCCCTCATAGCGCCCGCAAATATTACCAACAGCATCCTGCCAGACCTGCATTCCGGCATCACGCATCCACGCACCTGCAAGCTGATTAGCTTGCTGATGTTGTACTGAAAGATAGACGCGCGTTAGCGCATCCGTCTCTTCGCTGAGAAGCGCCAGTTCATTGCAACGCTCAAAAACACGGATGCCTGCATCCATATCAGACCTCCGTGGTGGCATAAACATCCCATGCCGATTGCAACGCAGCGCCCTGCACGGTTTTGAAACCGAAACGGTTTAATACCGCTTCCAGCGCAGAAAGCGTCGTCAGCACGGTATCTTTACGCGCGTTGTAACCCATGGTGCCAATGCGCCAGATTTTGCCGTGCAGCGGGCCAAACGAGGTGCCGATTTCGATGCCAAAATCGTTGAGCAAAGTCTGGCGGATCTGTTCGCCGTGTACATGTTCAGGAATATAAACGCCTAATACGTTATTCATTTTATGTTTCAGGTTACCGAATGGTTTTAATCCCATGCCCTGAATGCCGGCCAGCAGCGCATCACCATGCAGCTTATGCCGGGCAATACAGGTGTCGATGCCTTCCTGCAGAATGATACGGGCGCATTCACGGGCACCAAATAACATGCTGGTCGCCTCAGTGTGATGATTCAGCCGTTCCGGTCCCCAGTAATCCATGATCATTCCAAGATCAAAATAGTTGGAATAGATGATCTCATCACAGCCATCCTGATGATTGGCATTACGGATCCCCTGCTCGACGTGTTTGCGTTTTCTCACTTCCTCGGCAAACCGATCACTGAGTGTTACCGGTGAGCTACCTGACGGACCGCCGAGACATTTTTGTAATCCGGCAGAAACGGCATCCAGCCCCCAGGCATCGACTTCCATCGGGTTGCCACCGAAAGATGCCGTTGCATCGGTGTAAAACAGCACGTCATGACGACGGCAGATCTCGCCGAGTTCCGCCAGCGGTTGCAGCATGGTGGTCGAGGTATCGCCCTGCACGGTAAGTAATGCCCGCGGCTTGATCGCGATGATGGCATCTTCCACCATTTGCGGATCAAACACCTCGCCCCATGGTACGGAGATGGTATGCACTTCCGCGCGGCAGCGACGGGCGATCTCGCACAGCAGATCACCAAAACGGCCGAAGACCGGCACCAGCACCTTGTCACCAGGGCGAATCGCTGAAACCAGCATCGCTTCGATGCCAGCGCGAGAGGTGCCATCGATCAGGAAAGTCCATTCGTTACTGGTTTTATATAACGCCCGGTATAACGCCATGGTCTGATTCATATACTTCGTCATCGCAGGGTCATACTGACCGATTAGTTGTGACGACATGGCACGCAATACACGCGGATCAGCGTTGATTGGCCCCGGCCCCATCAACAAACGAGCTGGAGGATTAATTTGATCAAAAGCCTGAATATCTAACATGGTCGGATTCCTCTTACAGCACCGAAAACAGCATACGGGCACCGGTAAACGCTAATGCCACCGCAAAAACTTGTTTCAAACGAACAGGGTTTAATTTCTGGCCCAGACGTACTCCTACTGGTGCGAACACCACCGACATAGGCACAATGCAGGCAAAACCGAGCAGATTGACCAACCCAATTGTGCCAAACGGTGCATCAACGGGAGTTGTTCCTGTCGCCAGCATGGTGATAGCGCCCGGCACAGCAATAAGCAAACCGATCGCAGAAGAGGTGCCGACAGCACGATGTGGCGGATAGCTGCAACTGGTCAGAATAGGAACGCTCAAGGTGCCGCCACCGATGCCAATCATGACGGAGACCGACCCGATAATCATGGCAATGAATGACTGCGCAGCCTTGCCGGGTAATGCAGAGGCAAAAGGTTTTGCTTTTGCACGGAATAACATATTCAGTGAAACCAACATGGCAAGACTACCAAACATGGCGGTCAGCCAGACTCCACCGAAGTGGGTAGCCAGTGCCGCGCCGGCCAATACGCCAATCAGCAGGAATATCCCCCAACGTTTAAGCAAATCGCTATCGACATTGCCGCGCTTCTTTTGCGAGCGGATAGACATAATCGAAGTCGGGATCATCGCAGCCAGCGAGGTACCCGTTGCCAGCAAAATGGCATGCTGTGGCGCAACCTCAAAACTCTGGAAGATGAAATAAAGCACCGGCACCATGACGATGCCACCACCCACACCCAGCAGCCCTGCCAGAATACCGGCAACAACGCCGGTCATCACCAGAGCCAACAAAATCGGGGCTACAGATTGAATAAATTCCACGTAATTTCTCCAAAAACTTAGTTAAAAAATTCGCTCGGCGAAGCGTCAGAAAAACCAGTAAGCGCTGCGCCGTCAGAACGGGGATCGGTTGCCAGATCAACCACACCAGCTTCGTTTGCCGAGATCGCACCGGCATGTCCCATCAGTTCTGAACAGGCGGGAATTTGTTGTATTTCATGCCCCCAATGCTGCAGCGAAGAGAGAATATGCTCTGGCATATCCGTTTCGATTTTCAGGTTATGGCTGTTATCACCCCATGTTCTGCCTAGCAGCCAACGGGGGGCAGCAATAGCGTCACGGAGTGATTGTTGCTGATAGAGATGACGCCAGATGATCGCAGCCTGAGTTTGCGGTTGTCCTTCCCCGCCCATGGTGCCGTAAGCTAAAACCCGGCCATCATTGAGATGTGCCAGAGCAGGATTCAGCGTGTGAAATGGCTGAATATTGCCCTTCAGTTCATTGGTGGCACCACTTTTCAGACTGAAACTGACACCGCGGTTATTCCACAACAGACCCAGTTCAGGAATGACCAGACCGGAGCCGAATTCCCAGTAGATACTTTGGATGAAGCTCACCATCCGCCCATCTTTATCGCGGGCCGCCATCCAGACGGTATCGCCCGGAATAGCCGGATTGGGCCACGGTGCCGCCTGCTTCAGGTCAATTTCTGCAGCCAGTTTCTTCAATGCCGGTTCCTGTAACCAGCGACCGACGTCGCTGATCGCCAGCGAGGCATCCTGTGCTTCCGCATTGCGCACACGGAAGGCCTGTTTGGTCGCTTCCACCAGCAAATGCAGTTGCGTACTTTCATCCAGTGATGGGTCAAAACAGCGATCAAACAATGCCAGAATCAGCAGAGATGCAATGCCCTGCGTCGGTAACGGCAGGTTATAAAACGTACCTTTACTGGTTGTGACCGATAAAGGTTTTACCTGACGAGCGTAGTAAGCGGCCAGATCAGAACGCGTCAGTGGCGAGCCGGTTTTTGCAAATGCTGCAGCGATGCAATCGGCTGTTTTCCCACGATAAAAATCATCCAGACCAGCCACACTTAAATGTTGCAGCAGATCAGCCAGCGGCTCATTACGTAATGTTTCACCCACGTTGAGTACATTACCGTTTGGCAGATAACGTTCGCTGAACCCTTCGACCTGACTAAGTTCATGCACGGTTTTACGACTGGCAGCTGCCAGACTTTCGGTCACGGTGATGCCATTGTGAGCGAGGTGCATAGCGGAATGCAGAATGTTATCCAGCCCGATCCCCGCCTGCCATTTTTCACTGATTTCCAGTGCCAGTTGCCAGCCGCTAACCGTTCCCGCCACGGTTAATGCTGCCGAACTGCCACGAGATGGGATCTGCGCAAACCCCTGATCCTGATACCATGCAGCAGAAGCTTGCGCAGCACTGACTCCCGCCGCATTAATGGCAATGGGCTGCTGACCGGGTTCATGGATCAGCCAAAAACCATCACCGCCCAGACTGTTCATGTGTGGATATGCCACAGCAATCGCCGCCGCCGCCGCGACCATTGCCTCTATCGCGGTGCCACCGCTTTTCAGGATCTGCATACCAGCTTCGGAAGCCTGAAAATGAGAGGCGGTAAAAGCTAACTGCTTCATCTCATTTTGCTTCATCTGATTTTTCCTTACCGATGACATCGCTGAACAGTCGTGCTAATGCCAGCAACTGCATGTCGCTGCCGGGCTTGCCGATAATGGAAAAACCAAACGGCACGCCCCCAAGGTTCACTAACGGCAGATGCACCTGTGGTAGCCCGGCCAGACCGGCCAGAGCCGTTAGCCCCAGCAATTTCATGCGAAAATCAGCTAAATCAGCATCGCTGGCACTGCGCAAGGGTGCCAAATCAGGCGTGGTAGGAATAACAAGGAAAGCAGCTTCCAGCTTGGCAATGATTTCTGATTTCCACTGCTGGCACATTTCCTCCGCAAGTGCTTCAGCTTCTGCGGTTAATTGACAGGCCCACTGAAAACGTTCGGCGATATCTGGTGCGAACGCATCCAGATGCTGCGATACCCAAACAGAATGCGTACGGGCAACTTCGCGACCTTGTAAGGTACGAAACGTATTATTCAGTTCACTCAAACGGGCCGGATCAAAATCCCATTCTTTGACAGAAGCCTCACACGCCGCTAACTGTTGCTTGATCGGTACAATCGCGGGGCGAAGCTCTTCCGGTAATAAATCAAACAGTGTAGTGGCCCAGAGTAAATCGACGGGCTCTGATTTGACCGGCGTTTCACCGAATAACTGCACCCCTACCCGTTCCAGCGTGGCCGCATCACGACACAGCCAGCCCGGCGTATCAAATCGCGGTGCCAGCGACACCATATGTTCCGACGATAAACGACCGTGTGTTGGGCGAATACCAAACAAGCCGTTGTAACAGGCAGGAACGCGGATCGATCCGCCGGTATCTGTGCCTAAACCAACATCGGCATCACCACGTGCCACCGCAACGGCACTGCCACTGGAAGAACCACCGGGCAAACGATCTGGGGCCGCAGGATTAACCGGTGTGCCGTAATGGATGTTGCAGCCATTGAGGCTATACGCCAGTTCATCGGTTTGTACCCGGCCAATTATTTGCATACCGGCATTCATTAATTTGAGTAACACAGGCGATGTGGCAACCGCGGGTTCATGGGTGTTCAGCCAGGTTGGGTTGCCTGCCCCGGTTGGATATCCCGCCACATGATAGAGATCTTTGTAAACAAGACGCAGATCGCTTAACGGTCCTTCCTGTGTGACCCTGAAATTATGTGGCCCATGCGGGCAGTAAACAGAAAAATCAGTCAAGTTCATCACTCCAATCCGAACTGCAATAGCACCATTAAACAACTATTGTTTCTTTTAGTAAATACAATGGAACTATTATTTCTTTTCGAGGTATAAAAAATCTGCGTTAGCCGTAAGACTACTTAACGCAGAAGTTTTATCTTTCCGTTAATTCAGGAACTAACCGCCCAGAGAGGGTTCCAGTTCGTCCATCAGATCAAACAAATCGTCAATCGCCTGCACCCGGCTGTCATCCGAGAGTTTCTGCTGGCAAAGGTTCGACATCAAACTGACCATCGCCATTGCACTGGCATAACTGGCAAAGCCACCGGGGCTGATTTGATGGCAGGTCAGCGTCCAGTCAGCATGGGTTGCATGTTCCAATCCGGAAGGATCAGTGACTAATAGACACTTTGCCGATGATTTACCCAACCACTGCATCAGGCGTTTCACATTCACCGGGCGGCGACGCATGGCCACCATAATCACCAGATCCTGCTCAGTGAGCTGACTTAATTCTTCCGCCAGTGTTTGCCCCGGCTGTGGCACAATATCGACCCCAGTTCGCAGTTGTAACAACTGCTGGCGCCAATGCAGTGCCACCGGATAACTGTTACGAAAACCGATCACCTTGATCTGTCGGGCAGAACCCATCGTCTCTGCAATCACATCCAGTGGTAAACGTTGTAAATCCGTCAGCGTTTGCTGCCAGTTTCTCGCTTCCTGCGCCTGATAGTTGGCTAATAAGGTGCCGATATCCGAAGGTTGTTGATCAGCCAGTAATGGCGAACCCGAGGTCTGCACTTTACGTAGATCTTGTCGCACTTCAGCAAAACTATCGTAACCGAGGCGTTTAAAAAAACGACTCACAACTGGTTTGGATACTCGCGCCAAACGGGCCATGTCGGCACTGGAATAAATCGCCAGTTCCGCCTCATGCGTCAGCAGAAATTCGGCGAGTTGCCGCTCTTTCGGCCCCATCTGTTCCAGCTGAAGGTAAATCCGTTGTGCTAATTCCGAGCGCGGCATATCGGGCTTCTCTCATCAATAATTGGAATAACTATAACGGTTTGCGGATCGCCTGAAACACCGCTTCTAAATCGGTTTCTTTAACCGGACGCTCAAAAATCAATTCAGCCTCAATATCATTCAGATGTTCCAGCATCAGCGCCTGGGCGTCTGATTGCTGCTTGTTGGCAATCAAATCGACTAACTGAGAGTGATGGCTTTCATCACAATGATGCACTTGTTCCGACTGATATTTTTCCAGAATCAGCGAACTCAGGGCAATCAGTTGCCGCAGAAAATCGAGATAAAGCTGATTACCTGCTATTTCCGCCAACATAATATGAAATTCACCAGTCGCTCTGATTAACGCATGCCGGTCATGGGTACGACGCGCTTCACTTTCTGCGTGCAGATGGTTCCGCAGTTTCAGTAAATCCGTTTCCTTTATATTCTGACAAGCGAGTGCAACCACTTCTTTTTCAATCAGTTTGCGGGACTGAAACACTTCTCTGGCTTGTTTTTCGGTTGGTTCTGCGACTTCGGCACCTTTGTTTGGCTTGATTTCCACCAGCTTACGCTGCGCCATTAACAGTAATGCTTGTCTGACCACCGGACGGCTGGTGCCTAACGCTGAAGCGAGTTTGGTTTCAACAAGACGAGTATTGGGCTCTAAGCGTCGTTCAAGAATCGCCTGATAAATCGCGTCACAGACCTTATCGACATCTGTCTGCTCATCTTCTTGCATCTGTTACACCTCAAAACCACATATTGATGACAATTATTGTTTAGCTTTGTTATCACGTCAATGATGATATTGTTTGCACTATTTTGATCTCCATCTGCACTATTTTGGCTATTTTGAAGGCTTTATTGAAGATCATATTATCTAAAGTAACACGCCAATAGCCTTGTGGAACAATAGTTTCAGATAAAAAATCAAACATGGCATATCGATTGCTTACATTGATAACAAAGATTGTTAACAATGGAATGGAATAATGGTGGCAACTAAACCAGCAGTCGAATTAATCGCAGTGTCAAAACGCTATCCCAATGGCCAATTGGCGGTTAGCCAGATAAACCTGCGTATTCCTAAAGGAAGCTATTGTTGTTTGCTTGGACCAAGCGGCTGCGGAAAAAGCACATTACTTCGCATGATTGCCGGCCATGAGTCCGTCACCGAAGGTGATGTCTTACTGGATAACCGCAATGTGACCAATCACAGCCCAGCCGAACGTGGCACTGCGCTGATGTTCCAGAATTATGCACTGTTCCCGCACATGACCTGTCTGGATAACGTGGCCTACCCGCTCAAAGTGGCAGGTATCAATAAATCGGCACGGCTCGAACAGGCGCGCGAATTACTTGCCAAGGTCAATATGACTGATTACTCCAACGCCTACCCAGAGCAGCTTTCCGGTGGCCAACAACAACGTATTGCACTGGCCCGCGCGTTGATCCGCAAACCGGAAGTCGTATTGCTTGACGAACCGCTATCCGCTTTAGACCCATTCCTGCGTATTCAGATGCGCAAAGAGTTGAAACGTATTCAGCATGAAATGGGCATTACCTTCATTCACGTCACCCATTCGCAGGATGAAGCCTTTGCATTGGCCGACACTATCGTGGTGATGAGCAAGGGTGAATTGCAGCAGGTAGGCTCACCACAAGCCATTTTCAATAAACCAGCGAATCCGTTTGTCGCCAATTTCATCGGTGGCCATAACATCATCAAAAACACACCTGAACTGGATAACACCTTAACCAACAGTTCACTGACTGGCATCGCAGCAGAAACTGCATTTTCTGTCCGCTTTGATCGCATTGATATCGTAGAAGAACCTGAAAACAACACCCTGCCGGCAGCCGTCATGGATGTTGAATTTCAGGGCAATCACTCTCTGGTGCATTGCCAGTTAGCTGATTCTCAGCCCATTACTGTGCTTTGCCGGGACAATGAAACGTCACTGACGACGCTTTATCCCGGTAAGCCGGTACATCTGCATGTAAACCCAACCGCACTCAATCTGTTCACACACTGATCTGACCCATTGGAGGGATCCTATGACTGTAGATAAAAAACCTGGTCTGACACGCCGTCAGTTTTTGAAAAATACTGCTGTTTTATCTGTGGCGGCAGTGGCATCAGCACCATTTAGTGGTTTTCCGATGATCTGGAAACAGAACATTAAAAACGTCACCTTACGTCAGTTCGGTACCGGTGTATCCAACCTCAATGATATCGCCCGCAAGTGCAAAGAAGATCTGGGCATCAATCTGGAAATGACGGCACTGGATAGTGATGCGGTCACGCAGCGTGCCGTTACTCAGCCTAAATCTTACGATCTGGCCGATATCGAATACTGGATCTGTAAAAAGGTTTTCCCAAGCGGTGCATTGCAACCGATCGATGTTCGTAAACTACGTTTCTTTGACAAGATCTCGCCGCTGTTTACTACCGGTAATCTGCCGGGTAGCCAGATGTCAGCGCAAGGTACTACTCCGTTTTCAGTCGGCTTTGTCGATGGCCCCGGCGCCAAGAAATTTGCCGGCAAACAAACCGATTTTATGACGCTGGTTCCGACCATTTATAACGCCGATACCCTGGGCGTTCGCCCGGATCTGGTTGGTCGCCCGATCACCAGCTGGGCAGACATTATGGATCCGGCGTTTAAAGGCAAAACCTCCATTCTGAATATTCCATCTATCGGCATTATGGATGCCGCGATGATCTGTGAAGCCATGGGTGTCGTGAAATACGGCGACAAAGGCAACATGACTCGCGAGGAAATCGACAAAACCATCGATTTCCTGATGCAGGCAAAGAAAGACGGTCAGTTCCGCGCATTCTGGAAAACCTTCGATGAGTCGGTGAATCTGATGTCCTCCGGTGAAGTAGTGATCCAGTCTATGTGGTCACCAGCGGTTGCTGCTGTTCGTTCCAAAGGCATTCCTTGTGTCTATCAGCCACTGAAAGAAGGCTACCGCGCTTGGGGTGGTGGCTTAGGTATCGCCAGCCACTTATCCGGTCTGGAACTCGAAGCCGCTTACGAATATATCGACTGGTATCTCTCTGGCTGGGTCGGCGCCTATCTGATGCGTCAAGGCTATTACACCGCCGCACCGGAAACCTCTCGCCAGCATATGAGTGCAGAAGAATGGGATTTCTGGATGGAAGGTAAAGCCGCCAAAACAGACATTCTGAGTACGCAAGGCAAAGTTATGGAGAAAGCCGGTGCTATCCGTGATGGTGGTTCCTATCAGGATCGTATGGGTAAAGTGGCCTGCTGGAACTCGGTGATGGAAGAAAACAAATACATGGTTCGCAAGTGGAACGAGTTTATCGCTTCCTGATACACCCCGCTCCGCAATGCCGATTGCGGAGCTTTTATACCCATTTAAAGGATTAATTTATGAGCACTCCACCCGGACAGACTATAAATCCCAGTTATTGGCAGGCAAGCCCGCTTTTTCTCATCATGCTGGCTTTTCTGGTGTTTCCGGTCGGTGTGATAGTGACGGTGAGTTTCTGGGATTATGACTCTTATGAGCTGATCCCCGATTTTATCTGGGATAACTATCAGTACTTGCTGACATCGAAAGTCACCTGGCAAGCCTATGCCAAAACCCTGTTTTATGCTGTGACGACCTGGGCAACCTGTCTGGTGACTGGTTTCCTGATTGCCTATTACCTGGCGTTTCATATCCGAAATAAAGCGATCCAGAATCTGTTGTTCCTGCTGTGCACCGTGCCCTTTTTTACCTCCAATATCATCCGGATGATTTCCTGGATCCCGTTGCTGGGGCGCAATGGTCTGGTTAATCAGGGGCTGCTCGACATCGGGATCATCGATAAGCCGATCGAAGGTCTGCTCTACAGCGATTTCTCGGTGATCCTCGCTTTCGTCCATCTCAATGTTTTATTCATGATCATCCCGATCTTTAACTCCATGAGTCGGATTGATCGTCGCTTGCTGGAAGCCAGTTATGACAATGGCGCCTCCAGTCTGACCACGCTGTTTCAAGTGGTCGTGCCATTAAGTAAAACCGGCATCGTCATTGGTTCCGTCTTCGTACTCACGCTGGTCATGGGCGATTTCATCACGGTAAAAATGATGAGTGGCGGTTTAAGCGCCTCCGTTGGTGTGCTGATCCATAACGAAATCGGCCTGTTGCAATATCCAGCAGCTGCTGCGAATGCTGTCGTATTACTGATCACTGTATTGATGATGCTGGCACTGTTGTTCCGCATGGTTGATATCAAGAAGGAGCTGTGATGAAAACATCATATTTTTCCGGCCGCCGGATCGAATTCATAATTTTGACGGCATTGTTTAGTCTGTTCGTTCTCTTCCTGTACGGACCGACCATTACCATCGGACTACTGTCATTTCAAGGGCCGAACGGCGGGTTAACCTTCCCAATGAATGGCTGGTCGCTGACCTGGTTCCGCAGTCTGCTGGAAGCGCAGGCCGTCGGTGATTTTGCCGGTGCATTCAAACGTTCGCTTGGTCTGGCCCTGCTGGTGACGGTGATTTCCACCGTGATCTCAATACTGGCCGGATTTGCGTTCCGTCGCCTGTTCAAAGGTTCCAACTTCCTGTTTGCACTGGTTCTGATCAGCATGATCACCCCCTCTATTCTGGTAAGCCTCGGCGTCGGCTTGATGTTTGATCGATTGGGTTTTTCTCCGGAATGGTACAGCTCGGCCCTTGGCGCACAGCTAACCTGGTGTCTGCCGTTTGGTGTGCTGGTGATGTTTGTCGTTTTCAACCGGTTTAACCGAAATCTGGAAGCCGCTTCTTTCGATATGGGTGCGACGTCCTGGCAAACCGTGCGCTGGGTAGTGCTGCCTTCTATCTTCCCGAGTGTTATCGGCATTGCGATGACCAGTTTCACGCTGTCGTATGATGAATTTGCCCGCACGCTAATGACCTCCGGCAGCCATAACACCTTGCCACTGGAAATTTACGGCATGACCACGAATGCCACCACGCCTGCATTGTATGCACTGGGCACGGTCACCACGCTTTTCTCATTCATTCTTATCAGTTTCACGATGTGCTTGTTGATCGTGATCGCCAAACGTCGGGCCCGGAGGGAACATGCCTAAGATTGCGATTATTAATCCTAATACCACCGTTGTTATGACAGATAGTTTGCGAGTCACTGCTGGACGAGTCACGCCATTGGGTTTCGAGCTGTTAGTCACGCAACCCACGGCTGGCGTTGCCAGTATTGAAGGGTTTTCCGATGGCATTAAAGCCTCGCATGCGTTGATGGAGTTAACCAACCAGATCGAAGCCGATGGCTGGCTGGTGGCCTGTGCTGACGACACTGGCGTCGATGCCTTAAGAGAAATTTGTGCAGGCCCGGTAATGGGAATTGGTCAGGCCGCCATGCAGGCCGCCACGCTGTTAAGCGCCAGATACAGCATTCTGACTCCGATGCAGCGATCTGTTGCCATTCTGGAAAACAATGCCCGCCGCTATGGGCTGAACACTTCCTTACAAGGTGTTCATGCGCTGAATCTGCCGGTGCTGGCTATTGAAAAGAACTTTGATCTGATCAAACAAAGAGCACGACAGATTCTGGAAAACGATAACAGTGAATGCCTGGTGTTGGGTTGTGCCGGTTTCACAAGGTTCCGAAAACCACTGGAAGATGCGTTAGGGATCCCGGTGATTGATGGTGTGCAGGTCGGTGTGCATTGGCTGGCGGGTTTGATCAATCTGGGATTAAAAACCAGCAAACACTGTACCTATAACTACCCGGAACAGAAAACGGAGGTGCTTTGATGTCGCATTATCCGAGAGATATGGTGGGTTACGGGCAAAATCCACCGCATGCCAAATGGCCCGGTAATGCACGCATCGCATTGCAGTTTGTCATCAATTACGAGGAAGGTGCCGAGAACAACATTCTGCATGGTGATGCGGCCTCCGAGTCGTTTCTATCTGAAATGGTGGCAGCACAGCCATTACCCGGCGTCCGCCATATGAGCATGGAGTCGCTCTATGAATATGGCAGTCGTGCTGGTTTCTGGCGCTTACATCGCATTTTTACCGAACGTAAATTGCCTGTAACCGTCTATGCCGTCGGTATGGCGATGGAGCGAAACCCCGACGCCGTTGACGCCATGCTCAAGGCTGGCTGGGAAATTGCTAGTCATGGTTATCGCTGGATCAATTACCAATATCATTCGGTTGAAGATGAGTGGGCTGACATGCAAAAAGCCATTGACGTACATACGAAACTGACCGGCTCTCGTCCATTGGGTTGGTATACCGGCCGGACCAGTCCGCAAACCCATTCACTGGTTGTGCGTGAAGGCGGCTTTTTATATGACGCTGATTCATATGCCGATGATTTGCCATATTGGTGCGACATCACCGGCACACCGCAATTGATCGTGCCTTATACCCTAGATACGAACGATATGCGCTTTGCTTCACCGCAAGGATTTAACTGCGGCGATCAATTTTTCACCTACCTGAAAGATGCGTTTGATGTGCTTTATCAGGAAGGTGCAACACAGCCGAAGATGCTCTCAGTCGGTTTGCATTGCCGGCTGGCTGGCCGCCCGGCCCGTGCCGCTGCACTGATGCGGTTTATCGACTATGTCACGTCGTTACCTGATGTCTGGGTGTGTACGCGTGAGCAGATAGCCCGTCACTGGCTGGAACACCATCCGTACCAACCACCTGCTACATCCGTATAGCAACAAATCTGTTTTTAAACACAAGGAGCGTTCTATGAACATTGGAATTACTGAACTGTTATTAATTGCTGTTATTGTCTTTTTATTATTCGGAACCCGTAAATTACGCGGTATCGGTGGTGATGTAGGCACTGCTATCCGTGATTTCAAATCGGCAATGCGAGACGACAAATCACCGGCAGTCGCAGGAAGTAAACCTGTTGCTGCACCGATTGAACACGACAAGGAGTAGCTATGTTTGAGATCGGCTTCAGTGAAATGGTGCTGGTCTGTGTCATTGCGCTGCTTGTTTTAGGTCCGGAGAAACTGCCTGGCGCGGTGCGTCAGGTAGCCCGATTTATAAAAAAAATACGCGCAATGGCTGACGCCGCCAGTAAAGAATTGCAACGGGAATTGCCGATTGATGAGTTGCGTCGTGACCTTAATTCGGAATTGAATGCGATTTCATCTAAATCAGGGAGCGATAAACATGAATGAAACACACTATACGCTCATTGAACACCTGACCGAGATCCGTCGTCGCCTGATACACGCCATGATCGTTTTAGGTTTGGCGTTCGGCGTGCTGTTCTATTTTGCCAACTACCTTTATCAGTTTCTGGCCGACCCGCTGCTCAGTGTGTTACCAGCCGGTAATCAGATGATTGCAACGCAGGTTGCCACCCCATTTACCACGCCACTAAAACTGACATTATTCGTCTCGTTTTTAGTCACACTGCCCTACCTGCTTTTCCAGATCTGGGCCTTCGTGGCACCCGCCCTGTTTCGCCATGAAAAACAACGCATACTGCCGCTGATCATTTTAAGTTGTGCGCTGTTTTATCTCGGCATGGCATTCGCCTATTTTTTTGTTTTTCCAATTATGTTTAAGTTTTTTACCGAAACCGCCCCGGTGGGCGTTCAGGTCTCAACCGACATTAGTTTCTATCTTGATTTCGTTCTGGGGATGCTCTTTTCTTTTGGCGCCTCTTTTCAGGTACCCGTGGCAGTATGGGTGTTGTGCTGGATTGGTGTCACGACCCCGGAATCTCTGGCAAAAAAACGCTCGTACATGGTAGTCGCAGCATTCACGGTCGGCATGATCCTCACGCCGCCGGATATTCTCTCGCAGACGTTACTCAGCATTCCGCTCTATTTACTGTTTGAATTAGGGTTAATCATGGGGCGGATTTATTCCAAACCGACAAACACCGCGCTGGTTGAAGCCAGCAACGATGCTTGATTCTTTATTTACTCATCCAGGAGACATGTGCAGCGACAATCCGCCACCCTTCCGGAAAACGAACCCAGGTCTGGCTCTGACGGCCGAAGCGGGGTTCATTTTCACGGGTGAAGGTGGTATTCGCCGTCGCCAGATCCAAGCCAAAGCTCGTGATCACCGTGTCTTTCAGCGTTCTTGCCAGCCCCGCTGGTGAACGCTGACTACGGAATGCCTGGATCTGTTCATAACCAACCAGATTCTCCGTGACGCCATAACGCACCGTTTTCGAGTGGTTCCAGAACAGCTTATCCAGCATAGCAACATCATTTGTTACCAAAGCCTGCTCATATTGTAAAAACATTGCAGTGACTTCAGCGACTACATCCGGAATATCTACTTTCATACTCTCCCCTTAAATTCTCTTTTTCATCATTTCGCGCACAGAAATGATCCAATCGCCTGAAAATGGTGCATTAATGCTTAAATTTTTTTGTACTGCACTACTATTCCGCATCCTAAACAGCGCCATTCGAACCGAAGAATGCAGCAATAGGTACCATATGCCCGACTTCAGACAGGTTGGTATTGTATTTGCTTTAGAAGAAAAAGAAACTTTGGTTTCTAATTTAATTTAAATGGAAATGATAGTTGCATAACTCAGGATGTGAGGTTGGATATGAATGCATGGAAACAGTTATCGGGTGTTTTACTGTTAGGTCTCAGCGTTATCGGTGTTGCGAAAGCAGACCAGCTGGATGATATTCAACAAAAAGGCGTTCTGAAAGTCGCCGTACCACAGGATTTCCCGCCTTTTGGTTCAGTGGGTGCCGATATGCAACCACATGGTTATGATATCGATATGGCCGGCTATCTGGCGCAGAAACTGAATGTCAAACTGGAGCTGGTTCCTGTTACCAGTGCAAACCGCATACCTTACCTGCAGACTAAAAAAGTTGATCTGGTGATCTCCAGTCTGGGCAAAAACCCGGAACGGGAAAAAGTGATCGATTTCAGTCATGCTTATGCCCCTTTCTTTCTGGGCGTGTTTGGCGCAGATACCGAGGCAGTTACCAAAGCAGATGAGTTAGCAGAGAAAACCATCGGCGTGACCCGCGGTGCAGTGGAAGACATGGAGCTGAGCAAAATTGCTCCGGCCTCCACCACCGTAAAACGCTTTGAAGACAACAACACGACGCTGTCGGCCTACCTCTCAGGACAGGTTGATTTAATTGCCACCGGCAATATCGTGGTGGGTGAAATCGCGTCTCGGATGCCCGACCGCAAGCCAGTGACTAAATTCCTGCTGAAGAACTCACCGTGTTATATCGGGATCTACAAAGGGGAAACTCGTTTGCAGCAGAAAGTGAATGAACTCATCGCTACCGCTCGCAGCGATGGTTCGCTGAATAAATTCTCAGAGAACTGGCTGAAAGCGCCGCTCCCGGCTGATCTATAAAACGGACGTAATCATGAGTTACCAACTGAACTTTCACGATCTGGTTCCTTATCTGCCTGAGCTTGGGCAGGGATTGCTGGTAACCCTTGAGCTGACACTGTATGCCACGTTCGGTGGCATACTGCTCGGCACACTGGGAGCGGCCGCCCGCACCAGCCGTTCGCGCCCTGTTCGTTTATTGGCTGGCATTTATGTTGAGTTGATACGTAATACACCGTTCATTGTTCAGCTGTTTTTCATCTTTTTTGGTTTACCCGCCATTGGTATAAAAATGACGGCATGGCAGGCGGGTCTGATCGCCATGATTATCAACTTAGGTGCTTATAGCGCGGAAATATTACGGGCCGGGATTGAGGCGACGCCGAAAGGACAATGGGAAGCAGGCCGCACCTTAGGGTTAACCCGGTTCCAGATCTTTACCCGCATCGTGCTGCCGCCGGCATTTCAGCGCATCTACAGCTCGCTCGTGGGGCAGTGCATCATCGTTATGCTGGGCTCATCGGTGATCTCACAGATCTCGGTCGAGGAACTCACCTTTTCGGCCAATTTTATTCAGTCACGCAGTTTTCTCAGTTTTGAGGCCTATTTGCTGACCGCCCTGCTCTATCTGATTCTGGCGGTATTGATGCGTCGCGGATTTGGTTTATTAGCCGGTTATGTCTTCAGGAGTCAGCCACGATGATGCAATTTACGGATTGGGATATTTTCCGGAATCTGCTGCTGGCAGCACGCTGGACCTTACTGTTATCGCTGATCGCCTTTGTTGGCGGCACGCTATTGGGTCTGTTACTGACGTTTATGCGCACTTCACGTCGGAAATCCTTGATATGGCTGGTACGTGGCTATACCGAGCTGTTTCAGGGCACACCACTGCTGATGCAGTTATTTCTGGCCTTCTTCGGTTTGTCACTGTTCGGTATTGATGTCAGTGCCTGGACCGCGGCCACACTGGCGCTGGTGCTGTTCAGCAGTGCCTTCCTGTGTGATATCTGGAGCGGCTGTATTGAGTCGCTGCCGAAAGGGCAATGGGAAGCTTCGCGCTGTCTGGGACTCAGCTTTTTCCAGACCATGCGCTATGTCATTTTGCCGCAGGCGTTGCGGATTGCGATTGCACCAACGGTCGGCTTTTCTGTGCAGGTGGTTAAGGGCACAGCGCTGACGTCCATTATCGGTTTTGTTGAACTGACCAAAGCTGGCACGATGCTGAATAACGCCACCTTCCAGCCCTTTAAGGTTTTTGCATGGGTTGCGCTGATCTATTTCATGATCTGCTACCCGTTATCGCTGTTTAGCCAATTTCTGGAGAGAAAATTAAATGTCTCTGGTAAGCATTGAAAATGTTCATAAATATTACGGTTCGCACCATGTATTAAAAGGTATCGAACTGAAGATAGCGGCTGGCGAAGTGATCTCGATCATCGGTCGCAGCGGCTCTGGAAAAAGCACGTTACTACGTTGCATTAATGGGCTGGAGAAATTTGATGATGGCGCGATTATTGTCGATCGCCAAGCGGTATCAGACGATGAAAATCATCTGCGGGAACTAAGCCGTTCTGTTGGCATGGTGTTCCAGAGCTTTAATCTGTTCCCGCATATGACAGTGGCTGAAAACGTGATGCTGGCACCGCGTCTGGTCTTGAAGAAAAGCCGTTCAGAATGCCGAGAGCTCGCAGAGAATATGTTGGCAAAAGTCGGTCTGGCCGATAAAGCCGATCAATTTCCGGGGAATCTATCCGGCGGACAGCAACAACGGGTCGCCATTGCCCGCTCATTGGCGATGAACCCAAAGGTGCTGCTTTGCGACGAAATAACCTCTGCGCTGGATCCGGAACTGGTTGGTGAAGTACTGAAGGTGCTGGAGCAGTTAAAAGCCGAGGGAATGACGTTGATTCTGGTCACACATGAGATGAACTTTGCCCGTGATGTCGGCGACCGAATTGTATTCATGCATCAGGGAAAAGTATGGGAAAGCGGCCCCAGCCGCGAGCTATTCAGTAAACCGCAGACCCCAGAGCTGCAAAGCTTTATCTCTGCGGTGCTGTGATCAATTCTTGAGCCGGATTCATCCGGCTCTTTTTATTTAAGTATTTATGAGTGCCTTATCAGACAAATGATACGGCAAAACAGCTATTTCGGTGTAGGTAATTCAAGCTCTGCTTCTTTCAGCAGCCCCATCCGGTTATACATCGTGATGGCCGCATCCAAGATTGGCATCGCAATGGCGGCACCACTACCCTCACCTAAACGCATGTCCAATTGCAGAAACGGTTTTAAATCCATATGGGCTAACGCGACTTGCGAGCCTTTTTCCGCTGAAAGATGCGATGGGATCAAGTAATGCCACACCGCCGGACAAATCTTGCAAGCCACCAGCGCACAGGCATAAGAGAGAAAACCATCCAGCACGACCGGCACACCCGCCGCAGCGCCGCCGAGCATGGTGCCAGTCATGCCGACTAAATCGAAACCACCGACTTTGGCCAATACATCGATGCCATCTTGCGGGTTTGGACGGTTAACGGAAATCGCTTGTTCGACAATAGCGATTTTATGCTGGATCTTATCACTCGGAAAATTAGCGCCTAAACCCACAACTTGCTCAGGTTTAGCTCCGGTCAGCACACTGACCATTGCTGCTGCAGGCGTGGTATTGCCGATACCTAATTCACCAACACCTAATACGCTGATGCCATCTTGCACTCGCTGCATCGCCAGTCGTGCCGTTGCGAGTAACAGTGATTCGCATTGTTCCTGACTCATTGCCGCCGTTTTCGCGATATTTCCGCAACCTCGGGCCACTTTCATATCTAATACACCGGGGATGGGATCGCAATCGATACCCACATCAACAATATTCACCGCTACACCTGCAGCATAAGCTAAAGCACAAACACCGGTTACCCCGCGTCCTTTGGTCATATTAAAGGCTTGGATAGCCGTAACTTCTTTCGGTGTGATCGCGATTCCTTCATCAAACACGCCGTGATCGGCGGCCATGACGATGATCTCTTTACGGCCGATTTCCAAAGCAGGTGAACGATAAATACCCGCCATCTGAATGGCGAGCATTTCCAGTCGCCCCAGACTACCGATCGGTTTGAGTAAACCGTCGACCCTGGCTTTTGCCTGCTGCATCGCCGACTGATCTAAGGGTTGAATTGACTGAGTTAACTGTTCCAATGTTTGCATATGACTTTTTCCGATGAAGCAATACCTGTCACAAATAAGTTGATGCAGCTAGCCTTTCATCTTCAGCTCAATGCCAGATATCACCAGATACATCTCTTTTGCGTTAGCCGCTAGCCGCTGGTTCACCCGCCCGGCAATATCGCGGAATCGTCGGGATAAAAGGTTGTCGGGCACAATGCCAAAACCAACTTCGTTAGTGACTAAATAGACTGGGCTTGGGCTTGCAAGACAGGCATCAATCAAATCTTCGATTTCCTCAGTGATACGCTGTTCAATCGCAGTAAAATCCATTTCCTCGGCCGGAATATCGCCTGTTTTATCAAACATCAGATTGGTAATCATGGTGGTAATGCACTCCAGCATGATGGCATTACATCCTGCAGCTTTATGACGAATGACATCACCCAGTTCGGTATAACCTTCGTGTGTCACCCACTGTGCCGGACGGGTTTGCTGATGGATCGCAATGCGTTCAGCCATCTCGTCATCAGTAATGATGGATGTGGCAATGTATAAAACGTTGTCGCCTTGCTGTGCGGCAAATTGTTCCGCTAACCGGCTTTTGCCGCTGCGGGCACCACCAGTAATCAAGATCATACTCTGTCCCTATTATTTCTTTTTACCAAATCCAGTGACGTACCTTGCAACATGATAGATAAACTCATACGACCTCCTTTTCACTGGATGAACATCTCTGCGATGAATGAGCAAGCGACGCGGGGCGCTGTGCTGCAAAAAATGCATGTTCCGTTTTATAGAGCGGAAAACCCAGTTCCGAATGCATTTTGACCAGCCAGGGTTGCGTTAAACCGGCTTCATCTAAGATCGCTTTATTCTGGAAGACATCGGTTTCGCGGCCTTCGGCCAGTAATCGGCCATGTGATAACACATAGAGGTAATCGCACACCTCATAGATCAGATCGATATCGTGACTTGAAATCACCACGCGTTTCCCTTGCCCGACAATACGGCTGATGATATCGATCATGTGCTGGCGTCCGCGCGGGTCTAATCCGGCGGTCGGCTCATCCAGCAACAGATATTCCGATTCCATGACCAGTGCACCGGCAATCGCAACGCGTTTTTTCTGACCATGGCTCAGATATTGGATCGGTTTATCACGAAACGCGGTTGCATCAACCAACGCCAGTGCCTGATCAATACGTGACTGGATGATGCTTTCATCCATGCCCAGATTTCTCAGACTAAATGCGATATCACTCACCACATCGGTATAAAAAATCTGCTGATCGGGGTCTTGAAACACCATGGCTATTTTCTGACGTAACGCGTGTAAACTGCGTTTGTCGTAACCCAGCGCTTCTCCGTTCCAGCAAACTTTGCCCTGTTGTGGTTTCTGAATACCTAACAGATTCATAAACAATGTCGATTTGCCGCAGCCATTCGCACCCAGCAAACCGATCACCTGCCCACGACTAAAATCGAGCGATAGATCGTGCAAAACAGGCTGGTCGGTTTGATAGGAAAAGGTCAGCGTATGCGTTGATAAACTCATGAATAAAACTCCCCTTGAAAGAGCTTCATTTCGAGCGCTATTTCCATCTGCTGATAGCGGTAGATCACACGTTGCAGCAGCATGCCGATCAACATTGCCAACGACTGAAAACTGGTGCGTAAATTGCGATAACCAAAGCGCAATGACTGCGCTTTTCTGATCGCTGCCGCCTCTTCCAGTAAGATAAAAATAAACCGATAGGTCAGCAGCATCTGCTCAATAAGCACCTTGGGTAAACGGCTCATTTGCAACAAACGGATCATCTGCGTAAATGGCGTTGTCAGCACAAACAGATAGGTCGCAGCTAACGTAGCCAGACTGCGCCACAACGTCATGTGTGCGGTATAAAGCCCAACCTTATCGATGCCGATTGCCAGCGAACCTAACTGAATATGCCATAGCATATTATCTGACTGCGTCGAGACAGAGATCAAAATGCCAACCAAGCCTACCAGCAGAAAAACCAGCGGCACCAACATCCAGCGCAAATAACGCGTTACCGAAATGTGTAACAGATGGCACGTTAGCACACCGGTTCCCAGCAGCTCAAAACACTGGATCATCGGCGAACTGGTTAAAGCCACTATCATCAGCAACAGATACAACCCAAACTTCGCACGTGGGTCGCGATGCCGCCAGCGGCTTTGGTAGGCAAATTGATCAATGATCAGCATGGGCTGCTCGCTTTCCCCGATAATAACCGAGGATGTAAAACACGATAGCAGAGCCAATAGACCCTTGCAGGGTAAACAACAGACTTTCAATTTCACTGCTGGCTGGCTCGAAGATGGGTGCAAACCAAGGCTTATAGTTTGGGTCGAGCTGAGAGATCGCTTGCTGTGCCTGATTGTCCGAACCGCTGTAATCTCCCGCATGAGGAATAAAGAACGGCAGCAAGGTCAACCCAATGACACAGACGAGTAATAGCATCGTTTTTTTCATCTTAATGCCCTCTTACCACTAATAGCTGACGTTTAGTCAGTTGTTCATAGACCAGCACTGTTAACAGCCCTTCCGCAATGGCAATCGGGATCTGCGTGATACAGAAGATGCTCATAAATTTCAGCACCGATGCCATGATCCCTGCATGTGGATCAGGAAATGCGATGCCAAGTTGCATCGATGTCACCGCATAGGTCACCAAATCCGCAAAGAACGCACATAGAAACACACTGACATCTTTCCGCAGATTGATCTTGCTAGCGGCAACCCAAATCAAATAGCCCACCAGCGGCCCGACTACTGCCATCGACATGCCGTTTGCGCCCAGTGTTGTCAGCCCGCCATGCGCCAACAACAGCGCCTGAAACAACAACGCGATGCCACCTAGTACCGGCACTATCAGAAAGCCAAACAAGATAATGGCTAAGCCAACGCCAGTTGGATGCGAACAACTGCCGGTGACAGAGGGTAATTTCAGCGCGGAGAGCACAAAGATAAATGCGCCGCACAACGCCAGCAGCACCTTCTGATGGCTGTCTTGACTCACAATCTGCTTTAATTTCCGGATCCCGAGCGCCAGAAAAGGGATAAACAAGATCCACCAAGTGAGCGCCCATACTGGTGGTAGAAAACCTTCCATGATGTGCATCGCAGACGCATTTTGCGGAAACAGTATAAGCCACGGCAACAATGTCAGCCCGATGCTGGTTTCTTTCTTCAATTGATTCATGGAAAACTCCTTTTCAGTAACGGTCCAAGCGGATCCGGACAAATTACTGGCTCAGGCAAGCCAACTTTTGTTCACTACAATCGTCGAAAAATAGGACAACTGCACATCGTCCGTCATATCGCCTAATTTGCGGAAACACTGCTCATTCGGTAGCGATGCTTCTGACATCATCAAGGCATGCTCAAGTAAATTCAGACGCGCCAACAGATCTCGGATCTTCGGAAAACGGCCATACACTTTCATCATCACCACACATTCATGCTGACGAAGCGCTTGTTCGAGTTCTGCTTCGGGGCTGGTACAGGCCACCACCGCCATCGATTGCTGTTCCATTGCCAGCGGGAATGCAGCGCGGGCAGAAATACAGGCAAATGAGGTAACACCTGGAATAATTTCCATCGGAATCACGCCTTGCAGACGTTGCAATAAAAACACCCAAGTACTGAAAAGCATGGCATCACCCAGCGTGATAAAACCCACCTGTTTCCCTGCCAGCACATCATTTTTGATTTCATCAGCAACGCTATCCCAAATACTCTCTTTCTCATCTTCGTGCGTGCTCATCGGGAAATGACGTTCTTCAATCACCACATGATCAGTGAGATATTCGCGCACAATCGATAACGCCAGACTGTCTCCACCACGTCGACCTGCGGGTGCGTATAACACATCTAAATTGGCCAGCTGTCGGGCGGCCCGCACCGTAATTAAGTCACTGCTACCGGGGCCTGTGCCAATCGCATATAACATTCCACTCATCAGGCAGCTTCCTCTGTTTTTTCCATAACGGCTTCAAGATGATCAACAAACATCTGCTGAATCAATGGGTTTTCGCCCAGCCCTTGTAACCAAGGTTGTGCTTCGATGCCCGCCTGCTCCATCAGTGTTTTCCACGAATCTTCTTCATCAGATGCCATGTCATTAATGGCATGATCGCCAGCGACCAGCATGAGCGGCATCAGGTGGACTTTTCTGACATTTTGCCGTTGTAAACGCGCAATGATGGCATCGATTTCCGGGTAACTTTCGACGGCCCCCACCATGGCCGGAATGTTTTTGGTCATCAGCATATGATCTAAACAGGCATAGGCAGAAAAAGCATGATGTGTGGCGCCATGCCCCATAAAAACCACCCGTTCGTCGTCTGCCAGCACAGGCATTTGCGCCTGCATAGCTTTGATCAGTTGCTCGAAATCATCGTGAGTAGTCAGCAGTGGCGTACCCAGACGCAGGTGAAAAAACAGGTGTGCATGCGCCTGCACCTGTCGGACAATCTTTTCGTATTCGTCTCCGTTGATCACATGCAGTGACTGAATCACCACATCCTGATAACCCGCTGCCGCCAGTCGAGCCAACGCCTGCTGCGGGTTGTCAATTTGCAACCCATCACGCTTGGCTAATTTGCGAATAATCATTTCGGAAGTGAATGCCCGAAACAGCTCGCGATCAGGGTGCGCGGCAGCAATTCGCTGCTCACAAGCAGTGATATTTTTCTCGCAGGTTTCGGCATAGCTAGTGCCAAAACTAATCACTAATAGTGCTTTTTTCATCATGCTGGCTCCCGTGTTTGAAAGCGCGTTAGTAATGTTAAAATTTCATCAAATGAGTGACAAACCGCACCATAAATGGCGGCATCACTTTGAGGTCTTTCGATCACGATGCAGGGAATGCCCGCATCGATACAGGGCGCTATTTTTTCTTGGAAGCCCCCTTCTTGCCCGGACTCTTTGGTAATGATCACATCCGGCTGACAAAACTGATAAAGCGCACGATTCAGGTCAGCACTGAATGGCCCTTTCATGGCGATGATCTGATCAACGCCCAAGCCAAGCACTTCGCATTGCGAAATCACTTCTGCCGTCGGTAACACGCGCGCGATCAGATATTTATCCGGTAAGAACTGCTGAAAACGCGCCAGATCTTTACTGCCGGTAGTTAGTAACACCCGTTTGCCAAACTGAGCGGCTAAGTTGCAGGCATCTTCGAGCGATCGAACTGAATTAAGCAGCGGGTGTGACATTACGCCTGAGGCACTTGGACGTTCATAGCGAATCAAAGTAATCCCGAGTATCTGACATGCCTGTTGGATGTTGCTGCGTAATGCCGTGGCATACGGGTGCGCAGCATCAATGACACAAGTGACACTATTCGCGGCCAACCAATCGGTCATCGCAGCGGCGTCCAAGCGCCCGACATGGATTTCACCTTGTAGCTCACTGGCAACAGCGCGCCCCACATCACTGGCAACAGAAACACTGTAAGCCAGCGCCTGTTGTTCGAGTAATGCGCAGAGCTTTACCGCATCCGAAGTGCCACCGAAGACATGCAGACTCGCCATCAGACTTCATAGCCTCGTGGCGTGATCATCAAGCCATTCTGGGTGTAGGTAGACTGATTGCCCACGATAACCAGACTGGTCATATCAACCGGTTCAAAATCCATTTCACCAAGAGTGGTGATCCATTTTTCCTGTTTCTTACGGCTGGCCGCTTTCACGATACCCACTGGCGTGGTAGCTGCTTTGAACGGCGCCATCAGCTCAAACGCACGTTCCAGATGATCAGCTCGACCACGACTGCGCGGATTATAGAAACAGATCACGAAATCAGCTTGCGCGGCGGCGATGATGCGCTTTTCGATCACGTCCCACGGTGTTAGCAAATCGCTCAGACTGATATGACAAAAATCATGCATCAGCGGTGCCCCGAGCATCGATGCCGCCGCAATACTCGCCGTCATTCCCGGAATCAACCGCACTTCCAGATCAATGTTTTGTTTTGTCACCAGTTCGAGCACCAGACCGGCCATCCCGTAAATACCGGCATCACCACTGCTGATCAGGGCCACTTTTTTACCGGTTTGCGCCAGTTCAATCGCCGCCAGACAGCGTTCGATCTCTTTACACATGCCGGTTTTAATCACCTCTTTTCCGACCGTCAGTGCTTTTACCAGATGCGTGTAGGTTTTATACCCCACGATCACTTCCGCATCCTGAATGGCTTCTAACGCCTCAAACGTCATCATGGCCTGACTGCCGGGGCCGATCCCGATTACATATAACATCAGTGTGAAACTCCTAAAGTAATGGTGACGCCTTGCTGACGTAGTGTGTCGCCGATCAGATGTCCGTCGCTCATCAGCCAGGCAACTGGTTGCGATACCGCGCCAACACCCACGGTATTGCGAACAAACTCGGATGCAGGAAAGCGATGCTCTTGCGCTTTCAAAGCATCAACACTGAACACCTGAAATGGCACACGACAACAAGTGGACAGTTGTTTTAGCCCTGGCTCATCTTCTTTAATGCTGACACTACCAATGGCTTTCAGTGCCAATGGATCCAAGGCGTAACGTGATAATTGTTGTTGTAACAGCTCAATTAATAGCTGGAACGAGGTTGCGCGACGACACCCAATACCGGCGACAATTCGACGCGGTACCAGCTTGAAAACAGGAACAACAAGATCAGGTAGTTGATCACGCAGGCTGACCACCACCAAAGCATCTAAATCAGTTGGAATTTGATCAAGACTCTCGATCGTGATAAACCCACGAGTATCATAACGATCTGATTCCCAACGATTAGCAGGCTCAGGCAAAGAACCATGATCCCAAAACAACCCCACTCTCTGATCACTCACCAACATCTGATTAACGGTTTTGACCGATTGCCGAAAATCATGCATATCAGCATCGAGTTGCACCGCTAACGAATCGAGTGCAGCAAGTTCATTGACATCGGTGGCCGTGGTGATCACCGGGTCAGCGCCCAGTACGCCAGCCAGATAACGGGTCAGTACATTTGCTCCACCAACATGGCCGGAGAGCAAGCTGATCACGTGTTGACCACGTTCGTCGATCACGACAACCGCCGGGTCTGTCAATTTGTCTTTCAGCAATGGGGCGATAACCCGCACGGTCATACCTGTCGCACCAATCACAATCAGCGCTGTGTAACACTCAAAAGCATCACGCACCGTTGCTGCGAATGAACCGTTGAATGGCTGAAAACCCGGTTCCAGCAGTTTTTCACTGCAGAAACAGGTTAGCGGCAGATGCGCTTGCAGCTGCTTCGCCAGACGAATTCCGCCCGGTGTCAGACAAAAAACGGCCATAGACTCAGGCTTGACGATACTCATGGCTAAACCCTGCGTCATACAATTTGGAATAGTGATATTCATCGCCGAGAAATTCGCCGACTAAAATCAGTGCCGTTTTACGAATCCCCGCCGCAGAAACTTGATCAGCAATGGTTGCCAGCGTGCCTTTCACGATCTGGCAATCTGGCCATGTGGCTTTGTAGACCACCGCAACCGGCGTTTTCACTGGGTAGCCACCGCTGGTGAGGCGTGATACCACTTCGCCGATCTCTTGCACAGAGAGGAAAATGGCCATCGAGGTCTGGTGCTGTGCGAATGATTCCAACGACTCTTTTTCCGGTGTTGGCGTTCTGCCTGACATGCGCGTGATCACCAGACTTTGAGAAATCTCTGGTACGGTGTATTCCACCCCTAACGCGGAAGCCGCGCCTAAGAAGGAACTCACACCGGGAATGGAACTAAAACCAATACCGAGTTTGGTCAGTTCTTCGCCTTGCTCGCGAATAGAGCCATACAGTGATAAATCACCGGTTTGCAGTCGAATTACCAACTTGCCGTTTTGCACACCGGTCGCCATCAGATCGATGATCTGCCCCAGATTCAAACTGGCACTATCGTGACAAGCTGCGCCTGCTTTGCAGTAATCCAGCAACGCGGTGTTGATCAGGGAACCCGCATAAATGATCACGTCAGCTTGGCTGAGTAACTGATAACCTTTGAGTGTGATCAACTCCGGATCACCCGGGCCAGCACCAACAAAGTAGACCAAAGCAGGATCAAATTGCGCAGGCATGGGGTGCCTCCTTCATGCAGGAAATGATAAAAGTCGGATTATTCGGTTTGAAGTAATAGCCACTGCCCAGCGTGGTGAGTTGCGAGATCTGCAGTTGGGTGCATTGCAGATCAGTGACTCGGCAGGTTTTCAGATAATTCAATGCACTGGTGACATTATCCAGCAGGATAAAATTCAGCACTAACGTGCCATTTTGAGTCAAATGCGCTAACGACCAGTCGATGATTTCAGTCAGGTTGCCACCACTGCCACCGACAAATATCGAATCCACTTGCGTTAGTAACGCACAAGGTGCTTCCGCTGCAATCACTTCGACATTCTGACAGTCGAATCGCTGCCGATTAGTCTCAATCAACGTTAGTGCTGCTGGATTTTTCTCAATCGCCATTACCTGCAAATTCGGATAGCGAATTGCTGCTTCTAACGCAACACTGCCAGTGCCTGCTCCGACATCCACAAACGTAGTTGCCTGTGCCAGATTCAGGCGATCGAGCACAATGGTTCTGACCTCTTCTTTGGTCATCGGCACTTTGTCACCGCGCACAAATTCACTATCTTTCATTGAGGATCACCACCACATTCATGTCATAGTCAGGTTGAACTTGTTCCGGTTGCAGAAAATGAAGTCGTTCATCGGGGTAAGAGAGGTTTTCACCCACAATCAGCGTGCGCGATAATCCGCGTTGCAGAATCTCTTGCGCAATTTGAAACGGGCCGACCACTTTATCGGTCACCATAGCGACTTTGTCGTGCTGGAAAATGAAGTCAAAATCGGGCTGTTTGCCGTGGCTGCTGGTGATATAGAGATCATTCATGTCGAGCTGAACACGCGCGAACAGATATTGAATCGAACTGATCCCAGAGATAATTTCGCAGCTTTGTTTTGGTAGATGCTCCGCAATTCGCTTACCGATACCGAATAACAAGGGGTCGCCGGAAGCCAGCACGACGATGTTCTGCTCCGTCTTGCTTTGTAGCCAATGAATCACCCCGTCGAGATCGGCATTTAAAACCCGTTTTTCACCCTGAAAGTCAGGAAAATCGGCCAGTAGCCGAGCCCAGCCAACTAAAATATCCGCTTGCGAAATCAATGCTTGTGCCGCTTGCGTGCGTAAACGCGCATCACCCGGCCCCATACCAATCACCGAAATCATCGTAGCTCCTCCGCAATAGCGGCTACCGGGCGATTACTGCCCAGCGGCTGGTTATCCAACGAGAATAAGATGACATCACAAGTAAAGGGTTGCGGGGAATAACGCAGCATTTGCTGTACCCGTTCGACAATGCGGGTAGCAATCGCATCGTAGACAGATTCATAACCGGCCTGAGTAATTAGCTCCATCGCCGCTTCGGTGGTCAGGCAGTGATAAACCTGCTGGAGTAACTCATTGGGGGCGCCAGCCAACGCAAGATGTGTCACCAGTGTTTCCATTCGGCCATCAGCGATATGACTGTGAGTGTGGAAAATACCGGCCGCCACTTTGATAAGTTTACCCAAATGGCCGACCATCACCACATGCCGAAAGGCCAGCCGCTCGGCTTCCTGCAGCATGTAGCCGACAAAATTACTCATGGTAACAACCAGATTGGTATCAACCTGCAGTTGTTCCCGAACAAAACGCTCGCCATGATTACCGGGCACAAAAATCACTTTATCCAGCCCGTTTTCGCGTTTTTGTTCCAGCTCAATCGCCAGCGTGCGCTTCCAGCTCTCTTCCGACATTGGCGTCACAATGCCGGTGGTGCCCAAAATGGAAATGCCGCCCAGAATACCAAGGCGACTGTTATAAGTGCGCAAGGCCCGCTCTTCACCTTCTGGTGCAAAGATAACCACGTCAGCGCCACGCTCCGGCCCCAACACTTCACGCACCGCAGCTTCAATAGTCTGTAACGGCGTTTTGTTGATTGCGGAATGCCCGATTGGCAAACCAATACCTTTTTGTGTCACTTTGCCAATGCCAGTGCCACCGGTAATGGTGATATGGGCATCGTCACGGAGTTTTACTTGGGCATAGATCAACATGCCGTGAGTGACATCGACATCGTCGCCACCATCTTTGCGAATCGCTGCCGTCGCTTGATTACCGTGGATCAACGGCTCTTCCACATTCAGGTGTAAGGTCACGCCCGAAGGGGTCACAATCGAAATTTGATGAATGATCTGCTGACGTAAAATCATCAGCGCAGCGACTTTCGCAGCGGCTGTCGCGCACGATCCGGTGGTGTAGCCTTTGCGGTAGGCTTTGCCTTTGTGCCAGATCTTGTCGTCTGCCTGAGCGACTTTTTCTAACGACAGCGTCATTCCGCCTCCCGCAGGTGATACAGAATGGCATTGATGATCGCAGCCGCCACATTGCTGCCACCTTTACGACCTTGCGCCGCGATATAAGGCAGATCGCTTTCTATCAGGGCTTGTTTTGACTCAGCCGCACCGACAAAACCCACCGGAACCCCGACCACGGGGCAACGCTGTTCCGGCTGTTGCTGGCAGATTTCCATCAGACGAAATAACGCCGTCGGCGCATTACCAAACACAAACAACTTAGCCCCTGCGGTTTGCATCGCCAGATCAACCGCCGCCATCGAGCGGGTAATGCTCTGCTCTTTCGCCACCGCAGTCACTGACGGGTGTGCGACATAGCACTGAATATCACAGCCCATGCTTTTCAATTGTGTTTTATTGATGCCCGATAACGCCATCGTGGTGTCAGTAAAAATCGTGCAGCCTTGTTTCAAGGCGCCAATAATGGCATCGAGAGCACTTGGCGAAAATTTCAGGATCTCCAGCCAATCAAAATCAGCCGTGGTATGAATGGCCCGCTTGATAATTTTTTCCTGCAACGCATTGGCAAACTGATAACCGGGAAATTCTTCCGCGATAATGTCAGCAATGATTTCAAAGCTGTGCTGTTCGATTTGCTGTGGCTGCGTGATGTAATTCATGCGTGACTGACCTTTTAATGAAACATCCAATAGACGATGGAAAACAGCATCAATGCGATCGCCGAGGCGATAAACATCAAGCGGATGGTAAGTTTGATATCCTGCTGATTGATTTCTCGTTGCTCATCGCCGATCCATGGTTTTTCAACCAATTCACCGAAATAGCTATTTGGCCCGCCGAGGCGCACGCCTAGTGCACCTGCAACGGTGGCTTCCGGCCAACCACAATTCGGGCTTTTATGCTGATAACGGTCGCGCCAGCCGATACGAAAAGCATTGCGAACATTCAGCCGCATCAATGCAGCAGCACCGGTTAGCAGCAGCCAACTCAACCGTGCAGGGATCAGATTCGCCAGATCGTCGATGCGGGCGGAAACACAGCCAATCGCTTTGTATTTCTGATTTTTGTAACCAACCATGGAATCAAGCGTGTTGATAGCTTTGTAGGCCATCGCCAGCGGCACACCGCCGAGAAAGAGGTAGAAGAGCGGTGAAATGACACCATCGACCGTGTTTTCGGCCACAGTCTCAACCACACCGCGAGTAATTTGAGTTTGATTAAGCTGAGAAGTGTCGCGCCCGACGATGTATGAAAGTTGCCGACGACTCTCGTTCAACGAACCAGAATCTAGCGCACGGTAAACATCCATCGCCGCATCACTCAGACAACGCCCCGCCAGAATGGTATAAGCCAGCCAAAGCTCAACCAACCGCCCCAGCCAGATATTGACTGCACTCAGACCTGAAATGACCGCCCAAGTGACCAGCCAAGTCGCGCCAACAATCACCAGCCATAACACCGCACCGCCGACATAGAGAGCAGATTCTGAATGACAAACCGCTCGGATTCTTTGTTGCAGCCAGCTAATGCTGTTGCCAATCCAACGGATCGGGTGCGGCCAGTGATGCGGGTCGCCCAAGATCAGATCAAGTAAGAATGCCGCGCTGTATAAGAAAAGAGTCACTACGTTTATACCAACCTACTAAAAAAATCCCGACTGAATTAGTCGGGAAATAGGCTGTCATAAGCATAAATGTTCACTGCAGATCGCAGTGAATAATGCATGACAACCCACTTCCCACCGAAGGAGTTGAACTTGTTGTAGTCGTGTCGGTCTTCTGGCTTCGCGTCATCCTTCCCTGCCCTTCCCAATCATCACGATCAGTGGTTTTGCAGAGTTGTCAGCGTTACAGCAGCGGGGGCTGCGGAGGATTCACACCTCCTTCCCGACGATATCTCGTCATACACGGCTACAGAAATTGAGTGTTACATCGTTAGTAACAGCGTCCTTTGAATATCTTTGATAAACCGAGAGTTTATCTTGTTGAAAACACTATACCCTTAGCCAGATCAAAAAATGGCTAATTACAACAATTTATTGGCTTGCATTAACGACAAAGCCGTACGCGCTCAACGCTAAAGCAGTAGGGTGAGCTTAATTTGCTGCAATTTACGCCGACTATCATGAAGTTAGTAAAAATCACAAAGTTATCTGAATTAGAGTTATCTGAGTTAGCATAAGCGTTTGAATGGTTAGGTTAGGAACAAATCATGGCGAAAAGCGGTCAGCATGGCGGCAACGTGCTGCAAATGGCGGAGAAATGTGGCGTTGCCCCCGACTTGATGCTGGATTTCAGCGCCAACATCAATCCGTTAGGTATGCCCGGTTCCTTGAAACACGCCATCATGACGCACCTGCATCTGGCCGAGCGCTACCCCGATATCGATTATCAGGCGCTGCATGCAGCGTTATCACGTCATACCACTTGCCCGCCGGAATGGATTCTGGCCGGAAATGGCGCTACCGAACTGATTTTTTCGATTGTTCGTTACCTGAAACCGAAGAAAGCATTGCTCCCTGTGCCGGGGTTTGCCGAATATCGCCGCGCATTACAACGAGAAGGCTGTGAGATCATTCATTACCCACTATTGGAAGAAGACGACTTTCAGCCCACCGCACAAATTCTTTCCGCTCTCACTGCAGATATTGATTGTCTGTTTCTCTGCACGCCGAATAACCCAACCGGACAATACCCCGATCAGGCGTTGTTATTAGCAATTATCGCACACTGTCAGCAGCACGATATCGCCTTGATCGTCGATGAATCGTTCATCGATTTTTTACCCGTTCAGCAGGGTTTGACAGCTTGTTTATCCGCAAACCATCAACTCTATTTGCTACGTTCGCTGACCAAATTTTTTGCGATTCCGGGCCTGCGCCTTGGCTATCTCATCAGTGCCAATGAGCAAGCCATCAGCAGCATGCGCAATTTGCAGGAACCGTGGACGATCAACGCATTTGCGGCGTTAGCAGGCGAAACCGTGCTGGATGATCACCATTATATTCAGCAGACCTACCAATGGTTGGAGCAAGAACAGCGCTATCTTTTTGAATCGCTCTCGACCTTTTCTGCATTAAAAATCTGGCGGCCAGCAGCGAATTATATTTTTATTCGCTGCCTCGATGAGACATTAAATCTGCAAGATGCCTTGCTGACGCAACGTATCTTGATCCGTCACTGTGCCAATTATCCGGGCTTAAACAAACATTATTATCGGGTCGCCATCAAAAGCCATGCTGACAACCAAGCTCTGATTGCCGCCTTAAAACAGGTGTTCTCGCATGGCTGAAGCCTGCTGCCCGGCATCGTGCGGAGAGCTGATTCAGGGCCTGATCAACGGCTCGGAAAAGCTCATCTCCTGCCCTATCGATTGGTACAGCACCGTTGAAGTGAAACAAGGTGCGCCGCATCAATTTGATGAACGACCATTAATGCGCCGAGCCGTGAAAGCAGCACTCAAGCACCTGCAGATCGACGGATCTTGGCATCAGAGGTTATCCATTCGATTTGACTCAACCATTCCCGTAGCCAAAGGCATGGCCAGTAGCACCGCCGACATTGCGGCGACTGTCGTCGCCACTGCTCGTCATTTTAAACAAGAACTAAATAGTCAGGCACTGGCACAGATCTGCACATCGCTGGAGCCGAGTGACAGCACGTTCTTAGATCAACTTAGCTTATTCGATCATAATCAGGGCTTGATCCACCGTCAGTTTGAGTGGATTCCTGATCTGAATATTCTGATTTTTGAAAGCCCTACGCAGCTGAATACCGTTGATTATCATCAGATACCACGTCAGCAACGACTACAGCAGAATGAAGCACAGTTAGCCAATGCCATTCATCTGTTTGAACAAGCAATGCAGACAAGAAACATCGCTTTATTTGGTCAGGCGTGCACACTGAGCGCGATGGCCAGTCAGCATATTTTGGCAAAACCGGGTTTTGAGCAATTCCAATTCTTGATTGAAAAATTCGATTTACCCGGCATGGTCGTTGCGCACAGTGGCACCGTGGTTGGCTTATTATGCAGCCCTCAGCAACATGACTACGATGCGATTCTCGCAGCCGCTCATCACTCAGTGTTGCAAGCCTATTACCCAATTCAGTATGTAAAAAAGCTCATTGCGGGGGGAATTACGTAGCAAAATCCAAATTGCAGGCACAAAAAAACCAGCTTTCGCTGGTTGATTGTTTTATCTAAAGAATGGTGCGGAAGGAGAGACTCGAACTCTCACACCTTGCGGCGCCAGAACCTAAATCTGGTGCGTCTACCAATTTCGCCACTTCCGCGCTGTATTCTTTAAATGGGGTGGCTAATGGGGCTCGAACCCACGACAACCGGAATCACAATCCGGGGCTCTACCAACTGAGCTATAGCCACCATCGAACTGTGTTGCCTTACCACTTAAAGCGAACAACTCATCGTTGGTACGCCCTACAGGAATCGAACCTGTGACCCACGGCTTAGAAGGCCGTACCGGTTAACTACTGACTAACTACATGTTCTTACCTTAAGTTACATTAAATAATTTTTCAATAAAATCATTAACTAAAATCTTTTATGTAATTTGAGATACATTGCGATAATTTTATCTCGCCAAAAACATCATAAAATATGATGTAATTTTTATGATTAATTTTGATCCGATTTCGATCATTTATACCAATTCAATTACCGATTTTAAGAGTTGAACAGTGTCTGTATCACCGTATCATTGATACAACGATACAAATTTTGCGGCTATTTTTGCTTGTTCTAGAATCTCTGACTCATAGTGATTGAGATCTAAATGCAGATTCATTCTCTTTGATGTACAACAAACCTGTACAAGTAATGGAAGGCAACTTGATGCGTACATATACTTACGGTTCAGCCAGAGAACACTTAGCGAAAGTCCTTGATGAAGCGAATAACGGCGAAATCATTGAGATCACTCGCTATGGTTTAGAAGCTGCTGTTGTCATCGGTAAGTCTGAATTTGATGTGATGCGAAAAGCACTTTATGACTATTCGCTTGAACAGATCTGGAATGAACATGGTGACAGTATCAAGGCATTAACTGACAGATGAGACTGGTTACCGCGCAAGAAATCATTCAGATTTATGATAGTTTATTCGTATCCATGATACACAATACGAAACTACGCCTATCTGATAAAGAGTTCTGGATCATGAAGCCATCTGAAATATTTGAAGCAAATCGAGAGCAGATCAGAAACATAATCTTGGCACATAATGCCCTTAATCCTCGTGTATTTGGTTCTGTACTAAAAGGTTGCGATACTGAAAGCAGTGATTTAGATCTGCTCATCGAGCCGACAGAGACAACATCCTTGTTTGATATCGGAGCTATCCGTTATGAGCTGAAACAATTACTGCATATAGAAGTTGATGTTCTGACACCCAATGCCCTTCCTGAATCATTCAGATCGGAAGTATTAGCTGAGGCAAAACCGGTATAAATGGCTTTCTGATACGCGAAAATGCTCAGAAAACACCCTGTGATATCCTTAATCTCCGTCAGTAGATACAATTCCGATTTATCTAAATTCTATTTAAATTGACTTTTAACACCCGTAAGCATCACCTCACATAAAAGGCCATTTAAATGAGACTATGGAAAGAGTATATTATCATTAGGGTATAATTTCATTTTTATAGACTTTTATGGAAAAGACATCTCGATCCAATACACCCGGTAAAGCCGTGAAAGCCACCGTAATGCCTGATTTATCAGCGCGGTTTTCGACCGTGTTGCTCGGTGAAGCCATCACAGCAAAACGCACCGGGATGAAACTGCGGATTGTTGATGTCGCCGCTGCGTTATCGCTTTCAAAACAAACTATCGTCAAAATTGAAAAAGGTGACGATAAAGTGAACTTCAATAACATTCTTAAGGTGATGGAGTTCTTGGGGCTGACTTTTATGATCCGGTCTGACTCTTTGCAGCTAAACACTGAACCGGATGATAGCGGAGATCTCGATGATGAATGGTTCTGATTTCCATCGGTTAGATGTTTTTATCGGGAGTGATCGGAAAATAGCAACCATTGCTATTCCTGTTGGTTCAGATACTGAGATTTCATGGGTCTATGAGCCATCGTGGCTGAATGATGGTTTTCCAGTGTCACCTCACCTGCCCTTTCATCAGGCGCTGGAACCAAGATCGGTCAGGAATTTTCTGCAAAACTTGTTACCTGAAGGACAAGGTCTAGAAGACATCACGTCAAATTCCACAATCTCAAAAAACAATACTTTCGGATTGATCCGGATCATCGGAGAAGAGACTTCAGGCGCTTTATCTTTTCGATCACCCGGTCAGCAGCTAAAACCAACTTCATTCCGTCCGGTCAGTCATGATGAGCTTGCGGACAAGTTGAAGATCCACCGGTCAGTTGGTAGCTCCATTACTTATTGGGATGGACGAACCCGACTCTCCGTTGCTGGTGTTCAGGATAAGTTGAACTTTCTTGAGCATGACGGCCAGCTAGGGTTTGGCGAAGGCAAATTATGCTCCAATAAAATCTTCAAATTCGAGAGTGGCAAAGTCCCTTTTATTGCAGCCAATGAGTTGTTTACGATGTTCCTTGCGCGCAATGCCGGAATTGATGTGTCCAATGTGGAAATCCGCAGTTATGGCGACATCAGAGCCTTCGTCATTGAACGGTTTGATCGTCGCTATCTTTCCGACCGAAATGAGGTCCAGCGCCGTCATATCATTGATGGGTGTCAGGCAACCAATCTTCCCCCCTCTTACAAATATGAACGCCAGTATGGGGATGAAGGTGATGGGAAATTCATACGGGATGGTGTTT
>ERZ650300.116-NODE-116-length-42243-cov-36.098227_pt1 | contig 42243 bp, 26 predicted proteins | sample MGYA00376236_ERZ650300 | MGnify/ENA primary metagenome ERZ650300 (study PRJEB26733, sample SAMN07839303) | wastewater metagenome | biome: urban; feature: wastewater treatment plant; material: waste water | place: USA: North Carolina | collected 2016-04-28 ...
TGTACGAAGGCGGCATCGCCAACATGAACTACTCCATCTCCAACAACGCGGAGTATGGCGAGTACGTGACCGGCACCGAAGTCATCAACGAGAAGTCCCGCGAAGCCATGCGCAACGCCCTGAAGCGCATCCAGACCGGCGAATACGCCAAGATGTTCATCCTGGAAGGCAAGACCAACTACCCGTCCATGACCGCCCGTCGTCGTCTGAACGCTGCTCACCCGATCGAAGTGGTCGGTGGCCAGTTGCGCGACATGATGCCGTGGATCAAGGCCAACAAGCTGGTCGACCAGTCCAAGAACTGATCTGAGCTGTCTTGATTGACGCGCGGGGGACGAAAGTCCCCCGTGTCGTTTCCGGAGTCCCGCCTGGATTGAAACCCTTTTGGGTGCCATTTCAGGTTAGGCGGATTCTCCTGCGTTACAATTCCGTCCGGTTCCATTCATCGCCCGAATCCATGGCCGATCTGCAATCCCGTAAGCCCTTGCTCAACCCCGAGCGGCGTCGCCGGGGCATCTACATCCTTCCCAACCTGTTCACGACCGCTGCGCTGTTCGCCGGCTTCTATGCCATCGTGCAGGCGATGAACGGGCTCTTCGAGCAGGCGGCGGTGGCGATCTTCATTGCCATGGTCCTGGACGGCCTCGATGGCCGTGTGGCGCGCCTCACCCGGACCCAGAGCGCCTTCGGCGCCGAGTACGACTCCCTTTCCGACATGGTTTCCTTCGGCGCGGCGCCGGCCCTGATCGTCTACGAATGGGCGCTCAAGGGCATGGGCAAGCTGGGCTGGATGGCAGCCTTCATCTACTGCGTCGGCGCGGCCCTGCGGCTGGCCCGCTTCAACACCAACATCGACGTGGTGGATAAGCGCTACTTTCAAGGGCTGCCCAGCCCTGCGGCGGCGGCCCTGGTGGCGGGCCTGGTGTGGGTGATGATCGACAACGGCATCGCCGGCCCCGACATCCGCTGGTACGCATGCGCGCTGACAATCTTTGCCGGCATCTCGATGGTCAGCAACGTGCTCTTCTACAGCGGCAAGGAGATCAACCTGCGCAAGAGCGTGCCCTTCATCGTCATCATCGCCTTCGTGATCGGTCTGCTGCTGGTTTCCAGCTATCCGCCCGGGGTGCTGTTCGGCCTGTTCCTGTGCTACGCCGCCTCGGGCTACGTGCTCGGTGCCTGGAACCTCCTGAAGGGGCGCAAGCGCAGCGCCGCGGTGGCCGACAAGGCCGACCCCCAGCCCTGATCCGTCGGGATGCAGTGCGCGGCATGCGTGCTGCTCGCCCGACCGTTTTCATTCCAATCCGAATTCCGTCCGGCCCATTGAACGGCCGGGCCATTGCCCAATCAAATTACAGAGACTCGGCAGGAGCCCATCATGAACGACCAGTTGATCATTTTCGATACGACCCTCCGCGACGGCGAGCAGAGCCCTGGCGCGTCGATGACTCGGGATGAAAAGCTGCGGATCGCCCGCCAGCTCGAGCGCATGAAGGTCGACGTGATCGAGGCCGGTTTTGCCGCTGCGTCCAATGGCGACTTCGAAGCCGTCCGCGCGGTGGCCGAGGCGATCAAGGAATCGCGGATCTGTTCGCTGGCCCGGGCCAACGAGAACGACATCCGCCGCGCCGGCGAGGCCATCCGCCCGGCCGCCCAGAGCCGCATCCACACCTTCATCGCCACCAGCCCGATCCACATGGAGAAGAAGCTGCGCATGGCGCCTGACCAGGTGGTCGAGGCAGCAGTCAAGGCGATCAGCTGGGCGCGTGAATACACCGACGACGTGGAGTTCTCGGCCGAAGACGCCGGTCGCTCCGAGATCGACTTCCTGTGCCGCATCTTCGAGGAAGTCATCAAGGCTGGCGCCAAGACGATCAACGTGCCTGATACCGTCGGCTACAACATCCCCGAACAGTTCGCGGCGACCATCCGTACCCTGATCGAGCGCGTGCCGAACTCCGACAAGGTGGTGTGGTCGGTGCATTGCCACAATGACCTGGGTCTCGCGGTGGCCAATTCGCTGGCCGCCGTGCGTGCCGGTGCCCGTCAGGTGGAATGCACCATCAACGGTCTCGGCGAGCGTGCCGGCAATGCCTCTCTCGAAGAGGTGGTGATGGCCGTGCGCACCCGTCGCGACATCTATCAGTGCGACACCCGCATCGACACCACCCACATCGTGCCGGCCTCCAAGCTGGTGTCGGGGATCACCGGCTTCCCGGTGCAGCCGAACAAGGCTATCGTCGGCGCCAACGCCTTTGCTCACGAATCCGGCATCCATCAGGATGGGGTGCTCAAGCATCGCGAAACCTACGAGATCATGCGGGCCGAGGACGTGGGCTGGTCTGCCAACAAGCTGGTGATGGGTAAGCATTCCGGCCGCAACGCCTTCCGCTCCCGTCTGCAGGAGCTCGGCGTGGTGATCGAATCCGAAGAGCAGCTCAACCACGCCTTCGCCCGCTTCAAGGCCCTGGCCGACAAGAAGCACGAGATTTTCGACGAGGATCTGCAGGCGTTGATGAGCGACGAAAGCTCCGAGCCGAAAGAGCACTTCCGTCTGCTCTCCGCGGCCTTCCATTCCGAAACCGGCGAAGAGCCGAGCGCCCGCGTGACCCTGTCGGTGGGCAACAAGGAGGAGAACGTCCAGTCCTCGGGTTCCGGCCCGGTGGATGCGGCCTTCAAGGCGATCGAAGGGATCGCGAAGAGCGGCGCCCAGCTGCTGCTGTATTCGGTCAACGCGATCACCACTGGCACCGATGCCCAGGGCGAGGTGACCGTGCGCCTGTCGAAGGATGGTCGTGTCGTCAATGGTCAGGGCGCCGACACCGATATCATCGTCGCGTCGGCCAAGGCCTATCTCAACGCGCTCAACAAGCTGCAGAGCAACATCGAGCGGGTGAACCCGCAGGTCTGACCTGCGGGTTCGGGTTTCAGGCGTCGCGCTGCGGCGCCTGGGCCAGCCGGGACGGCGCGGTGGCGCGGGCGTAGAGCATCGCGGCCATGAAGAAGATGACGCTCAGCGCAGCCTCGGCCAGCGCCAGCAGGTTGCCCGGCGGGGCGTCATTGGTGCGGATCACGCCTTCCGTCAGGTAGAGCAGGATCAGCATCGTGCTCCATTGGTAGGTGTAGCGGTTTCCGCGCAGGATGCCGAAGAGCGGCACCATCAGCGGCAGTACCTTGAGGGTCATCCATGAGCCGCCCGGTCGGAGCGGGGCGAGGATCGCTTCCCACGCCAGGCAAAGGGAAATCAGGGCCAGCAGCGAGATGATGGCGATCAGCGAGAGGGTCTTGGGTTTCATTGGGGTGCGAGCTTCAGGGCGGTTTCGGCCAGACGTTTGCCCAGGGCAAAGGCGAGGCGCTTTTCTTCTTCGGTGAGGCGGGTGTTTTCGTCTTTCCCGGCCACGTGGGTGGCGCCGTAGGGCGATCCCCCACTGGCGGTGCCGGTCAGGTCAGGCTCTGAAAAAGGCAGGCCGACGATCACCATGCCGTGGTGCAGAAGCGGTGTCATCATCGATAGCAGCGTGCTTTCCTGACCCCCGTGCTGGCTGGCTGACGAGGTGAATACGCAGGCCGGCTTGCCGGCCAGGGCGCCCGACAGCCACGGGCCCGCCGTGCCATCCAGAAAATACTTCATTGGCGCCGACATGTTGCCGAAGCGCGTGGGGCTGCCCAGCGCCAGACCGATGCATTCCTCCAGATCCGACATCTCCGCATACGGGGCGCCGCGCGCCGGGATGTCGGCCTCGGTGGCCTCACAGACCGCGGAGATGCGTGGTACGGTTCGCAGCCGGGCTGCGGCGCCGGGAACTGAGTCGATGCCGCGCCCGATCACTTCGGCAAGGGCACGCACGGAGCCACGGTGGCTGTAATAGAGAACGAGGATTTCCTGCATGGTGGGGCCTGTAGAACGGAAGGGCATTATACGTAAATGAATTCCCCCGCTGACTCCCGGCCCGACCCTCAAGCGGAAGTCGCGCCCGCGGGCGACTCGCTTGTGCAGTCCGCGGCGCATCTGCTGCGCGTCATCTGGCAGCGCTTTCAGGATGGGCGCTGTGCGCAGGTGGCTGGCAGCCTTGCTTTCACTACGCTGCTCTCGCTGGTGCCCTTCATCACCCTGGTCGCGGTGGTGCTCAGCAAGTTTCCCCAGTCGGCGCAGCTGGATGCGGCGCTGCGGGGCTTTCTGCTCGACAACCTGCTGCCCGAGAAAGCCGGCAAGGTGATCGCGACCTACGCATTCCAGTTCAGCCAGAAGGCCACCAATCTGACCATCGTTGGCGCGCTGGTGCTGGTCGTCACGGCGGTGATGCTCATGCGGACGATCGACACGGTCATCAACCAGATCTGGATGGTGCGCAGTCGCCGTCCGTGGGCGACGCGCCTCGCGGCTTACTGGGTGGCCCTGTCGTTCGGTCCCCTGCTGCTGGCGGGTGGGGTGTTTCTCGCAACGGCGATGCTGAGCATGTCCCTCGACCTCATGAACGAGCCGGTCTGGCTTGAAGCCGCGCGGCTGCGGGTGGTGTCTGTGACGATTCTTGGGTGCGTGTTCACTGCGCTCTACTACGTGGTGCCCCATTGCAGCGTCAGGTTTTCGGATGCTGCCCTGGCCGGTTTTCTGGCGGCGCTGGCTTTCGTGGTGATGCAGCGGCTCTTTGGTCTGTATCTGAGTCATTTTCCCAGTTACACGCTGGTGTATGGGGCGTTTGCGGTGGTGCCGATCTTCCTGTTGTGGCTCTACCTGTCGTGGATTGTGGTCCTGCTGGGAGCGGTAGTTGCCGCTGTGCTGCCCGAACGTGACGTGCTGCGACGGCCGCTGCCGGCGTTTCCGGGGCGGCGGGTCTATGTGGCCTTGTTGCTGCTGGTTGAGCTGGCGCTGGCCCAGCGCGCGGGGGCGAGTCGGGATGTGGCCCGGCTGTCGGTGGCCGGCCGGTGTGGTCACGGCGAGATCCAGGAATTGCTCGAGATGCTGGAGATGGCGGGCATCGTGGCCCGACGCGAGCAGGGCGGATGGCTGCTTGCCCGGGCTGCGGAGGATGTTCAGGCGGGGGAGATCGGTCGCCTGTTTGGCTGGAACAGCCTGATTCAACCGCAGCCCGTCACCACCTCAGCCGGGGCTGCGGTCGATGCCTGCTGGCACGATGTGCTTGCCGCGCTGGACGCGTCGGCGTCCGTCACGCTTGCGACCCTGGCAGCCAGCGGCGGCGGGCGCACTGGCTCGGGTCAGAGCGGGTAGGGGTCGATCTCGTACTGGAACAGCTCGACAGCCGGGGTCTGGATGTCGAGGCTGAGAAGCCGCCCCTGGGCGATATAGAGGCGCTGGACGTCGGACACCAGCATGAAGCGCCGTGCCGAATAGGTGCCCGCTGGCGCCAGGATCGCCTGCTGGCGCCCCAGGGCCGCCACGGGCGGAAGCACCAGTGCGGGGCGCATGGGGCGTAATTGCTCGGCGTTACGGAAGCCCACCGAAACCGGCTTGGCGGCGTTGCCGATGACCTGCAGGCCCAGCTCTATCTGTTCCGGCGTTTCGGTACGAATCCAGCGCACGATGCACAGCGACCAGGGTTCCTCATCGCTTCGCCGGATGGCAATGGCGATGCCCGGAGTCAGATTGTTGGCCGTCCCGGTCACCTGCATCACGGCATAGCCGGTCGGGCTTTCGTTAACGACCATCCATTCGGAGGCGTAGCGGTTCTGGCGGGCCGTCCCGGGTTCGCGAAGCATCTTCCAGATGGTCTCGAGGCCGCTGCAGACGCTGACGGCGTACTGATTGCGGCGCCGTGCGTGCTCGCGGTGCGGAGGCGATGCCCAGTATTCGCGAACGCGCCGGAGCAGCGTTGCCGTTGCCGAACGGGACAGGCCGGCGGGAAGGTTGGCGGGCTCGGGGCCTTCGCCTTCGAGTTGCTCGATCAGCGAAGTGGTGCGACGGGCGAGTTCTTCGGCCGTGAAATAGATGAGGCCGTCGACGGCCGGCGGGTCGCGGCGGTTGATTGAAACCGGCGGGGCGTCCTGATCGAGATCGATCCACAGCCAGCCATGCCCTGGATCGCTCGGCACCGAGTGCCGGATCGTCACGTACTTGGCGTTGGCCGAGAGGAATTCGGAAAGCCAGCTGATTTCGGCGCTGGTCAGCCCTTCCGGTTGTGCTGCGACGAAGGCCAGCAGGTATTTGTAGGCCTTGAGGGTTGCCTCGGGAATGCCGCCTGCCTTGGCGTCGGCGGGTGATTCGGCGCGACTGCCCTGGAAAAAGCCGTGGGCCCGCTGCCAGAACTCGAAAGGCGCACTGTTGCCGGCCAGGTGGGCGATGGTCAGTTGCTCGCCGAGGATTTCCAGCGCCTTGGCGCTGATGACTTCCGGATTGCGGCGCATCGTCCGGACGAGCCGGTGCTGCACTTCCGCAAGCACTTCGCCATAGCCTGAGGCAACCTTTCCGAGGGCGGCCACGAGCCGGGAGGCGGAGCGGTGGAGGCTTACCGAGAGGGGCAGGGTGGCGACGGCGAAGCGCTCGCGATGCATCTTGCTGATCGCCAGCGCACGGGTGTGGAGCAGATCGAGACAGCGATGGAACTGGTTGCGGCTGATCTCCGGGCGACCGAGATCGTCGAGGTGACGGACGAGGGCCGCCAGCTCAAGATCTGCATCGGCAGTGAGGTCGGTGGCCAGCCAATCGAGGATCGGGGCCGTGCGGTCGGATTTTGGGGAGTCGGCGGCGCTCATTGCCAAGGTTTTCTCGTAACCAGCTTGCTATTGTAATTAAGTTACCAGAAACATGTGGCTGGAATCCGCCTGTCTGCTTGCATTTGGTGCATTCCGCGAATCCGGCCGTCCGATTTGGCAGGGCTGGCGTGCAGGGCCAAGCTTGTCTTGCGGTTTTTCGCTAGGTGCCTTAATATCCAACGTTTTTCCAATTTCCATCGGATCAGGGATAGTCATGGTTGTCATTCGTCTTGCCCGCAGCGGTTCCAAGAAGCGTCCTTTCTACAACATCGTCGCCGCTGATTCCCGCAATCGCCGCGATGGCCGTTTCATCGAGCGCGTTGGTTTCTACAACCCGGTTGCCTCGGGCGCTGAAAAGGGCCTCGTCGTGAACACCGAGCGTCTGGCCTACTGGCAAGGCAACGGTGCTCAGCTTTCCGACACCGTCGCCCGTCTCGTCAAGCAGTCCGCCAAGGCTGCTGCCTGAGCGTCGGTATCAAACCCAGCCTTATGAGCGTCGATCAATGATTGTATTGGGGCGAATTGTCGCTCCCTTCGGTGTCAAGGGTTGGGTGCGGGTTCATCCTTTCGGGGATGATCCGCTTTCATGGAAGAAGATGCCCCAGTGGTGGCTCAGTACCGATCCTGATGGTTCGGACTGGGTGCCGTACACGTTGACGGGCTGTAAGGAGCATGGCAAGGGCGATCTTGTGGCCGCCTTTGCCGAAGTGCCCGACCGCAACGCTTCGGAAGCCGTCGCGGGTTACTACATCGCAGCCCCGCGGGAGGCGATGCCAAAGCCCGACGAGGACGAATTCTACTGGGGCGATCTGATCGGCCTGGAAGTGCGCAACGCCGCTGGCGTCGTTCTTGGCAAGGTGACTGGCTTGCTGTCCACGGGCGCGCACGATGTGCTGCAGATTCAGGATGGCGATACCGAGCGCCTGATTCCCTTCGTCGCGAGCTATGTCGGCAAGGTGGATGTTGCTGCTGGCGTGATTTCGGTGGAGTGGGAAGCGGATTGGTGATGCCGGCTTCTGGTCGCAGGGCCTTTGACGTCATCACGCTGTTTCCTGAAATGTTTTCGGCGCTGTCCGGATTCGGGATCACCGGGCGTGCCCGGGAGCGTGGGCTCTACGAGCTCAACTGCTGGAATCCCCGGGATTTTGCCGAAGACCGTTACCGTACTGTGGATGATCGCCCTTATGGCGGTGGCCCCGGAATGGTGATGCTGCCCGGTCCGCTCGAGAAGGCGATCGTCGCCGCCAAGGCGCGTCAGCAGGCTTCGGTCGGCAGTGCAGGTCGGGTGATCTACCTGTCGCCCCAAGGGCGCCGTCTGGATCACGCGCGTGTGCTCGAGCTTGTGGCCGAGCCGGCCGTGGTGCTGTTGTGCGGCCGCTATGAAGGTGTTGATCAGCGTTTGATCGAACGCTGCGTCGACGAAGAAATTTCGCTGGGTGACTTCGTGCTTTCGGGTGGGGAGTTGCCGGCAATGGTATTGCTCGACTCGATGATCCGGCAATTGCCGGGCGCATTGAACGACGAGGATTCGGCGGTGGAGGATTCCTTCGTCGATGGTCTGCTGGATTGCCCGCACTACACCCGCCCGGTGCTCTACGAGGACATGGCGGTGCCGGACGTGCTGCTGTCCGGTAATCACGCCGAGATCCGCCGCTGGCGGCTCCAGCAGTCCCTCGGCCGCACCGAACAGCGGCGGCCGGATCTGCTGGAAGGGCGTGCGTTGAGCAAGGAAGAATTCCGTCTGCTGGAAGCTTTCCGGCGGGCAGAAGCGAAACCGGCGGATTAGTCTTCCGGTTTCATAAAAAAGGCGTGTACCAGGTGGCGACCTGCTCTGCACGAAGGGCCAAAGGCCTCATCATTGATTGGAGTTACGCATGAACCTCATTCAGCAACTGGAACAAGAAGAAATCACCCGCCTGACCCAGAGCAAGACCGTTCCCGATTTCGCCCCCGGCGACACCGTGATCGTTCAGGTGAAGGTCAAGGAAGGTAACCGTGAGCGTCTGCAGGCTTACGAAGGCGTCGTCATCGCCAAGCGTAACCGCGGCCTCAATTCCGCTTTCATCGTACGCAAGATCTCTTCCGGTGAAGGCGTGGAGCGTACGTTCCAGACCTACTCCCCGCTGGTTGCCAGCATCGAAGTGAAGCGTCGTGGTGACGTGCGTCGTGCCAAGCTGTACTACCTCCGCAACCGCTCCGGCAAGTCCGCGCGGATCAAGGAAAAGCTCGATCACAAGTCCTTCGCTGCGAAGGCTGCTGCTGCCAAGGCTTCTGCCTGATCTTCAGCGGTACAAAAAAACGGCACCTTCGGGTGCCGTTTTTTTTTCGTCCTGCTCCGCCGTTGCCGGCAGAGGAGGGGGCGATTACTGCGCGCGCTTGTCGTGCTCGATGAGCGCGTAGGCGGAGTGATTGTGGATGGATTCGAAATTCTCGGATTCGACCACGTAAGCATCGATGCGGGGCTCGCGGTTGAGGCAGCCGGCCACGTCGCGCACCATGTCCTCGACGAACTTGGGGTTGTCGTAGGCGCGCTCGGTGACGTACTTCTCGTCGGGGCGCTTGAGCAGGCCGTAGAGCTCGCAGGAGGCCTGGCCTTCGACCAGCTGGACGAGTTCCTCGATCCACAGGTGATCGTTGGTGGTGGTGGTGACGGTGACGTGGGAGCGCTGGTTGTGGGCGCCGTACTCGGAGATCTTCTTCGAGCAGGGGCACAGGCTGGTCACCGGCACGACGATCTTCATCGTGAACTCATAGACGCCGCCTTCGCGGATCTCGCCGATGAAGGTGACTTCGTAGTCCATCAGACTCTGCACGCCGGAAACCGGGGCGGCCTTGTTGATGAAGTAAGGGAAGGTCATCTCCACGTGGCCGGTCTCGGCCTCGAGCTTGTGGACCATCTCGCGCAGCATGGGCTCGAAGGATTCGACCGAAATCTCCCGTTCGTGGCTGTTGAGGATCTCCACGAAGCGGGACATGTGGGTGCCCTTGAAGTTGTGGGGCAGGCCGACGTACATGTTGAACATCGCGATGGTGTGCTGCACGCCGCCGTTCTTGTCCATCACCTTTATCGGGTGACGGATGGATTTGATGCCCACCTTGTTGATGGCGAGCTGGCGGGAATCCGCGGAGTTCTGGACGTCCGGGATGGCGGTTGGGGTCTGGGTCGTCATGGCTGTTCTCTATGGTCTCGCGGGAATCTGTGTTCCCAACGATTTGATCCTATCATTCCCGACAAAAGCACTCAACTATTCGGCTGATAGGCTTCTTCGATGCGTTTGAGGATGCCCGGCACATCCAGGCCGATCTCGGTGAAGAGCTGGGCGTGGTCGCCGTGGTCGATGAAGCGGTCGGGCAGGCCGATCTGCAGCACGCGGACTTGAACGCCGGCTTCGTGGAGGACACGGGTCACCTCGGAGCCAGCGCCGCCGATGGTGGCGTTTTCTTCGAGGGTGACCAGCAGTTCGTGCCCGGCGGCAAGCTGGAGGATGAGCTCGCGGTCGATGGGCTTCACGAAGCGCATGTTGGCGACGGTGGCGTCGATCTGGTCGGCGGCCTTGAGGGCGTTGCCGAGCATGCTGCCGAAGGCCAGGAGGGCGGTGCGTTTGCCCTGGCGGCGGATCTCGCCCTTGCCGATGGGCATCAGGCTCATGTCGGCCATCGGCGTGACGCCTAGGCCGCTGCCGCGCGGATAACGCACGGCGGTCGGGCCGTCGTGCATGTAGGCGGTGTAGAGCATCTGCCGGCATTCGTTCTCGTCGGCCGGGCAGAAGATGGTGAGATTGGGGATGCAGGCCAGGTACGAGAGATCGAACGCGCCGTGGTGGGTGGCGCCGTCGGCGCCGACGAGGCCGGCGCGGTCGATGGCCATCATCACCGGCAGGTTCTGCAGGGCCACGTCGTGGATGAACTGGTCGTAGGCGCGCTGCAGGAAGGTGGAGTAGATCGCCACCACCGGCTTGAAGCCTTCGCAGGCGAGGCCTGCGCCGAAGGTGAGGGCGTGCTGCTCGGCGATCCCCACGTCGTAGTAGCGGTCGGGGTATTCGTGGGCGAAGCGGACCATGCCGGAGCCTTCGCGCATGGCCGGGGTGATGGCCACCAGGCGCTTGTCGATGGCGGCCATGTCGCACAGCCAGTCGCCGAAGATCTGGGTGTAGGTGAGCTTGCCGCCGCCCTTGGAATCCTTGCCGGTGGCGATGCCCGCGGTATGGTCGAACTTGGAGACGCCGTGGTAGAGGATCGGGTCGGCTTCGGCGAGCTTGTAGCCCTGGCCCTTGCGGGTGATCACGTGCAGGAATTGCGGGCCCTTGAGGGTGCGCAGGTTCTGCAGGGTGGGGAGCAGGGATTCGAGGTCGTGGCCGTCGATGGGGCCGATGTAGTTGAAGCCGAACTCCTCGAACATCGTGCCGGGCATGACCATGCCCTTGACGTGCTCCTCGGTGCGGCGGGCCAGCTCGAAGACCGGCGGCGGCAGGTTTTCGAGGAAGCGCTTGCCGATCTTGCGGGCGCCGTTGTAGATGCGGCCGGAGAGCAGGCGCGACAGGTGCTTGTTGAGGGCGCCCACCGGCGGCGAGATGGACATCTCGTTGTCGTTGAGGATGACCAGCAGGTTGGTGTCGTGGATGTCGCCGGCGTTGTTGAGGGCCTCGAAGGCCATGCCGGCCGACATGGCGCCGTCGCCGATCACCGCGATGGCGCGGCGGTCCTCGCCGCGCAGGCGGGCCGCTTCGGCCATGCCGAGGGCGGCCGAGATCGAGGTGGACGAGTGGGCGGTGCCGAAGGTGTCGTAATCGCTCTCGCAGCGCCGCGGGAAGCCGGAGATGCCCTGGTACTGGCGCAGGCCCGCCATGGCCTCACGGCGGCCGGTGAGCACCTTGTGGGCGTAGGTCTGATGGCCCACGTCCCACACGATGCGGTCTTCGGGCGTGTTGAAGACGTAGTGCAGGGCGATGGTGAGCTCGACGGTGCCGAGGTTGGACGACAGGTGGCCGCCGGTACGGGAGACGGAATCGATCAGGAAGTTGCGCAGTTCGTCGGCCAGAACGGGGAGTTCGCTGGCTTCGAGCTTGCGAAGATCCGCGGGTGAGGCGATCCGGTCCAGCAGGCTGGCGCGGGGAGAGGCGGGCTGCGTTGCGTGAGGCATTCCGGGTTACCGGGTCGTTAATGGGCGAAATTCGGTTGGCGGCGGCTCAGAACTGGCGGCGGATGATGAAGCGCGTCAGTCCGGCCAGGCGCTGGCTGCTGTCGCCGAAAGGCGCGAGGCGATCCAGGGCCTCCTGGCACATCTCTTCGGCGAGTTCGCGGGCGCGGGTGACGCCCAGCAGGCTCACGTAGGTCGGCTTGTCGTTGGCGGCGTCCTTGCCGGCAGTTTTGCCCAGCGTGGCGGTGTCGGCCTCGGCGTCGAGGATGTCGTCCACCACCTGGAACAGCAGGCCGATCACCTTGCCCACGCGGTCGAGGGAGGCCATCTGCGCTTCGTCGAGGCTGCGGCCGCATTGTACGCCAAGGTTGATCGAGGCCCGGATCAGGGCGCCCGTCTTGTGGATGTGCATGAACTCGAGTTCGGGCAGCGTGAGCTGCTGGCCGACCGAGCCGAGATCAATGGCCTGGCCGCCGCACATGCCGCGGGAGCCGCTGGCCTGGGCGAGTTGGCGGATCATGGCGATCTGGCGCTGCGGATCGTCGCACACGGCGCCGTCGGTTAGATGCAGGAAGGCCTGGGTCTGCAGGGCGTCGCCCACGAGGAGCGCGGTGGCTTCGTCGTATTCGACATGAACCGTGGGCTTGCCGCGGCGCAGCACGTCGTCGTCCATGCACGGCATGTCGTCGTGGACGAGGGAGTAGGCGTGGATCATCTCGATCGCACAGGCGACGCGGTCGAGGCGCTCGGGCGCGGCGCCGGTGAGCTGGCCGCCGGCGTGCACCAGCAGCGGACGGACCCGCTTGCCGCCGCCGAGGACGGCGTAGCGCATGGCGTCGTGGAGGCGGGTCGGGGCGATGTCGGCGCCGGGGAGGGCGCGATCAAGGGCGGATTCGGTGCGCTGCTGGATGTCGCCCATCCATTGGCTGAAGGTGGCGCTCATGGCTGGGTGTCTTCCGGCGTATTCTCGGTTTCGAGCACCCGGATGGTCTGCTCGGCCTTGGTCAGCTGGGCCTGGCACTGGCGCAGCAGCACGGTGCCGCGCTGGTAGGCGGCGAGGGCCTGATCCAGGGGGAGTTGCCCGTTTTCCATGTCCTGGACGATGGTTTCGAGCTCGGCGACGGCCGATTCGAAACTGGCGGGCTTGCTTGCGGATGATTTGACCATGCTGCCGGAACTGACTGGAGGCAAACCGTAAAAATAGCCTATCGCCGGGCTTCAGGTCAAACGCGTAATACTATATAATGGCGAGCCTTACGTTTCGGGCTTTCGCTTTCGACAAGGGGGTTCGGGATGTCTGATATCGCTTCTCAGGCACATCTATCGCCGGCTGTTTCCCAGTTGCCGGTATCGTGGTACTTCGACGAAAAAATCTTCGAGCTGGAGAAGCGTCTCCTCTTCGATGCCGGTCCGGGCTACGTCGGCCACGAGCTGATGGTGCCGGAAGTCAACCAGTACCGCTCGCTGGAGTGGCGCGACCACGCCAAGCTGCTGGTCAATCGCGACGACGGTTTCTACCAGATGTCCAACATCTGCCGTCACCGTCAGGCGATCATGCTGCAGGGCACCGGCACGGCCGAGCGGAACATCGTCTGTCCGATCCACCGCTGGACGTACAACCCCGACGGTCTGCTGATCGGTGCGCCGCATTTCCCGGAAAAACCGTGCCTCAACCTTCAGCGCGACAAGCTGGAGAACTGGCAGGGTCTGCTCTTCAAGGGGCCGCGCTCGGCGAACGCCGATCTGTCCGGAATGCAGGTGGCGGGCGAACTAAAGTTCGACGGCTACAAGCTCGATCGGGTCGAGATCCACGAGTGCAACTACAACTGGAAGACCTTCATCGAGGTGTACCTCGAGGACTACCACGTGGTGCCGTATCACCCCGGGCTGGGGCAGTTCGTCACCTGTGACGATCTAACCTGGCAGTTCGGCGAGTGGTATTCGGTGCAGCGGGTGGGTATCACGTCGCTCAAGAAGCCCGGTTCGCCGGCCTACAAGCGCTGGCACGAGGCCGTGCTCAACTACAACGGCGGGGAAATGCCGAAACATGGGGCAATATGGTTGACCTATTTCCCCAACATCATGGTTGAGTGGTACCCCAACGTGCTGGTGGTGAGCACCCTGATTCCGACCGACGTAAACAAGACGACCAACGTCGTCGAGTTCTACTACCCGGAAGAGATCCTCGAGTTCGAACGCGATTTCGTCGAGGCCGAGCAGGCCGCCTACATGGAGACCGCCATCGAGGACGACGACATCGGCGAGCGGATGGATCGTGGCCGTCTGGCCCTGATGAAGGAAGGCCGTTCTGAGGTCGGGCCCTACCAGTCGCCCTACGAGGACGGGATGCAGCACTTCCACGAGTTCTATCGCCGGATCATCCAGCCGCACCTGTAAGGCCGCATCCGTGATGCCCGCAAGGGGTGTCACCAAAGACAAAGGGAGCCCGTGTGGCTCCCTTTGTCTTTGTGCCCCGCGGGTGGCGGGGCGGGTGGGGCGATCAGCGGTTGGACTCGCGGATGATCTTCCACTGACCGTTTTCCAGCTGGTACTGGAGGGTCTTGTTCATCGCGTCGTTGAAGCCCTTCGAGCGGTACTGCTGGACGAAGCTGGCTTCGGCGGTGCTGGCCGAGACGCTGCGGACGTTCAGCTTGTCGATCTCGACGGCGATCTCGCCGGGCTTGGTGACGCGCTTTTCACGGGTCGCCATCCAGGCCTCGCGGGTGCCCTGGTCGGGCTTGAAGGCGCTGGAGTAAAACGACTTGTAGCGTGCGACATCCTTGGCCGACCAGGCGGCGGCCCATGACTTGACCAGCGGCTCGATCGCCTGCGCTGCGCTCGGTGCGGCCGGGGCGCTGGTGCTCGCCACGCTGGCGGCTACCGCCTCGGCCACGGGCAGCGGAGTAGCTGCGGGCGGCGTGCGGCCCTGCATGGCGCCCGCGGTGTCGAGGGGCGCGACCACCGGCAGGGTGGTGCTGCACAGCAGCGTCTCGTCTTCGCCGGGCTCGGTGACGCCGGCTTCTTCCGGGCCGGTGCGGGCGACGGGCGCCAGCTTCACGCTCGGGAGGATGGTGTGGGTCTGGGTGAGGACGCGCAGTTCGGCCTGGGTCAGGTCGAAGCGGGCGCGGGTGCTGGCGCGCTTGGCCTCGAACAGTTCGTTCTCGGTGTTGAGCACGTCGAGCAGGCTGCGCTGGCCGATGTCGAACTGCTGACGGTAGGCATCGCGGGCCTTCTCGGTGGAGAGCTGGTGCTGCTCGAGGTAGATCAGCTGTTCCTTGAGCTTCTTGACGTCGTTCCAGGCGATGGCGGTCTGCTGGCGGATGTCGCGGCAGGCCTTGTCGCGCAGGTCGGTGGCGTTGTAGAGCTGCTCGTGGGACTGGCGGATGCGGGCTTCGTCGGCGCCGCCCTTGAAGAGGTTCCAGTTCATCAGGACCTGCAGGGCGTTGGTGTTGGTTTCACCGGTCACACCCAGGAGGTTCTTGTCCATGCCGGTGCTGGCGCGCACTTCGACGGTCGGCGAGTAGTTGGCGCGCTGTACGTCGATGTTGGCGCGGGAGGCGCGGATGTTGGCGACCGCGGCCTTGAAGCCGGGGTTGTCGGTGATGGCCTGGCGCAGCACGTCCTTCTCGGTGGGCAGCTTGTCGGTGAAGACTGGCGGCTTGTCGAGGGCGTCGGCCGGGGCCTCGCCGACGATGCGCTGGAAGCGCTGGGAGACGTCGTGGAGGTTGGAGCTTTCGGTGAGCCAGTTGGACTGGGCGAGGGCCAGACGGCCGAAGGCCTGTTCGAGGTCGACCCGGCGGCCGACGCCGGCCTTCACGCGACGCTCGATCTGATCTACGGTTTCCTTGTGGATGGCCCAGTTTTCCTGGGCGAGGCCGGCGAGCTCGCGGTAGCGCAGCACGTCGAGGTAGGCGCGGGCGGCTTCGAAGGCGGTGTCGTCGGTGGTGCCGAGGAGCTCGAAATAGCGGGTTGCGCGGGCAAAGCCCAGGCGCTTGACGTCGTTTCGCGTGGCGAAGCCGTCGAACACCAGCTGGCGCAGTTGCAGCTGGTAGCCAGGGCGGGAGTAGGTGTCGGGGCCGGTGGTGGGCGTCTCGCGGCGCTCGCGGCCGGTGTAACCCTGCAGGTCGACACGGGGGAAGTAGCCGCCGCGCACCACGTCACGTTCGGCATCGGCGGCCTGGTAGTTGTGCAGGCGGGCCAGCACTTCCGGATTGCGCAGGATCGCTTTTTCAATCGCGTCGCGCATCGTGCCCGGCGCCGCGTGGACAGGTGCCATGGAGAGCAGGGAGAGTGTCAGGCAGACGGAGAGCTTTGTTGCTTTGAACATTGTCGTCTCGTAGTTTCGAAATGTGCCGTGCTGGTGCGAAAGAATCCGGCAGATCGTTCGGGGCCGTTGATTTGAATGGGCTATCGCGATTGGATTCTACGGGCCACAAACTGTCGAAGGTGCGCAGTATTTGGAGTTTTGGTCTTTTGGCCCTTGAATATCACCTAACGGAAAACATTTTTCACAATTTATAGTGCCTGGGGGCGAAATTTAACTTTTCCAGGGCGAGGCCGTACACCTGGACTGCCGGCATGCCGCAAGGTGGCATCCGGCATGACACATTCCCCTACACCAGCGACAGCCTTACCGCTTCCCTTCGATGCGCTTCCTTCCCGTCTTGCGCCCAGGCCGTCCGGCGATGGTGTGCCGCCGTCTCGCGGCGGCCAGCGGCGCGGTGATCCTGTTGATCGCCGGCGGGGCACGGGGCGGCTTCGACATGGACCGGATGCGCCAGGTGGCGCAGCTGCGCTTTGGCGCCGCCGCCGCCGAGGCGGTGGATGGCTGGCGTAGCGCGGTGGTTAGCTGGCGGGATTTGCCCGAGGAGGTGCAGCTCCAGCGGGTCAATGAGTTCTTCAACCGGCGCGTCCGCTTTGCCGAGGACAGCCAGGTGTGGGGCCAGACCGATTACTGGGCGACGCCGCTGGAGGTGCTCGCCCGGGGCTCCGGCGACTGCGAGGACTATGTCTTCGCCAAGTATTTCACCCTGCGCGAGCTCGGGGTGGCGGAAGATCGTCTCAGGATGACTTACGTGCGGGCGCGGATCGGTGGCGCCGGCAGCAGCGTGACCCAGGCGCACATGGTGCTGAGCTACTACGCCACGCCCGACGCGGTGCCGCTGGTGCTCGACAACCTGGTCACCGGCATCCGGCCGGCGTCGGCGCGGCCCGATCTGGCGCCGGTTTTCAGTTTCAACATGCAGGGCATCTTCGTGGGTGGGGCGACCCAGGCGTCACAGCCGGTGGATCGCGTCTCCCGCTGGCGCGAGATGTTGCTGCGGATGAATGCAGAAGGTTTGAGGGATTAAGGTCATGTCACTGTTGAAGCGATTGTGGGTGAGTGTGGTGGTGGCGATGGGGCTGGTGCTGGTGGGCGCGTTCGCCGTCAGCCTGATGACGGCCCGCGGCTACTTCGAGCAACAGCTGCGGGCCCAGTCGAGCGATGGTGCGGTGTCGCTGGCGCTGTCCATGTCCCAGCAGACGAAGGACGCGGCGACGATGGAGCTGCTGGTCACGGCGCTGTTCGACGGTGGCCATTACCGGTCGATCCGCTTCATCGACAGCAGCGGCAAAGTGAAGATCGAGCGCAGCCAGCCGGACCAACCCGAGGATGTGCCGGGCTGGCTGGTCACCGTGCTGCCGATGGACGTGCGCCCGGGTCAGGCCCAGGTGAGTGACGGCTGGCGGCAGATCGGGCTGGTATCGGTGGAGGCGGCCCGGGGTTATGCCTACAGGTCGCTGTGGAACGGTGTGCTTCAGCTGGGCAGCCTGATGCTGGCGATCGGCCTGTTCTGGGCGATGGGCGTGTCGGCGCTGCTGCGCTGGGTGCGGCAACCGCTGGCCGAGATGGCCGAGCAGGCGGCGGCGATCGGCACCGGGCAGTTCCGGGTGCTGGCCGAGCCCAAGGTGGTGGAACTGCGCAGCGTGGCGGCGGCGCTCAACCACATGTCGGAGCGGGTGCGGGCACTGTTTGCCGAGCAGGCGGCGCGGATCGAGGCGCTGCGCGACGAGGGCAGCCGCGATCCGGGCACCGGGCTGCTCAACCGGGCGTGCTTCAGCGGCGAGCTGCGCCGGGTGCTGGCCGATTCTGATGCGCCGGCCGTGGGTTGCGTGGGCATGCTGCGGATCGCCGATCTGGCCACGCTCAACCAGCAACTGGGCCGGGCCCGCACCGACGAATGGCTGATGGCCGTGGGCAAGACGATGCAGGCGAGCCTGGAGGGGCAGGATGATGTGTCGCTGGCCCGGGTGGGTGGCGCGGAGTTTGCCGTGCTGCTGCCGGGGCAGGGCATGGATGAAGGGCGGAAGATTTTCGAGCGGGTGCAGAGCGCGATCACCGCCCTCGACCTGCAGACCGGCGACGCGGGCGGCCTGAAGGCCCGCGCGGCGGTGATGGGCTACCGGCGCGGCGAAGCGGCCGGCACCGTGCTGGCGCGGGTCGATTCGGCGCTGATGCGGGCCGAGTCCATCGACGCGTTGGTGGTCAATGGCGAAGGCGTGGACATTCCGTCGCCGGCCCCGGGCGAAGGCGCCTGGCGGGAGTTGATCGAAGGCGCGCTGGCGCGGCGGGAGTTCACCCTGGTGGAGTATCCGGTGCTGGCCGGCGATGGCAGCCTGGTGCATCGGGAGTTCATGCTGCGCCTGCCGACGGCGGACGGCAGCGTGATGACCGCCGGCCAGTTCATGCCAGCGGCGGTGCGGGTGGGCCTGGCGTCGGCCTGCGACCTGGAGGCGGTGCGCCTTGGCATCGAGCGGCTGGTGAGATCAAACGATCCGGTGGCGATCAACGTGGCGCCCCGCTCACTCATCGAGCCGGGCTTCCTCGAGCAGCTGGATGTGCTGCTGGCCACCGCCGGCCCGGCCGCGTCGCGGATTGCGCTGGAGGTGAGCGAGCGCGGTCTGGATGCCAATCTGGCCGGGCTGGAGGCGCTGGCCGAGGTGCTGGCGCGTCACGGCGCGCAGCTGGGCATCGAGCACTTCGGGCGTCAGCTGGCGGCGCTGCCGCGGCTGTACGCGATCCGTCTGGCTTACCTCAAGCTGGACGGCAGCTTTGTGGCCAGCCTGCACGAAAACGTCGGCCACCAGCGGCTGGTGAAGGCCATCGTGGACGTGGCGCGGGGGCTGGGCGTGGTGGTTTACGCCGAGCAGGTGCACTCGTCCGAGGAATGGGCGACGGCGGCGTGGCTGGGGGTTGGCGGCATGACCGGGCCGGAGGCGTCGCGCCGGCTGGCCGCCCAGGGCTGAGATGGTTTGAGCAGCGCGGGCGGCGGCCCGCAGGCTTCAGATGTGCAAAAACGGCAACAATGAGTCGATCATTGTTGCCGTTTTTTGTGATGCCCGCTTTGGCGGTAGAAGGCGGTGTGGGTGAGGAGGCTAGGAGTAGGGAGGCCTTGGCCGATCCGCTTGCGCCTTTAATCGCCAGCGCACCGCGTTTCAGCCCCCGACCTCCTCACTCCTTACTCCTTTCTCCTCACGCCGCCCCGCCGCCGGGGCGGCCTCAGTCGGCGCTCAGTTTGCCCTTGGTGAGCAGGTCCTGAATGATCTGCGCGTCGGTGCTGAGGGCGCCGCTGTTGGTCAGATCCACGCCCTGCAGGACGATCTTCTGGTCGGTGGCGCCGGCGACGAAGGTGCCGCCGGTGTAGCCGCCGTTGGTGCTGACGTGCACCACGGTGTCCGCGCCGGATTTCTCGAAGTGCAGGTAGTTGCCCAGGTTGCCGGTGGCGTTGCCAGTGTGGCTCTCGCCCTGCAGCAGGTCGCGCAGGTCGAGGATGTCGCCGCCACTGCTGGCGCTGCCGGTGACGCCCTTGTCGAAGTCGGTGATGGCATCGACCGCCGGTTTGGCGGTGGTGCCGGCATCGCCGAGGCTCCACTTGAAGGTGTCGGAGCCGAGGCCACCGGTGAGGGTGTCGTTGCCGCTGCCGCCGCCAATGAGATCGGCGCCGGCGCCACCGCGGATGATGTCGTTGCCGGCGCCGCCGGTGAGGATGTCGCGGCCGTCGGTGCCGGTGATGTCGTCGTTGCCGGTGGAGCCGTCGAGCTGGGCGCCGGTGCGAACGAGCCAGCGGCCGTTCTGGCTGGGATCCTCAATGATGTCCTGGAGTGCCGACAGGGTGGGTGCGCTGGTCGGGGTGAACAGTGCGAAGTCGTCGGTACCCAGGGTCTTGTAGGCGGTGTCGGCTTCGCTGGAGAGCTTGACCTCGACGCGCAGACGGGCGTTGCCGCCCTGTTCCCAGTACAGCAGCTCGATGGGCTGCAGGCCGCTGGCCAGGGACACGCCGCTGTACACGCGGGTGGTGGGCGACTGGATGTCGTCGAACATGGCCACCGTCTTGCCGGCGATGTTGAGGCGGAAGCCGTCGTCGGCGGTCACGCGGATGTCGTAGCTGCCGCCATCCAGGTTGACCAGGCCGACCATGCGCAGGCCGGAGTCGGTGGTGTAGCCGATGCCGGTGGTGGTCTTGAGCTCGGTGGTGTCGGCGCCGGTGGTGCCGCCGCGCAGGAAGTTGTACAGCGCGCCGGAGTTGATCGCCAGGTTGCTGCCAGGCTGCGTCGGGTTGTTGCCCAGGTTGCCATTGACCGCGCCGGCGGTGGTGATGCCGGTGGTGTAGCCGAAACCGTAGTCCAGCTTGTCGGCGCTGAAGGTGGCGTCCGCGCCGGCGGCGGTGGCGGCGTTGTAGGTGCCGACGATGGTCTGACCACTGCGCCCGTCGATGATGCCGACCATGTCGGAGATGTGGTCGAGGTTGCCGTAGCGGGTGTCGTCGGCATGGACACGGGTGTTGGTGCTGCTGGTGGTGTCGTTGTAGCCGTAGAACTCGCCGGTGAGGCCGAGGTTGCCGGTCGCGATCGCCGAGGTGGTGGCGGTGGCCGTGAGCACGTTTTCGGCCGAGCGGCTGATGTTGAAATCGACCGTCGAGGCGGCGGTGTCGCCGTCCTTGTCGATCAGCGTGAACCCGAAGCCGTCGTGGATGATGGCGCTGACGGTGGCGATCGGGGTGTAGGTGTAGCTGCCGCTGCTCATGTTCACCACCAGGGTGCCGCCGGCGGCGGTGGTGACGGAAAGCTGCTGGGTGGCGGTGTTAAACGTGCCGTGGCTGGTGCCGCCGGTGACGGTGATGCTGCCGGAGGCGGAGTCGTTGTAGGTGTAGGTGACGCCATCGACGGTGATCGACTGGATGTGGCCGCCATCGGCTCCGAAGGCGCTGGTGCCGCCCAGCAGGCCGCCCGAGAGGATCTCGCCGGCAGCCGGCGTGGGCACGGTGGCCTGCAGGGCGCTGGAGAGCTGGTTGAAGTCGCTGATCACCTGGCCGTCGAGGTTGGTCCTGGTGACGCCGTTGTAGGCGATCGGGTCGAGGTAGGACTGGATCGCGGCGACGCCCATGCCCAGCGCGAAGCTGGTGATCTGGTTGGTCTGCAGGTAGCTCTTCCAGCCGGTTTCGTCGGTGGTGCCGATTTCGGTGCCCAGGTTGGGCTGGCCGTCGGACAGGAAGTAGGCGATGTTCTGCCCGGAGGCGAGCTTGCCCGCGGTGGTGAAGGCGGCTTCGCCGGCGGCGATGGCGGAGTCGTAGTTGGTGCCGCCGGTGGCGGTGATCTTGGCGAGCTGGGCCTTGGCCTCGGCCACGGTGAACCAGGTGGAGCCGATTTCCCGGGCGGAGCTGTTGAAGGTCACCAGGCGGACGCGCACTTCGCCGAAGCTGTCGTAGCTGTCGAGCAGGGTGTTGAGGGCGCTGATGGCGCTGGACAGGCGGGTGGTGCCGCCGACGCCGTCCTTGAGGGTCATGCTCGCCGAGGTGTCGAGCATGATCAGCAGGTTGGTGTCGGCCGGGGCCACGGCGATGGCCTGGGTGGCGGCGGAGGCGATGGGAGCATCGTCTTCGACGTTGACCGTCAGGGTGCTGGTGGTGGTGGTGACGCCGTCGCTGACATTCACGCCGAAGTTGATGGTGCGGACGTCTTCGGTGGTCTTGTCGGGGTGGTCCACCGGGCCGGAGAGCTTGACGGTGTAGGTGCCGTCGGCGGCGATGGTGGCGCGGATGATCTCGACGCCGCCGGCGGAGCCGATGAGCGTGCCGGTGCCGGCGCCCGTCCAACTGATCGACATGCCACCGGAGGTGAGGTCGACCGGCGGCGGGGTGAGCGTGGCGGTGAGGGTGTTGCCGTCCACATCGCTGACGCTGATGACACCGCCGGCGGTGGTGAGGTTGGTGGTGTCGCTGGTGCCAAAGTTGTCGGACGCGCCGTTGGTGAGGCCTTCTTCCGAGACCGTGGCGGTGCCGGTGCCGACCACCGGGGCGTCGTTGGTGCCGGTGACGGTGATGGCGATCTCGCGGGTAGTGCCGTCGAGGGTGGTGACGTTGATGCGGTCGACCACCTGCTGGCCTTGCTTGAGGCCCTGCACGTTGGCGGCGCCGTTGTTGAGGGTGTAAGTCCAGTTGCCGCTGGCGTCGATGGTGAGCGAGCCGTAGGTGCCGCCGATGGACTTGGCGACGAAGCCGGACTGGCCTGCGTCGGCGTCGGTGATGGTCAGCGTGCCGCTGGCGGTCTGGGTGCCGTCTTCGGTGACGTTGCCCAGGGCCGTGCCGCCGATCACCGGGGCGTCGTTGGTGCCGGTGACGTCGACGGTGAGCGTGGTAGTGGCGGTGCCGCCCTGGCCGTCGGAGACGGTGTAGCTGAAGACGTCGGTGGCGTGCTCGCCGGCCTGCAGGGTGTTGTCGGTGGCGGTGTAGGTGTAGCTGCCGTCGGTGTGGATCACCAGGGTGCCGTGGGCGCCGACGACGCTGGTGCCGGCGGCGGTGACCGCGGTGGCCGGGGTTGCCGTGCCGGTGCCGATGCGGGTGACGGTGAGGGTGTCGCCGTCCGGGTCGCTGTCAGCCCGGTCGCCGCCGATGCCGACGCCGGTGACGACGTTGCCGCCGGCGCTGAGGTTTTCGGAGACGGCGAGGGTGTCGGCCACGGCCGTCGGGGCCGGGTTGGTGACGGTGAGCTGGAAGGTCTGGCTGACGCTCGCGCCGCTGCCGTCGGTGGCGGTGACGACGATGCTGTACGGGCCACCTTGGGAGGCGCCGGCGCCGAGGGTGCCGGTGATGTTGCCGGTGTTCGGGTCGATGGTGAGGCCGGCCGGCAGGTTGGTGGCGGTGTAGTGCAGCACGTCGCCGCTATCCGGATCGCTGAAGCCGCTGGCGGTGGGGATGCTGACGCCGCTTGCATCCACGCCGCTGACGTTGGGCAGGGTGCCGACGGTGACCGGGGTGTCGTTGGTGCCGGTGACGGTGATGCGCAGTTCGGCGGTGTCGCTGAGGCTGCCGTCGCTCACGCGGTAGGTGAAGACGTCGGTGGCGGTGACACCGGCGGCCAGGGCCGCGGCCTTGTTGGCGATATAGACGTAGCTGCCGTCACCCTGCAGCGTGAGGGTGCCGTAGGTGCCGGCCAGCGCGGTGCCGATGGTGCCGGCGGTGCCCGTGGCGGCTTCGGCGCCGGTGCGGATCTGGGTGACGGTGAGGCTGGCGCTATCCACGTCGGTGTCGGTGCCGGCGGGGTTGGCGGTGCTGGTGATGAGGCCGTTGGCGGCGGTCACGGTGAGGGTGCCGTCTTCAAGCACGCTGCCCACGTCGTTGGCGGCAACCGGGGCGTCGTTCACCGCGGTGACGCCGATGCTGGCCGTGCCCTGGGTGGAGACGCCGCCGTTGTTGTCGGTGGCGGTGTAGTGGAAGCTGGTGTTGCCGTTCCAGTTGGCGTCGGGCTTGAAGTAGACGGTGCCGGTGGCGCCGCTGAGGGTGGCGCCGGCTGCGATCGGCTGGGTCATGGCCGCGTCGCGGTACAGGGTGCCGTGGGCGGGCAGGTCGGCGATGGTCAGCTGGGTGACGGTGCCATCCACGTCGGCGCCGCCAAGGCTGATGGCGATCGGCGCGGCCGGATCTTCGCTGCCGGTGGCGCTGGCGGCGGTGACGGTGGGACGCTCGTTGGTGCCGAGCACGTCGATGGTGATGGCGCGGGTGGTGCCATCCACCGTGCTGACGGTGAAGGTTTCGACGCGGGTGTCGCCTTCCTTCAGGGCCTGCACATTGGCGGCGCTGTTGTTGAGGGTGTAGGTCCAGTCGCCCGCGGCGTTGATGCTGAAGGTGCCGTAGGTGCCGGTGACGGTGGCCGGGTTGAAGGCGGCCGGGTTATCCACGTCGGTCACGAACAGGGAGTTGCTGGCGACCAGCTGGCCAGCGGTGTCTTCCTTGACGGAGCCGGCGAGCGGCCCGTTGATCTGGGCTGCGTCGTTGGCGCCGGTGACGTTGATGGTGAGCGTGGCGGTGCTGGTGAGCGCGCCGTCGCTGGCCCGGTAGCTGAAGACGTCCTGCACCGTGGTGCCGGTGTTGAGGGCCTGAGCCGCAGCACCCGGGGTGTAGGTGTAGCTGCCGTCGGTGTGGATCACCAGGGTGCCGTAGGTGCCGGCCAGGGTGAGGCCGGCGCCGCTGACCGCGCTGAAGGTGCCCGTGGTGCCGACGAGGGCGCCGGTGACGGTGAGCGTCGGGCTGTCCGGGTCGGTGTCGTTGGCGAGCACGCCCGGCGCGGTGCTGGTGATCGGCGTGTCTTCGGTGGTGGTGTTGGTGTCGGCCACTGCAACCGGGGCGTCATTGACCGGCGCCACGACGATGGTGGCAGTGGAGGTGCTGGTGCCGCCGTGGCCGTCGCTGATGGTGTAGCTGATGACCACCTGGCCACTGACGTTGGTCGCCGGGGTGAAGGTGAGGGTGCCGTCCGGGTTGACGGTGACGGTGCCCTTGGTCGGGTCGACGGTGGCGCCGGTGACGGTGACGGTGTCGCCATCCGGGTCAGAGTCGTTACCGAGGACGGCGAAGGTGACCGGGGTGTCTTCGTTGGTTGCGGCGGTGTCAGGATTGGCGACCGGGCCGTCGTTGGTGCCGACGACGTTGATGGTGACGGTGGTGGTCGTGCCGTCGATGCTCTGGACGGTGAAGGTTTCGGTCTTGGACTCACCTTCCTTCAGGGCCTGGACGACGGGCTTGGTGTTGTCGATGGCGTAAGTCCAGGCGCCGGTGGCGGCGACGCTGAAGCTGCCGTAGGTGCCGGCGGTGTTGGTCTGGGGCTGGAAGGCGGCTTGGCCGGCGTCGGGGTCGACGATGCTGAGGGTGCCGGAGGCGGTGGTCTGCGCGGGCGTGTCTTCCTTGACGGTGCCCGTACCGCTGCCAAGGATCGCCGGATCGGCAATCGGGGCGATGTTCACCGTGGCGGTGGTCGTGGTGGTGCCGCCGTGGCCGTCGGTGATGGTGTAGGTGATGGTCACCGGGCCATTGACGTTGGCCGCCGGGGTGAAGGTGAGGGTGCCGTCGGGATTGACGGTGACGGTGCCCTTGGTCGGGTCGACGGTGGCGCCGGTGACGGTGAGGGTGTCGCCGTCAGGGTCCGAGTCATTGCCGAGGACGGCGAAGGTGACCGGCACGTCTTCGTTGGTGCTGGCGGTGTCGGGGTTGGCGACCGGACCGTCGTTGGTGCCGACGACGGTGATGGTGACCGTGGTGGTCGTGCCGTCGATGCTCTGGACGGTGAAGGTTTCGGTCTTGGTCTCGCCTTCCTTCAGGGCCTGGACGACGGGCTTGGTGTTGTCGATGGCGTAAGTCCAGGCGCCGGTGGCGGCGACGCTGAAGCTGCCGTAGGTGCCGGCGGTGTTGGTCTGGGGCTGGAAGGCGGCCTGGCCGGCGTCGGGGTCGACGATGCTCAGGGTGCCGGTCGCGGTGGCCTGCGTGGGCGTGTCTTCCTTGACGGTGCCGGTGCCGGAGCCGAGTACGGCGTTGTCGGGCTGGGGCGCGACATTGACGGTGGCGGTGCCGGTGGTGGTGCCGCCGTGACCATCGGAGATGGTGTAGGTGACGGTCACCGGGCCATTGACGTTGGCAGCCGGGTTGAACGTGAGGGTGCCGTCCGGATTGACGGTGACGGTGCCCTTGGTCGGGTCGACGGTGGCGCCGGTGACGGTGACGGTGTCGCCATCCGGGTCAGAGTCGTTACCGAGCACGGCGAAGGTGACCGGCACGTCTTCGTTGGTGGTTGCGGTGTCAGGCTGCGCCACCGGGCCGTCGTTGGTGCCCTTGACGGTGATGGTGACGGTGGTTTCGGTGCCGTCGGCGCTCTTGACGGTGAAGACTTCGAGCTTGCTGTCGGTTTCCTTCAGGGCCTGAACGGCCGGCAGGCTGTTGTCGATCGTGTAGATCCAGGCGCCGCCCGCGCCGACCGAGAACGTACCGTAGGTGCCGGCGACGTTGGTCTGGGGCTGGAACACGGCTTCGCCGGCGTCCGGATCGATGATCGTCAGCGTACCGGTGGCGGTGGTCTGGGCCGGGGTGTCTTCTTGCACGGTACCGGCGCCGGTGCCAAGGATGGCGGTGTCGGGCATCGGTTCGACCGTGACGGTGGCGATGGCCGTTGCGGTGCCGCCGTGGCCGTCGGAGATCGTGTACTGGATCTCGACCGGCCCGTTGTAGTTGATGGCCGGCTTGAAGGTGAGCGTGAGCGTGCCGTCGGGATTGACGACGACCGTGCCCAGGCTGGGATCGACGGTGGCGCCGATGACCGTGAGGGTGTCGCCGTCGGGGTCGCCATCGTTGCCGAGCACGGCAAAGGTGACAGGCGTGTCTTCCTTCGTCGTGGCGGTGTCGTTGTTGGCGACCGGGCCGTCGTTGGTACCGACGACGTTGATGGTGACGGTGGTGGTCGTGCCGTCGACGCTCTGGACGGTGAAGGTTTCGGTCTTGGTCTCGCCTTCCTTCAGAGCCTGGACGTTGGGCTTGGTGTTGTCGACGGTGTAAGTCCAGGCGCCGGTGGTGGCGACGGAGAACGTGCCGTAGGTGCCGGCGACATTGGTCTGGGGCTGGAACGCGGCCTGGCCGGCGTCGGGGTCGATGATGCTCAGGGTGCCGGAGGCGCTGGTCTGGGCCGGGGTGTCTTCCTTCACCGTGCCGGTGCCGGTGCCGAGGATCGCCGGGTCGGCGATCGGGGCGATGTTCACCGTGGCGGTCGCGGTGGTGGTGCCGCCGTGGCCGTCGGCAATGGTGTAGGTGATGGCGACCGGGCCATTGACGTTGGCGGCCGGGGTGAAGCTGAGGGTGCCGTCGGGATTGACGGTGACGGTGCCCTTGGTGGGATCGACGGTGGCGCCAGTGACGGTGACGGTATCGCCGTCGGGGTCCGAGTCGTTGCCGAGGACGGCGAAGGTGACGGGCACGTCTTCGTTGGTCGAGGCCGTATCCGGGGACGCCACCGGGCCGTCGTTGGTGCCGACGACGTTGATGGTGACGGTGGTGGTCGTGCCGTCGATGCTCTGGACGGTGAAGGTTTCGGTCTTGGTTTCGCCTTCCTTCAGGGCCTGGACGTTCGGTTTGGTGTTATCGACGGTGTAGGTCCAGGCGCCGGTGGTGGCGACGGAGAAGGTGCCGTAGGTGCCGGCGACGTTGGTTTGCGGCTGGAAGGCGGCCTGGCCGGCGTCGGGGTCGACGATGCTCAGGGTGCCCGTGGCGCTGGTCTGGGCCGGGGTGTCTTCCTTCACCGTGCCGGTGCCGGTGCCAAGGATTGCCGGGTCGGCGATCGGGGCGATGTTCACCGTGGCGGTCGCGGTGGTGGTGCCGCCGTGGCCATCGGTGATCGTGTAGGTAATGGTCACCGGGCCATTGACGTTGGCGGCCGGGGTGAAGCTGAGGGTGCCGTCCGGATTGACGACGACGGTGCCCTTGGTCGGGTCGACGGTGGCGCCAGTGACGGTGAGGGTGTCGCCGTCCGGGTCAGCGTCATTGCCGAGGACGGCGAAGGTGACGGGTACGTCTTCGTTGGTCGAGGCCGTATCCGGGGACGCCACCGGGCCGTCGTTGGTACCGACGACGTTGATGGTGACGGTGGTGGTCGTGCCGTCGACGCTCTGGACGGTGAAGGTTTCGGTGTGGGTTTCACCTTCCTTCAGGGCCTGGACGACGGGCTTGGTGTTGTCGACGGTGTAGGTCCAGGCGCCGGTGGTGGCGACGCTGAAGGTGCCGTAAGTACCGGCGACATTGGTTTGCGGCTGGAAGGCGGCCTGGCCGGCGTCGGGGTCGACGATGCTGAGCGTGCCGGAGGCGGTGGTCTGGGCCGGGGTGTCTTCCTTCACCGTGCCGGTGCCGGTGCCAAGGATTGCCGGGTCGGCGATCGGGGCGATGTTCACCGTGGCGGTCGCGGTGGTGGTGCCGCCGTGGCCGTCGCTGATGGTGTAGGTGATGGCGACCGGGCCATTGACGTTGGCGGCCGGGTTGAAGGTGAGGGTGCCGTCCGGGTTGACGGTGACGGTGCCCTTGGTCGGATCGACGGTGGCGCCGGTGACGGTGACGGTGTCGCCGTCCGGGTCGGAGTCGTTACCGAGTACGGCGAAGGTGACCGGCACGTCTTCGTTGGTGCTGGCGGTGTCGTTGTTGGCGACCGGACCGTCGTTGGTGCCGACGACATTGATGGTGACGGTCGTCGGGGTGCCGTCGACGCTCTGGACGGTGAAGGTTTCGGTCTTGGTTTCGCCTTCCTTCAGGGCCTGGACGACGGGCTTGGTGTTGTCGACGGTGTAGGTCCAGGCGCCGATGGTGGCGACGGAGAAGGTGCCGTAGGCGCCGGCGACGTTGGTCTGGGGCTGGAAGGCGGCCTGGCCGGCGTCGGGGTCGACGATGCTGAGGGTGCCGGAGGCGGTGTTCTGCGCGGGCGTGTCCTCCTTCACCGTGCCCGTGCCGGTGCCGAGGATCGCCGGGTCGGCGATCGGGGCGATGTTGACGGTGGCCGTCGCGGTAGTGGTGCCGCCGTGGCCATCGGCAATGGTGTAGGTGATGGCGACCGGGCCATTGACGTTGGCTGCCGGGGTGAAGCTGAGGGTGCCGTCCGGATTGACCGTGACGGTGCCCTTGGTGGGATCGACAGTGGCGCCGGTGACGGTCAGCACGTCGCCGTCCGGGTCGGAGTCATTGCCGAGGACCGCGAAGGTGACGGGCACGTCTTCGTTGGTCGAGGCCGTATCCGGGGACGCCACCGGGCCGTCGTTGGTGCCGACGACGTTGATGGTGACGGTGGTGGTCGTGCCGTCGATGCTCTGGACGGTGAAGGTTTCGGTCTTGGACTCACCTTCCTTCAGAGCCTGGACGTTCGGCTTGGTGTTGTCGATGGCGTAAGTCCAGGCGCCGGTGGTGGCGACGCTGAAGGTGCCGTAGGTGCCGGCGACGTTGGTCTGGGGCTGGAAGGTGGCCTGGCCGGCGTCGGGGTCGATGATGCTCAGGGTGCCGGAGGCGGTGGTCTGCGCGGGCGTGTCTTCCTTCACCGTGCCGGTGCCGGTGCCGAGGATCGCCGGATCGGCAATCGGGGCGATGTTGACGGTGGCCGTGGTCGTGGTGGTTCCGCCGTGACCATCGGAGATGGTGTAGGTGATGGTCACCGGGCCATTGACGTTGGAGGCCGGGGTGAAGGTGAGGGTGCCGTCCGGATTGACGGTGACCGTGCCCTTGGTCGGGTCGACGGTGGCGCCGGTGACGGTCAGCACGTCGCCGTCCGGGTCCGAGTCATTGCCGAGGACCGCGAAGGTGACGGGCACGTCCTCATTGGTGGCGGCGGTGTCGGGCAGGGCGATCGGGCCGTCGTTGGTGCCCTGGATGGTGACGGTGACGGTGCTGGGCGTGCCGTCGAGGGTGGCGACGGGGAAGGTTTCGGTGAGGGTCTCGCCAACGCCGAGGGCCTGGACGGTGGGGTTCGCGTTGTTGAGGGTGTAGGTCCAGTTGCCGGCGGTGTCGAGGGCGAACACGCCGTACAGGCCGGCGACCACGGGCTGCGGCCGGAAGCCGGTTTCGCCTGCATCCGCGTCGGTCATCACCAGCGTGCCGCCGGTGGTGAGCTGGGTGTCTTCGACCACGGTGCCGAGGCCAGGGGTGACGATGGCCGGGTCGTTGGTGCCGACGACGGTGATCGTGATGGTGCTGGTGGTGCCGTCGGACAGGGCGACCGGGAAGGTCTCGATGCGGGTCTGGCCGTCGCCGAGGCTCTGGACGAGGTTGGACGCGTTGTCGAGGGTGTAGGTCCAGCTGCCGTCCGGGTTGAGGGTGAGGCTGCCGTAGGTGCCCGGGGTGGCCGGTTGCGGCACGAAGCTGGCGCCGCCGCTGGCGGTGAGCTTGCCGTCGGCGGTGATCGGGTTGTCTTCCTTCACGACGCCGAGGCCCGGCGCGCCGATGACTTCGTTGGTGCCGAGGATGGTGACGACGACGGTGCTGGGCGTGCCATCCACTCCGCGGACGGTGAAGGTTTCGGTGCGGCTGTCGCCGGTGGTGAGTGCCTGGACGACGGGGTTGCCGTTGTCGAGGGTGTAGGTCCAGTTGCCGCTGGCGTCGATGGAGAAGGCGCCGAAGGTGCCCGGCGTGCCGGTCTGGGCCTGGAAGGCGGATTCGCCGGTGTCGGGGTCGGTGATGGTGAGCACACCCTTGGCGATCAGGGTGGTGTCTTCCTGAACGCTGCCGACTCCGCTGCTGATGGTGGCGGGGTCGTTGACCGGGGCCACGTTGATGGTGGCGGTGCCGGTGGTGGTGCCGCCGTGACCATCGGCGATGGTGTAGGTGACGGTGACCGGGCCATTGACGTTGTTGGCCGGGACGAAGCGCAGGGTGCCGTCGGGATTGACGGTGACGGTGCCCTTGGCGGGATCGACGGTAGCGCCGGTGACGGTGAGCGTGTCGCCGTCAGGGTCCGAATCGTTGCCGAGCACGGCGAAGGTGACGGGCACGTCTTCGTTGGTGCTGGCGGTGTCGGGATTGGCGACAGGGCCGTCGTTGGTGCCGACGACGGTGATGGTTACCGTGGTCGGGGTGCCGTCGACGCTCTGGACGGTGATCGTCTCGGTCCGGGTTTCGCCTTCCTTCAGGGCCTGGACGTTCGGTCTGGTGTTGTCGATGTCGTAGGTCCAGGCGCCATTGGCGGCCACGCTGAAGGTGCCATAGGTGCCGGCGACGTTGGTCTGGGGCCGGAAGGCGGCTTCGCCAGCGTCCGGATCGGTGATGGTGAGCGTGCCGGAGGCACTGGATTGGGCCGGGGTGTCTTCCTTGACGGAGCCGGTGCCGGCGCTCATCACCGCGTTGTCGGGCAGCGGGGTGACGTTGATGGTGGCAGTGCCGGTGGTGATGCCACCGTGGCCGTCGCTGATGGTGTAGGTGACGGTGACGGGGCCATTGACGTTGGCGGCCGGGGTGAAGCTGAGGGTGCCGTCCGGATTGACGGTGACGGTGCCCTTGGTCGGGTCGACGCTGGCGCCGGTGACGGTGAGTGGATCGCTGTCGGGGTCGGTGTCGTTGCCGAGGACCGCGAAGGTGACGGGCTTGTCTTCTTCGGTGGTGGCGGTGTCGGGCTGGGCGACCGGGCCATCGTTGGTGCCGACGACGGTGATGGTGACGGTCGTCGGGGTGCCGTCAGCGCTCTGGACGGTGAAGGTTTCGGTCTTGGTCTCGCCTTCCTTCAGGGCCTGGACGTTCGGCCTGGTGTTGTCGATGTCGTAGGTCCAGGCGCCGTTGGTGGCAATGCTGAAGCTGCCGTAGGTGCCGGCGACGCTGGTCTGGGGCTTGAAGGTGGATTCGCCGGCGTCCGGGTCGGTGATGGTGAGTGTGCCGGAGGTGGACGACTGAGCCCGGGTGTCTTCCTTCACCGTGCCGCTGCCGGTGCCGAGGGTGGCGCTGTCGGGCTGCGGGGCGATGTTGACCGTGGCGGTGCCGGTGGTGGTGCCACCCTTGCCGTCGGCGATGGTGTAGGTGATGGTCACCGGGCCATTGACGTTGGTGGCCGGGGTGAAGCTGAGGGTGCCGTCCGGATTGACGGTGACGGTGCCCTTGGCGGGATCGACGGTGGCGCCGGTGACGGTGAGCGTGTCGCCTTCGGGGTCGGTGTCGTTGCCGAGCACGGCAAAGGTGACCGGCTTGTCTTCGTCGGTGCTGGCGGTGTCGGGGCTTGCGACGGGCGGGGTGTTGGCGCCGGCGATGTTGATCGTCAGCACGGCGTTGGCGCTGCCGCCGTGGCCGTCCTCGACGGTGTAGGCGAAGCTGTCCTGCAGCGTGGCGCCCGGGATCAGGCCGGTGACGGCCGGGTTGGTGGTGTCCTGGATGTAGCTGTACTGGCCGTCGGCCTGGATCGTCAGGGTGCCGAAGAGGCCGGTGATGACGGTGGCGCCGCTCACCGGTGCGCCGGCAACGGTGGTGACGGTGAGGGTGTCGCCGTCCACGTCGGTGTCAATGCCGGCCGGGTTGGTGATGACGTTGCCGGTGGCGGGCAGGCTGTCGGTCTTGACCAGGCCATTAACGTCATTGCGCGCGAGCGGGTCGTCGTTGAGCGGGGCGATGTTGACCGTGGCGGTGGCAGTGGTCGTGCCGCCCTTGCCGTCGGCGATGGTGTAGGTGACGGTGACAGGGCCATTGACGTTGGCGGCCGGGGTGAAGCTGAGGGTGCCGTCCGGATTGACGGTGACGGAGCCCTTGGCCGGGTCGACGGTGGCGCCGGTGACGGTGAGGGTGTCGCCGTCGGGGTCCGCGTCGTTGCCGAGGACGGCAAAGGTGACCGGAGTGTCTTCGTTGGTACTGGCGGTGTCGGGGTTGGCGACGGGGCCGTCGTTAGTGCCGACGACGGTGATGGTGACCGTGGTCGGGGTGCCGTCGATGCTCTGGACGGTGAAGGTTTCGGTCTTGGTCTCACCTTCCTTCAGGGCCTGGACGACGGGCTTGGTGTTGTCGATGGTGTAAGACCACTCGCCATCGGCGGCAATCGTGAAGCTGCCGTAGGTGCCGGCGACGTTGGTCTGGGGCTGGAAGGCGGCTTCGCCGGCGTCCGGATCGGTGATGGTGAGGGTGCCGCTGGCGGTGGTCTGGGCGGGGGTGTCTTCCTTCACGGTGCCGGCGCCGGTGCCGAGCACGGCGTTGTCCGGCTGGGGCGCGACATCGATGGTGGCGATGCCGGTGGTGGTGCCGCCCTTGCCGTCGGCGATGGTGTAGGTGACGGTGACAGGGCCATTGACGTTGGCGGCCGGGTTGAACGTGAGGGTGCCGTCCGGATTGACGGTGACGGTGCCCTTGGCCGGGTCGACGGTGGCGCCGGTAACGGTGAGCGGATCGCCGTCCGGGTCGGTGTCGTTGCCGAGGACGGCAAAGGTGACCGGGGTGTCTTCGTTGGTGCTGGCGGTGTCGGGGTTGGCGACGGGGCCGTCGTTGGTGCCGACGACGCTGATGGTGACGGTCGTCGGGGTGCCGTCGATGCTCTGGACGGTGAAGGTTTCGGTATGGGTTTCACCTTCCTTCAGGGCCTGGACGACGGGCTTGGTGTTGTCGAGGGTGTAGGACCACGCGCCATCGGCGGCAATCGTGAAGCTGCCGTAGGCGCCAGCGGTGTTGGCTTGCGGCTGGAAGGCGGCTTCGCCAGCGTCCGGATCGGTAATGGCGAGCGTGCCGGACGTTGTGGTCTGGGCCGGGGTGTCTTCCTTGACGCTGCCGGTGCCCGCGGAAATCGTGGCCGGGTCATTCACCGGCGTGATGTCGATGGTGGCGGTGCCGGTGGTGGTGCCGCCCTTGCCGTCAGCGATGGTGTAGGTGATCGTGACCGGGCCATTGACGTTGGTGGCCGGGGTGAAGGTCAGGGTGCGGTCCGGATTGACGGTGACGCTGCCCTTGGCCGGATCGACGGTGGCGCCGGTGACGGTCAGGGTGTCGCCGTCCACGTCGGTGTCGTTGCCGAGCACGGCGACGGTGACGGGGGTGTCTTCGCGGGTGGTGGCGGTGTCGGCCACGGCCACCGGCGGATCGTTCACCGGCGCGACGTTGATGGTCACGGTGGTGGTGGCGGTGCCGCCCTTGCCGTCGCTGATGGTGTAGGTGACGGTGTCGGTGCCGTGGAAATCGGGGTTCGGCTTGTAGCTGAGGCTGCCGTCCGGATTGACGGTGACGGTGCCGTTGCTGGCGGTGGCGCCTGTGACGGTGAGCGGGTCGCCGTCGGCGTCGGTGTCATTGCCGAGCACCGGGAAGCTCACCGGGGTGTCTTCGGTGGCGCTGACGGCCGGGTCGGGGGTGGCCACCGGCGGGTTGTTGGCGATGGTCGTCGTCGTGGGCGTGGCGGCGCCGGCGTTGAGCGGCAGGAAGTCGATGCCGTCGCTGGTGGACGAGTACGCGAAAGCCAGCGGCGTGACTTCTTCAAGCACCCGCACGAGGCGCACGAAGTCGTGGGTCTGGTCGCCCAGGCCGCCACCGGCGAGGCCCGCGGCCGGGTCTTCGATGCCTTCAAACGGGTCCTTGCCGCTGTTCAGGGCCTGGATGATCTTGTCGGCCTCGGCGCCCTGGCTGGAGATGACGTTCTCGCTGCGCTCCGGCACGGTGGTGGCGAAGAAATCATCGTTCAGCAGGAGCTCCCGGTCGGCGCCGACGCTGACCTTGGCGCCGGTGGCGAGCTGGAGTTCGACGACCGAGTCCGGCCCCGTGACGATGACCTGGCCTTCCCCGACCGGATCGCCCGGCTTGATGGCGGTGAGCTTGCCTGCGGCGTCGCGCAGGAAGGCTTCGCCCTGCACAAAAACGACGGTGCCCTTGGCGGTGGCGTTGGTGGTGGCGTTGATCGGGGCGGACGGGGTGGCCATGACGGTCTCCGGAATTTGGGTTTTCAATCGATTTGCAATTTACGGCGGGCGGAGGGCGTTCTGTATTGTCCACGAGGACAGGTGGCGTGATGAATGCCACGCGGATGCGCAGGCAGCGTGACGCGCGGATGACTGGGCGGTCCAGTCATCCGGCAATGGATTGAGGCGGAATCGGAAGGAGCACCGAACCGGGCGGTTCGGTGCAGGGCGCGCAGGGGGCTGCGTTCAGCGTACGCCGTGGACGCGCAGGGCGAGCTGCAGGCGATCGGAGAGGTCGAGCTTTTCGAAGACGGCCTTGAGGTGCGCCTTGACGGTGCGCTCGGTGATGCCAAGGGCGAGGGCGATGGACAGGTTGCTGTCGCCGACGGCGGCCAGCTGGGCGACTTCGCGCTCGCGCTCGGTGAGCGGCGTGGCCCAGTCGGCGAGGCCGGTGCGGGGCAGGCGGGTATCCACCAGCCGCAGCAGGCGCGAGAGCAGGGCGCGGCCGACCCACAGTTCGCCGCTGGCGATCACGTCGAGGGCCTGGCGCAGGGTGTCGGCGGGCGCGTGGGAATGGCAGTAACCGCTGGCGCCGGCGTTGAGCACGGCGAGGCCTTCGTCGTCGTCGGGGCTGGACGAGGCGGCGAGGATGGCGAGCCCGCTGGCGTTGCGCTGCCAGGCCGGGCGCGTCCAGACGGGCGCGGTGCCGCCCCGGGCGCAGCCCAGGTCCACCAGTACCAGCCGGTGGCCGGCGGCACGCCAGGCGTCGAGCCCGTCGATGCCGCGGGCGCGTAGCGGAGATGGGGCGAGATCCTGCCAGCGCTGGGCGAGCAGGTCGTCATCGGTGATGAGGAGGAGCGGTTCCGGGGTCGTCATGATCGGGGTGGTCAGGGCCTCAGCGCTCGGTGAGCGCGTTGGCCTTGGCCCGCAGGACAGGTTTCATCAGATAGCTGAGGAGCGATTTCTTGCCGGTGAGGATGTCCACCTCGGCCACCATGCCGGGGATGATGGGCATCTGCGCGTCGCCAATGGTGCTGCGGGTGGTGCGCACCCGCACGATGTAGAAGGCGTTGCCCTTTTCGTCGGTGATGGTGTCGGCACCAATCTGTTCGAGGGTTGCCTCGAGGCCGCCATAGATCGAGAAATCGTAGGCGGTGAACTTCACCAGCGCCGGCTGGCCAGGGCGCAGGAAGGCGATGTCCTTGGGCTGGACGCGGGCTTCGAGGAGCAGGGCGTCGTCGCTCGGGACGATCTCGATGATCTCCTTGCCGGGCTGCACCACGCCGCCCACGGTGTTGGCGAAGAGCTGCTTCACGGTGCCGTTCATCGGTGCGCGAATCTCGGCCTGCTTGACCCGGTCGGCGAGGCCTTCGCTGCCGGCCGACAGGGCGGCGAGCTTGGCGTTGGTTTCGGAAAGTTCGCTGCGGGCCTGGTTGCGTAGGTTGAGCTCGACTTCCTCGATCTTGCGCTGGGCTTCGGAGATGGCGGCCTGGATGCGCGGGATCTGGGCGCCGGCGGCGTCGCGCTCGCCCCGGTAGCGGGCCACGTCACGCTCGAGGCGCAGGAGCTCGACCTCGGACACCGCGCCAGTCTTGGCGAGCGGGCGGGTGACTTCGAGTTCTCTCGCGGTGAGGCTGTAGCTCTGGGTGGCCTGTTCGCGCTTGGCGGTGAGCTCGTTGAGCTCCTGGCGGCGCTGGGAAAGCTGCTGGCGGGCAACGCCGACGGCGGCGTCGAGCTCGAGCCGCTTGTTTTCGTAGGCGCTGCGTTCCTGCTCGACGAGATCCGGCGCTTCCTTGATGAGCTCGGGCGGCGGCACGAAGGCCTTGCCGCTGGCCACCGCGGTGAGGCGCGCGGACTTGGCGAGGAGGGCGATGTACTGGGCGCGGTTTTCCCGCAGGGACGACACGAAGCGGGTCGGGTCGACCTTGAGCAGCAGCTGGCCGGTCTTCACCTGCTGACCTTCCTTGACCAGGATCTCCGAGACGATGCCGCCATCGAGGCTCTGCATCACCTGCACCTGGCGCGACGGGATGACCTTGCCTTCGCCGCGGGTGACTTCGTCGAGCTGGGCAAAGGCGGCCCACACGATGAGGATGATGACGGCCGCGAAGGTGAGGATCACGGCGATGCGGCTGCCGCGCAGCTTTTGCTCGGACATGGCCCATTCGGCGTCGGCCATGTAGTCGGAGTCGTCGTGGATCTCTTTTTTCTCGACGCCGTCGAGGATGCGGTCGAAGGTGCGCGAGGCGCGTTGATAGAGCGCGTTGTAGGCGGGCTGGAAGAGGGCGGCGAGACGCAGGAAGAGGGTTTTCATGGTGTCACCCCGCCCGTCCGATGCGGCCCTGCTGCAGGGCTTCGACCACCTGGGCCTTGGGCCCGTCGGCGACGATCTGGCCCTGGTCGAGGACGATCAGCCGGTCGACCAGATCGAGCAGCGAGGTGCGGTGGGTGACGAGGACGATCGTCTTGCCGGCAGCAAAGCGGCGCAGGCGCTGCTTGAGGCCTTCCTCGCTCTGGTGGTCCATGCTGCTGGAGGGTTCGTCCAGCAGCAGCACCGGCGGGTCGTTGAGCACCGCGCGGGCGATGGCCACCGCCTGACGCTGGCCGCCGGAGAGGGATTCGCCCCGCTCGCCGATGGGCATCTCGAAGCCTTGCGGGTGGGTGTTGGCGAACTCGCGCACACCGGCCAGATCGGCCGCCGCGAGGATCGCGCTGTCGTCGGCAAAGGGCGCGCCCATCGCGATGTTCTGCTTGAGGGTGCCGTAGAAGAGGGTTACGTCCTGGGGCACGAAGCCGATGGCGCGGCGCAGCTCGGCCGGATCGATCTGGCGGGAGTCGATGCCATCGACCAGCACTGCGCCCTCGGTGGGCTGGTAGAGGCCGAGGATCAGCTTTTCGATGGTGGTCTTGCCGGAACCGATGCGGCCGATGATGGCGACCTTCTCGCCGGCCTTGAGGCGGAAGCTGATCTTCTTGAGCACGGCCTGGTCGCGGCCGGGGTAGCAGAAGCTCACGTCCTTGAACTCGATGTCGCCTGTGAAGCTGGGGCGATGCACGAAGCTGGCGCCCTCGGGGCGTTCGACCGGCAGGTTCATGTGGGTGCCCACCGAGGCGAGGGAGGTGCGGGCGTTCTGGTACTGCATCATCAGCCCAGCCACCTGGCCCAGGGGCGCCATGGCGCGGCCGGAGAGCATCGACGCGGCGATGATGCCGCCCATCGACATGTTGCCTTCCGAGAGCTCATACACCCCGACGATGATCACCGCGATGTTCACCAGCTGCTGCATGAGCTGGGCGAAGTTGACCGTGCCCGAGGAGAGCAGCTTGAGCCGGCCGCTGACCTGGGCGATGAACAGGGTGGCGCGTTCCCACTGGCGCTGGACGCTGCTTTCGGCGCCGAGGGTCTTGAGGGTTTCGAGGCCCACGAGGCTCTCGACCAGCGTGGCGTTGCGCTGGGCGCTGGCCCGGTAGGTGGTTTCGGTGAGTTCGTGCATCTTGTCCTGGGCGACCAGGGTGACGAACAGCACGGCGAGCATGCCCACCAGCGGCGGCACCAGCAGCCACGGGGAGATCCAGGTCATCACGACCAGGAAGAGCAGCACGAAGGGCAGATCGATCAGTGTGGTGACGGTGGCCGAGGCGATGAAGTCGCGCACGCCTTCGAAGGCGCGCAGGTTGGCGGCAAACGAGCCGACCGAGGCTGGCCGTGCGTCCATCCGCAGGCCGAGCACACGCTCCATGATGCGGGCCGACAGCTGCACGTCGATGCGCTTGCCGGCGGTGTCCACGATGTAGGCGCGCAGGGTGCGCAGACAGAAATCGAAGCCGAGCACGAGGATCGCCCCGACGGCCAATACCCACAGGGTTTCGACCGCGTGGTTGGGCACGACGCGGTCGTAGACCGTCATCGAGAACATCGGGATGGCCAGGGCGAACAGGTTGACCACCAGCGCCGCCAGCAGCGTGTCGCGGTAGAGCCGCCAGTTCTCGAAGACCGTGCCCCAGAACCAGTGGGTCGAGCGCACGGCCTTGACCTGCGGTGCGCGGGCCTCGAAGCGGAAGCGCGGGCGGACGAAGCACACCAGCCCGGTGTAGAGGGCGGCGAGCTGTTCGCCGCTGAGGATGTCGGCGGATTCGCCGGCCTCGGGGAAACGCACCCGGGCGCGGCCATCCGGCAGGCGTTCGAGGAGGATGCAGGCGCGGCGGTCGTGGAGCAGCAGGATTGCCGGCAGCAGGCTGGGGGTGATCGCCTCGACGGGCTTGCGCACGATGCGGGCGGAGAGCCCGGCGCGGGCCGCAGCGCGGGGCAGCAGGGACGGGGTCAGGCAGTTATCGACCAGCGGCAGGCCGGCGGAGAGTGCCGCGCCGGTGAAGGGGTTGCCGTGGATCTGGGTGAGGATGACCAGCGCGTCGAGCAGGGGGTCGTCGTGGGTGATCGTCACGCCCGGATGCCAGTCGGCATCGACGGGGGCGGGGCCGCCTGCTTGGGCGGCGGAAGAAGCGGAAGGTGCGGCGTCGGTCATCGGCACAATCGTAAATGGGGTCGTTTCTCGACCAGGCAAGGGGCTTGCCGTGCCTGGGCAGATCGCCGGGGATGCCGGCGGACGTCCGGATTGTAGGGATAACGGGCGAGGGCGGGGGAACTTGAGCCTTCAGGCGTCCGATGCCGGACGGTTTTGCGGAGCATGCCGGGTGGTGCGACCGGGCCCCTGGCGGGCCCGGCGGGGTGGGGCGTCAGATGATGTCGCTGGGCCCGAGGAGATCGAGACCCTGGCGCAGGCGCGCCCGGGCGCCCTTGCGGGCCAGCAGCTTGCGCTGGGCGTCAGGCGGCAGATCGGTGAGGCGCAACAGGCCCCGGTCGATCAGCACGTCCACCACGTCCTCGATGACGCGGATGAGGTCGGCATCGAGGCGGGCGAAATCGCCCGAGCCGGTGAGGGCGGCGCTATCCGGGTGGCCGAGGGGGAGCTCTTCCTCGTGGCCGGGGCCGGCCTCGGTGAAGAGGGCAACGACCCGACCGGTGGCATCGCGTTGGACGTAGGGCATGGCGGCTCCGGGGTTGGAGGACGGACGGGCTCAGGCCGCGGGCGTCTGGAGTTCCTTGGGCAGCGGGAAGGTGATGCGCTCGGGCACGCCCTCGAGAGCGCGGACGGACGCGGCACCCAGTGCCTTCAGGCGGGCGATGACCGATTCGACCAGCACTTCCGGCGCCGACGCGCCGGCGGTGACGCCGATGCGGCGCTTGCCGACGATCCAGGCCGGATCGATGGCCTCGGCGTTGTCGATGAGGTAGGCGGGCACGTTGAGGAGCTCGGCCACTTCACGCAGGCGGTTGGAGTTGGAGCTGTTGACCGAGCCCACCACCAGCACCAGATCGGACTGGGGTGCCATGAACTTCACGGCGTCCTGGCGGTTTTGCGTGGCGTAGCAGATGTCGTCCTTCTTGGGGCCGACGATGTTCGGGAAGCGCTCGCGCAGGGCCGTGACGATGGCGCCGGCGTCGTCCACCGACAGGGTCGTCTGGGTGACGTAGGCGAGCATGTCCGGATTGGCGACGACGAGGCCGGCCACATCGGCGGCGTTCTCGACGAGGTGGATGCCGTCCTTCACCTGGCCCATGGTGCCTTCAACTTCCGGGTGGCCCTTGTGGCCGATCATGATGACCTCACGGCCCTGGTCGCGCATGCGGCCGACTTCGAGGTGCACCTTGGTGACCAGCGGGCAGGTGGCATCGAACACGCGCAGGCCGCGGGCGTCGGCCTCGGCGCGCACCGACTGGGGCACGCCGTGGGCGCTGAAGATCACGGTGTTGCCGGCGGGCACGTCGGAGAGGTCTTCGATGAAGATGGCGCCCTTGGCGCGCAGGCCTTCGACGACGAAGCGGTTGTGGACGACTTCATGGCGCACGTAGATCGGTGCGCCAAACTGGGCCAGCGCCCGTTCGACGATCTCGATGGCACGTTCGACGCCGGCGCAGAAACCGCGGGGATTGGCGAGCAGGACTTCCATGGCTTTCCTCGTGTCGCTCAGTTGACGCCGATGATCTGGACTTCGAAGCGGATCGCCTTGCCGGCCAGCGGATGGTTGAAGTCGATGGTGGCGTGGGTGTCGCCGACTTCGCGGATCAGGCCGGGGTAGCGGGTGCCATCGGGGGCGGTGAATTCCATGATGACCAGCGGCTCGACGGCGGCGCCATCGGGGAAGTCTTCGAGGCGGACCTTCTCGACGAGGTCGTCGCGATAGGCGCCGAAGGCTTCTTCGGGCTGGAGCAGGAACGTGTGGTGTTCGCCCACGGCGGTGCCGGCGAGGCAGCGCTCGAGGGTCGGCAGCAGATCGCCGCGGCCCAGGTGCATGGTGGCCGGCGTGGTCTCGAAGGTGCTGATGAGCGACTGGCCGTTGTCGAGGGAGATCCGGTAGTGGAGGGTGACAAGGCTGTCGGGCTGGACGATCTGGGTCATGAAAGTTTCTCTTGAATGGGGGCGTGGCGGCTTTCGCGGAACTGGGCGACGAGCATCAGCGTGACACCCACGCAGATGGCCGAATCCGCCACGTTGAATGCCGGCCATCCGTAGCGGCCGACGTGGAAATACAGGAAGTCGACCACCGCGCCGAACACGAAGCGGTCGATGACGTTGCCGATGGCGCCGCCGATGATGAGCGAAAAGGCCAGCGGCTGCAGGAACTCGTGCTGATGCCGGGCGAGAAGGCGCAGCAGCCAGCCGCAGATGACCGTGGCGAGGGCGACGAAGAACCAGCGCTGCCAGCCGGCCTGATCGGCCAGAAAGCTGAAGGCGGCGCCCGGATTGAAGGCCAGCACCAGATCGAACCAGTCGGTGATGTGGATGACCTCTCCGGTGCGCAGCTCGCCGCGCACAAGATGCTTGGTCAGTTGATCCACGAGGACGACGATGGCCGACAGGCCGATCCAGTTGCCGAGGCGAAGTTTCAAGGGCGGGGCTCCAGGCTTTCGGGTTGTGGGGTCAGGCGGCGCTGCGGGCTTCGCCGGCGCCGTGCAGATTGGACGTGCAGCGGCCGCAAAGTTCCGGATGCGCGGCGTCGTGGCCGACATCGGCGCGGTAGTGCCAGCAGCGGTCGCACTTGGCGTGGGCGGACGGGGTGACGACGATGGCTTCGGCGGTTTCGTCGGCGGCCTTCACCAGGGTGGTCTTCGAGCAGATCAGCACGAAGCGCAGGTCGTCGTCGAGGCTGGCGAGCAGGTCGTAACGGCCGCCCGCGGCGCGGATCTCGACTTCGGCCTGCAGGGACGAGCCCACCTGGCCGGCAGCGCGCACGGCTTCGATTTCCTTCTGCACGTCGGCGCGGATGGCGCGGATGGCCGTCCATTTGTCGAGCAGGGTGTCTTCGCCTTCCTGGGCCGGCAGGGTGTGGAAGGTGTGCAGCATCACGCTGTCGTCGGCGTCCTTGCCCAGCAGCAGCCAGATTTCCTCAGCCGTGAAGGAGAGGATCGGCGCCATCAGTTTGACCACCGACTGGAGGATGTGCCACAGGGCGCTCTGGGCGGCGCGACGGGCGGTGGAGTTGGCCTGGGTGGTGTAGAGGCGATCCTTGAGGATGTCGAGATACACCGCGCCGAGGTCTTCAGAGGCGAAGTTCTGCAGCGCTTGGACGACACGATGGAACTCGAAGCGTCCGTAATCGGCTTCGGCCTGGGTCTGCAGTTTGCGGGTCAGGGCCAGCGCGTAGCGGTCGATCTCCAGCCACTCCTCCACCGGCA
>ERZ650300.118-NODE-118-length-42052-cov-15.576684_pt1 | contig 42052 bp, 35 predicted proteins | sample MGYA00376236_ERZ650300 | MGnify/ENA primary metagenome ERZ650300 (study PRJEB26733, sample SAMN07839303) | wastewater metagenome | biome: urban; feature: wastewater treatment plant; material: waste water | place: USA: North Carolina | collected 2016-04-28 ...
CGGGATTGGTTGGCGTGTTATATATTCTGGATGAGCCTAGCATTGGGTTGCACCAACGCGATAATAACAAGCTTTTGGCAACGCTGGCACATTTAAGAGATTTAGGTAATACTTTAATTGTCGTGGAACATGATGAAGATACGATGTATGCAGCCGATTACATTATTGATATTGGTCCGACGGCAGGAGCTGGCGGCGGTCATATTGTGGCGCAAGGAACGGTTGAAGAAATAAAAGACAATAACAATTCGCTAACTGGACAATATTTAAGTCGCAAAAAATATATTCCGGTACCAAGTAAACGCAGAAAAGCTCAAGGAAAATGGCTAGAGATTATTGGGGCCAAAGAAAACAATTTAAAAAATATCAATGTAGAAATACCGCGTGATAAATTAGTCGTTATAACGGGGTTAAGTGGCTCCGGGAAGTCATCCTTAGCCTTCGATACAATTTATGCTGAAGGTCAACGGCGCTATGTTGAATCATTATCGGCTTATGCTCGTCAATTTTTGGGACAAATGGATAAACCTGATGTTGATTATATTGAAGGATTATCGCCGGCAATATCAATAGATCAAAAAACCACTAATAAAAATCCGCGTTCGACGGTTGGCACAGTAACTGAAATTTATGATTATTTGATTGCAGAAAATATGCAACAACATATCAATATTTCTGATAAAAGCAAGTATTTATTCAAATTTGCAATTTGATCTTCGCAACTTATGCTTGTGCCGAATTTATTTTTACTTATCTGTTTGTTTTTAAACACTCATTCTCTTTTGAGGAGTCATCATGTCGCAGCGATCCAAAGTGCTGCCAGGATTTGGTCTTTCTCTAGGCTTTACCCTAGCGTATTTATCCTTAATTGTTCTTATTCCCTTATCGGCTGTATTTATTAAATCGTTAGGTATCGGTTGGGATGGTTTATGGGAAATTTTAAGTTCAGAACGTATCCAAAAATCTTTGCAACTCAGTTTTAGCGCTGCGCTCATTGCAGCCTTTATTAATGTCGTCTTCGGCTTATTATTGGCATGGTGTTTGGTACGATACAGCTTTCCGGGCAAACGTATTATAGATGCTTTGGTCGATTTACCTTTTGCATTGCCTACTGCAGTTGCGGGTATTGCCCTGACTTCTTTATACGCACCGACTGGCTGGATTGGACAATATTTAGAACCATTAGGCATTAAAGTCGCGTATACCCCTATCGGGATTACCCTTGCCCTGATTTTTATTGGTATTCCATTTGTTGTGCGTACCGTGCAACCCGTACTCAGTGACTTAGAAACCGAGTTGGAAGAAGCAGCATCTGCGCTAGGGGCTAACCGCTTTCAAATTGTCACCAAAGTGATTTTCCCGATTTTACTGCCGGCATTAATTACTGGTTTTGCCCTGGCCTTTGCCCGTGGCGTGGGTGAATATGGTTCGGTCATTTTCATTGCCGGCAACATGCCGCTGATTTCGGAGATCACGCCCTTGCTGATCATCTCCAAACTCGAACAGTACGACGTGGTCGGTGCGACGGCGCTGGCTTGCGTCATGCTGGTGATTTCCTTCGTCCTGCTGCTGGCGGTCAATGGCCTGCCGGTAGCGACGCTGGAACTGAAGAACCCAATGTCGGCCACCCACTGGAGCGTGGAGAACGCCAAGCGCCAGTTCCGTTTCGAGCGCGACCCGAAAGACATCCTGTTTGCCTTCAAGCAGCGCTGCCTCGTCCACTTTGCGGTGGATACCGAGCAGGTGTTCATGACGACCCGGCTGGAGGGGAAGGAGACGTTCTTCCTGCCCTTCAACAAAGGGTACGCTTTTGGCGCGGGCAATCCGCCGGTGGAAGGCGACGTGCGCACCGCCTACCTGTGGCGCGAGGTGCTGGCGCGCGACAGCCTGATGGACATCCTTGCCCGATTCATCCACCTGGACGTGGACGAGAAGACGGTGGTCACCGAGCAGGGCATCAAGCGCCTGCGCAAGGAAACCCTGATCTTCCCGCGCTATCACCAGCTCGATGCGGTGCGTGCGCTCTGCCGCCACGCTCAGCGGCAAGGGGCCGGGCATAACTACCTGATCCAGCATTCGGCGGGCTCGGGCAAATCCAATTCCATCGCCTGGCTGGCACACCGGCTGTCGAGCCTGCACGACGCGCAGGACGAAAAGATCTTCCATTCGGTGGTGGTGATCACCGATCGCCGCGTGCTCGATCAGCAGTTGCAGGACACCATTTTCCAGTTTGAGCACAAGCTGGGCGTGGTGCAGAGGATTGATGAAAACACGCAGCAGCTCGCCAAGGCGCTCGCCGACGGGGTGCCGGTGATCATCTCGACGATCCAGAAGTTTCCCTTTATCGCCCAGGCCATCCGCACGCTGGAAGGCAAGGGCCATACGGTAAAGATCAGCACGGCAGGCAAACGCTTCGCGGTGATCGTCGATGAAGCACACAGCTCGCAGAGCGGCGAGACGGCAATGGAACTGCGCAAGATCCTGAACCGGGACGGCATAGAAGCCGCGCTTGCCGAACAGTTGCTCGACATGGACGAAGAGGCACTGAGCGAGGAAGCAAAGAAGGCGATGTTGCGCGAGCAATTGAAGCGCCCCATGCAGCCGAACCTGAGCTTTTTCGCCTTCACTGCGACGCCGAAGTTCAAGACCCTGTGCGTATTCAACGAGCCGGGGCCGGACGGGCAGGCACCCTTCCATCACTACAGCATGCGGCAGGCGATTGAAGAGGGCTTCATCCACGACGTTCTGGCCAACTACACCTGCTACAAGCGTTACTACAGGCTGATCCAGAAGGTGGAGCAAGACCCGGAAGTTCCCCGCCGCAAGGCTGCGCAGGCGCTGGCGCGATTTGTCTCTTTCCACGATTACGAAATCGCGCAGAAGGTGGAGGTGATCGTCGAACACTTCCGCACCCATACGCGGCACAAGATCGGCGGTCGCGCCAAGGCGATGGTGGTGACCAATTCGCGCGAGCACGCGGTGCGCTATAAGCTGGGCTTCGACAAGTACATCAGCGCCAAGGGTTATACGGACGTGAAATCGCTGGTCGCGTTTTCGGGCGAGATTACGCTGAAGGAATTTGCCGACAGGAAATTCACCGAAGTGGGCATGAATGGCGGCATCAAGGAATCCGAATTGCCCGAGAAATTCGGCACCGAGGAATATCAGGTTCTACTGGTGGCGGAGAAATACCAGACCGGTTTTGACCAGCCGCTGCTGCACAGCATGTATGTGGACAAGCGCCTTGCCGGCATCCAGGCGGTGCAGACGCTCTCGCGGCTGAACCGCACCACGCGCGGCAAGACAGACACTTTCGTGCTCGATTTCGTGAATGATCCAGACGAGATCTACGCGGCCTTCAAGCCCTATTACGAATTCACGCCGAGGGACGCAGACACCGATCCGCAATTGCTAAACAACCTTGCGCATTCGCTTGGTGAATGGAAGATCTTTACGCGCGACGAGATCAACAACTGGTGCGAAATCTGGTTCCGCAACCGTATGAACCCCACGGGCGGCGAGCACAAGCAACTGAATGCGATCCTCGACGTGGCGGTCGAGCGCTACAAGACCTTGGGCGAAGAAGACGCGGGGGCGTTCAAGGGCCAACTGGTGAGCTTCCGCAATCTGTATGGCTTTGTATCCCAGGTGATTCCCTACCACGATTCGGACCACGAAAAGCTCTACACCTATGCACGCTTCCTATTGACCAAGCTGCCTTTCGAGACGGATCGGCGCCGCGTGCAGGTGGATGACGAGGTCGAGCTGAAGTATTACCGTCTCCAGAAGATCAGCGAAGGTGCGATTGATTTGAGGGCGGGCGAACCGGAAGCGCTGTACGGTCCGACCGAGGTCGGCACCGGCCAGCCGGACGAGGACGTGCAGTTGTCGACCCTGGTGAGCAAGCTCAACGAACGCTTCGGAACCGAGTTCATGCCTGCAGATCAACTCTTTTTCGACCAGGTGCGGGAAACGGCGGTCGCCAACGAGCAGCTGCGCCAAGCGGTGATGGCCAACAGCATCGACAACTTCGAGCCCGTGTTCAACAAGCAACTGGAAAACCTCTTCATCGAGCGTATGGACGGCAACGAGGAGATTTTCGTGCGCTTGATGAATGACGAGGCATTCCGGACGGTGGCGGCGAGCCACCTGATGCGCGCCGTGTACCAGCAGGTGCGTCAGGCAATCGAAACGCGGAGCGCAACGTTATGAGCGACATCAAGCTGTTTCATTACGCAAACAACGGCGCCCGCGAGTTGGCCGGCAAATCGGCCGCCGTCGAGCGCACATTGCAGCGTCTGATCGAATCTCAGATGGACACCTTCCTCGGCGTGCGCTTCCTTTCGACGGAATACAGCACGGGCGCAAAGTATCGCGGCCGGATTGATTCGCTGGGGCTGGATGAAAACGGCTGTCCGGTCATCGTCGAGTACAAGCGCCACAGCAACGAGAACGTGATCAATCAGGGCCTGTTTTATCTCGATTGGCTGCTCGATCACAAAGCCGACTTTCAGCTGCTGGTAATGAAGCAGCTAGGTAAAGACGAGGCCGACAGGATCGAGTGGGGCGGTACGCGCCTGTTGTGCATCGCTGCGGATTTCACACGCTACGACGAGCATGCGGTCGCTCAGATCAACCGCAATATCGAACTGATCCGCTACAAGCTGTTCGGCGAGGACTTGCTGCTGCTGGAACTTGTCAATGGCGCGAGTGCGACGAGCACCCCATCGGCTTCGGAACTCGATAAGCCCCTTGTCGAGAGACCTGCCAGGACGCCGGCCGCTTCGACGCTGGCGATGAAGACCCATGCCGACCAGCTTGCCAGCGCCTCCCCCGAGCTGCTGGCACTCTTCGAGCAAACGCGTAGCTTCATCCTTGCACAGGGCGACGACATCATCGAGAAGCCGTTGAAGCTCTACGTAGCCTTCCGCCGCCTGAAAAATTTTGTCTGTATGTCGCTGATTTCCAAACAGGATCCCCATGTTTTCCTGATCCTGAAGCTGGATCCGGCATCCGTTACATTGGAAAAAGGCTTTACTCGGGACGTCACCAACATTGGCCACTGGGGCACTGGCGACCTGGAAGTGGTGTTACGTGAGCCAGCGGATTTCGAAAAGGCAAAATCGCTTATCGAGCGCACCTATCAGGAAAACTGAGGTCGCCAACGCCCCCAATTCGATAGGCTATTTGACGTGAGCATTTATTATGTCCGCCGACCCTACGGAAAAATCGGCGGAAAGTTGTATATAGCCGAATGATGACTACCCGATCATTTCTTCTGCAGAACTTCGCGGATGGCCGAGATGATTGGTTCGGGCTTTTCCAGCGGAATGGCGTGGCCGCTATCGACCCAGATTTGGGTGGCGCCGGGGTAGAGCCGTACTAAGTCTTTACGTTTTTCGTTTGCATAGTCTGCCAGTTCCGATTTTGCATTCATTGGCTCCGCTGCGCTCAGCACAATGACCGGCTTTCCTGTAAAGGGCGGCAGATCCAATACACTTTCCCCGGTCGCATCGATTGCATTGAATTCTTCTTTTTCCACCTCGGATGTGGCCAGGCGATAAACCAAACGAAACCAGGCTGGCCAGTTTTGAGGGGAGCCTTTGCCCTTGAATTGGGCGGGATGGGTGGAATCGACGAGGATGAGGGCGCTTGCCTCATCCGGATAACGTCGGGCGAAAAGCTGCATGTACAAGCCGCCGAGCGAATGGCCGACCAGCACATACGGCGGCTTCAGCCCTTTGCTTTTCAGCAGCGAACGGAGTTCGTCGACGATATGGCTGCCATCGCGGGGGCTGGAAACCATATCGCTTTTTCCATAGCCGGGTCGATTGTAGGCAAACGCCGTCGTGTCCTTCGATATTTCCGGGAATACCTTGGCCCACCAGTCGATGCTTCCGCCAAGGCCGTTTTCAAAGACCACCGTCCCGGTGTCGTGCCGGACCAATACATATTCGACACGTCGCTCGTCGATGCTTTCGGTCACCGCTCCCGGCAGCGATGCGCAGCCGGTAAGGAAGGCAACCAGGAGAACGACAAGGCTTTGAAGCAGGGGCTTGGTTTTCATGGGAATCCGGATTCTCCAGCGGGTATCGATTTGGTTTGTCTGTCGCCAATTGAAAATCGCACGCTGCGGGCGGGGTATTGGCAAAGCGCCCAATACATTTCGAAAGGCGGTTTTGCTTGCGCCGCCATGCTTACATGGCAGCCAATATCCGCCCACGCGTCGGCAATATGGCCACGACATTACCAGAACAATCGCGATTCTTCAGACCCTACCTCGGTAGGGTTCCGCTTTACATTGCGGCTCTCAATAATCCCCGAAACTCCTGCCATGTCGGCAAGGGAGCGGATCGAACGGGGAATATCCATGAAAAGCCGAGAAATACAGAAAAGCTGCCTGCTTGCTCTGGCCCTTGCAATGGCTTCGGCGGCGCAGGCGGCGCCAACCGTCGTGACTTTCGAGGACCTTGGCCCGACGCCTATTACGGACGGTTATGGCGGTATTGCCGGTTGGGGCGGCGATGGCGGGTCGGTCCGGGAGAACGACTTCATTCCCGGAGGGCAGGGGCGCTATTCCTATGGCGGGTTCAATTCGGCCCCCAACGATGGCGTGGGTCTGGATGACGGTATGGGAGGGCTCTATTTTATCAATGGGCCGGTTGTCTTCGAGGGCGCCTATTTCTTCAATACGGATGTGCCTGCCGGAGTCGATGCGGGGATTCTGCTGTATTACCAAGGGCAACTGGTGCATCGGATTGCCGATCCGCGGACATCGAGCCTCGAATGGGTGGCCTCGGGTTATCGGGGGCTGGTGGATACCTTGTATTTTGCTGCGGGCTACGACGGTTACATGATCGATGACCTGACTTATTCGAACGCGGCGACGGTGCCGGAGCCTGGGCTTCCGGTCATGGTGGCCAGTGGATTGGCGCTTGTGGGATTCCATCGGCGTGGCAAACGCAGTTCGGCATAAGCTGGGTACGGTATATTGCGTGGGCCGATATGCGGCCCTTCTTCAATCGACCCGTAGCGCTGCGAATACATCATGAAGACGATGCACTTACGATTGCTTTTATTCATGGCCCCACTCCTGCTGGCGAAGGAAGCCTTCGCGTTTGGAGCGATCCTGCAATACCAAGGCGAAGTGGATGACCGGGAGCTGTATTTCGCGGACATTCGGACGATCTCGAATCGCACGCCCGCCGATCAGATCATGGGGCCGATTGAAACCCGCGAACTGGACGTCACTGCGGTGTATGAGAACGAAAGGAAGCCGGAGTTCGTCCATATGAAGCTGCAGTTTCAATGCCCGGCCGCCTATACGATGGACCGGTCGAGCTACAAGCTGACCCCCAACACTACGAAGGTCCGCGCCGGCGACAGTGTGACCTTCCGCATCGGCCCCGGCAGCTACAAGCTTCGTCGCTCGGATCTGCAATCCGAACCGGTTCCCGTCAGCGACTGGAAGACATCCAACGCCAGCATGCTGTCCCGGGCGGGCGCCATCGCCTGCAACCACATCGATATCGACCGGGCTTTGCACCAGTCGATCAAGGGCAACAATTTCGATTTCGACGGTTTCGGCCAGAAGATCGCCCAACTCGGATTGCCATCCGATATGGCCTTGATCGGTCAAACCCTGCCGCCGGAATTCCTGGACTTTGCGTGGACCCAGTTCTGGCACGACAAAGTCGTGGCCGGAAAGCGGCCCGATCCCAGCGGGAAATGGAGCAGAAAACCTACCGAGGCCGAAAAGGCAGCGGCCATCAAGAGGCTCCAGGACATGCAGGCGCAACTCAATGCCTCCCCGGAAATCGAAGCGGCCAAAAAGAGCCTGCTGGCCGGCATCAAGAAGAGTCAGGCCGACATGGCTGCCCGAGCCAATACCCCCCGTCCCGACGGCAAAAAGCTGACGCCGATCGAATCCAATCTCCTGATTCTCTGGCGAGGCCGGCCGGAGGAAGAGGTCGTCAAGCTCATGGGTAACCCCGAGTTCAACCAGGCGGGCGACAGCCGGTTTCTCCGCTACACCAAATATTGGGAAAAGGCCGGCGTAAGCCTGGTCAACGGACAAGGTGTCGTCGTCGGGGGCGAAGTCGGCGGCTATGCGGAGTGTTTTGTGGAATTCAAGACCAAACAGGATGGCGATGGGCGCTGGCGCGTCGACGACGTCCTGGTGCGCTCGACCTATCAGGACGCGGGATTGGGTCGCACGCGGGGGCTTTGCGAAGATATCGCACGGGCAGCGTCGCAATGAATTGCGGGCTCGGCCGCGGTGCTTGCCGGCGCGACCATCGCTTTGGGTCGCGGGCCCGGCTTGCTGGCCGCTGAGCTTCATTTTTTGATGTCGAATCGGCGACGTGGCGGATATCCGGCCGGTCGCGCTTTGGAGGGGGCAAAAACCATGATGAGAAAGTTTCTCTGGGCTGCGGTCATGTCGGCCGCACTGAGCACCACGCCCTGCCGGGCACAGGCGGCGCCGCAAAGCGAGGCCTTCGACGTTCTCGGGTCCGTCATGGACAACACGCAGAAGCAACTCAACGCCAAGAGCGTCCTCAAGCACAACAAGGACGACGCGGAGGCGTTCCGGGAAAAGATCGTCGCCGGGTGGTGGGAATACATGCAGGCCAATTCCAATGCCAAACCGGGTGAGTTTTGCGCCGCGATGTTCCAGCGCGCCAAGCGCGAGCCCCATCCCGGCGGCGTGGATCTGTTCAAGGACGGAATGACGGTGACCTTGTTCGGGCCGGGCGGAGACTACCGGGGCGCGCTCCTGGCCTTCAGCCCCCTGGACGACAAGAATCTGTTCCCCAAACTTCAGAGCGGGCAAAAAGTGTTGCTCACCTTGAAACAAGGCGACGAATCGCCCCAGACCCTCAATGCGGCGTATATGACCGTCGGCAAATCGGCGCGCCCGATGGTCGCCTTTGCGGTGCCGAGCATCGAAGCGCTGCTGGGAAGCATCGAAGACGCGACGCGCTTTGAAGTGCTGTATCAGGGGCGGACCATCGCGAACATTGCCTGGCATTCGGGGTTCAAGGCGCGCGACGCCTTGAAGGCATGCCTCAAAGGCGGGCGCTGATCCTCCGGCGATCTTCGCGCGAGGGGCTTGGGAGCCGTCATGGCCGAGGGCGACGTCGGATGGGTGTTTTGCTACCCTCGCCGCGGCGGTGACGCGAACCGGACCGCCGCTTCAGTTTTCCCCACGCTGCTATCGAGATGACTCCGCCCGACGAACGTTCCGCTCTGGTTGTCGATGACCATCCGCTGGTGGCGCGCGGTATCGCCGACTATTTGCGCGCGCATTGCGCGTTCAGCCGCGCCGACCCGATTTGCCGACCGGCCGAACTGTGGGAGAACATCGGGCAGTTCGGCGCGCCGGCGCTGGCCCTGGTGGATTTCTGGCTGCCCGGCGGGACTGCGCTGCCGATTTTGATCCGCCTGCGCGACGAATATCCGGCAACCCGCCTGTTGGTGATCAGCGGCGACGGCGATCCGGCCGTCCGTGACAAGGTCCGTCGGCTGTCCGTGGATGGATTTCTGCTCAAGCACGCCGAACCCGCCGTGTTTGCGCTGGCGGTGGCGGCCGTCCTGCGCGGCGACGCGTGGTTCGACGACGCTCCGGTTGCCGGACCCGCCACCGACGAGGAGCGGACGCTGCCCCTGAGCGCCGCCGAACTGGGTTTGACCCCGCGCCAGGGCGAAGTGCTCGCGCTGATGCTCAAAGGCTTGCCCAACAAACGGGTTGCGCAGGCGCTTTCGCTGACCGAACAAACCGTCAAGGAACATGTGAGCGGCATTCTCGAGCGGCTGGGCGCACGTAACCGGATCGAATTGATCACACGACTGCGGGGAAAGCGCATCGATGCCTGAGCGGGATAGGAACGCTCAGGCCGACAGCGGCAATGGGGCGAGCGACGCCGACATCAGCCCGGCCGGACGGGTGGGGCTGCTGGACGTGGCTTTCTCCCGGATCAATTACGGTTTTGGGGCGATGGTCATCGTCGGTCTGCCCTTCACCGCCTGGTATGCCTATCTCGGCCACGATCCGCTCGGGCTCGTGCTGTGGGTGGCGTGGTACGGCATGGGCAAGCTGGTGGTCAGTCGGATGTATCGGCAATACCGGCGCGAGCGCACGGCGGGCGAGCACGAAGCCTGCCTGCGCCGTTGGTTGCCCCGGGTGCAGGGGATGGCGCTGGTCTGCGGTGCCAGCCTGACCGTCCCGCCGCTCTTGACCGCCCATCACGCGAGCTTCGAATTTCAATTGCTTTACCTCATGACGGTCGCCGCCATCGTCGCCGGCAACCCTCAGCATTCGTCGCCGGTGCTGTCGGTCTTCCGCTGCTTCTTTGTGCCGGGCTGGGGCGGGGTGACGGTGCTCGTGCCCTACAGTTTTCCGGATCACTGGTATTTCGTCCTGCCGCTGACGCTGCTCCATCTTCAAAGAATGCTTCGGCACTCGGCCAGTTCGCATGCCTTCTTCGTGCAGAACATCGTGCTGCAGGAGGAGCGGGCCCGCCTGGCGGAAGACTACCGGCACGCCAAGGAACAAGCCGAAAAGGCGCTGTACGACAAGAATCTGTTCCTGACCACGGCCAGCCACGACCTGCGTCAGCCGGTGCACGCGATGGGCTTCCTGGTCGAGTCGATCTCCCGCAACAACCGCGATCCGGCGCTCGACAATGCCTTGGCCGACCTGCGCCAAAGCGTGCGTTCGGCCACCCAGATGTTCAATGCCTTGCTCGATCTGTCGAGGATCGAGAGCGGTCGTGTGCGGATCAAGACCGAAGCCGTGGACCTCGCCGAAGTCGTGGGCAACGTGGCGACCATCTTTCGCGAGGAGGCGCGCAACCGCGGACTGGCGTTGCGCGTCCATCTGCCGGCGGGGGAATCCGTCGCCTTGGCCGACGCAACCCTGCTGCGCCAGTCGCTCGGCAATCTGCTGCATAACGCCCTGCGCTATACGCGGACGGGCGGCATTCTGCTGGCCCTTCGCCGGCGCGGCGGTGGCTGGCGATGCGAGGTGTGGGATACCGGCATCGGTATTGCGACGAACGACGGCGCCGACATCTTTTCGCCGTTTTTCCGCAACGAGCATGCCTGGACGATAGACAGTGCCGGGCATGGCCTGGGGCTGGCGGTCGTCGCCCGATGCTGTTCGCTGATGGGCGCCGAATACGGATTCCGCTCGCGCGAAGCCCGCGGCTCGTGCTTCTGGATTCAGCTGGCACCGGCCCCGGCGCAATCCGCTGTGCCCGGCGCGCCGCATGAGCCCGTCCGGGCGCAGGCGCTGCCGCGCTGGTCGGGGAGCTGTCTGGTGGTCGATGACGATCCGCTGGTTTGCAGCGCCTGGGAGACCTTGATGCAATCCTGGGGTTTGCAGGTGGCCTGCGTCGAATCGGGCGAGCAGGCCTTTCGCCTGCTCGACGACGGTTTCAGGCCGAACGCCCTATTCTGCGACCAGCGGCTGCGCTCGGGGGAAAGCGGTTTCGAACTGCTGAGCGCGCTGCTCGAACGCCTGCCCGAAGCGAGCGGCGCCATGATCAGTGGCGAACAGGATTCCCCCGAACTGCTGGCAGCCGAAGAGCAAGGCTATCTCGTGCTGCGCAAACCGGTGGAGCCGCTGGAGCTCCAGGCGGTGCTCGGTCACTGGCTGGCCCCAGCGCCAATCGGCGATTCAAGTCGGGAAGGGCGTCCCGCGTGAAGATTGCGGTAGCGGGAATCGCTCTTCGCGTGCAAACCGGCGGCGGACCGGCTCGACAGCCGCGCCCGCCGCTTCGGCCTAAATCACCGGGCCAACCACGCTCTCCATCCTCCGTAGTGGGTGATGTCCTCCGCCCCGGCCAATCCGCCGCTTTCGCACACGAAGCCGCACACCAGACTGCCGTCCTCCAGTGCGACTTTGCCGATGCCCAGGGGCGCCGGAATGCCGGCGACGAAGCTGCCGAAATGACAGACCGGTAGCTCCCAGATCTCCATCTCCACAGCAGCGCCGCCCTCGGCGACGCGGACCATGCCGGGCCGCTGGGGAGGACCGCCGGCCAGCGCGTAGAAGCGGTACTCCGGTGCCGAGCGCACGGCCCGCAGCAAGCGGCCGCCGCGCTGGGTCAGCTGCCCGTTGAGGGGCAGGCCGGAGAGATGCGCGCCACACACGGCCACCTGCACCATGCCGTCGGCGCCGGCCAGCGTCGGAAAATCCCGAGCCGGGAACGGCTGGCCGGTGGCGCCGAGGGGCAGGCCGGTGTCGGCCTGCCAGCGGGCGGCCAGTTCGAGCAGCGGCAGATCCTGGTGGGCCGGGGCAAACAGGGTCACGCCAAAGGGCAGGCCGTCGGGGCGGAAGGCGGCCGGCACCGCCACCGCGGCGTAATCCAGCAGGTTCATGAAGTTGGTGTAATAGCCCAGGTCCGTGTTGAGGCGGATCGGGTCGGCCTCCACCGCGGCGATGGTGGGATGCCGGCCGGCGGTGGGGGTGAGGATCAGGTCGACGTCCTGCCACACGGTGTCGCAGCGGCGCTTGAGGGCGCGCAGGCGATACTGGGCGTCGAAGGCTTCGACCGCGGTGGCCTTCGCGCCGCCCAGAGTGATCTCCCGGGTGACCGGGAAGACCGATTCCGGCTGGCGTTCGATGAAGGCCTGGATGGCGTGGTAGCGCTCGGCCACCCAGGGGCCGCCATAGAGCAGGCGGGCGGTTTCGAGGAAGGGCTCGAAGTCCAGTTCCACCGCGACGCCGCCCAGGCCTTCCAGCCGGGCGACCGCATCGGCGAAGAGCGCCGGATTGTGTTCGTCTCCGAAAAAGGCCCGTTGATCCGCACGGGGGACGCCGAAGCGGAAGGGCTGACCGGCCGGGAAGCGCCGGCCGTGGGGCTCCGCCGGGCGACTGTAGGCGTCGGCCTCGTCGAAGCTCCGGACGACGCCGAACACGCTGGCCGCGTCGACAGCGGTGAGGGCGAAGATCGAGATCGTGTCCAGGGTCCGGCAGGCGGGCACCAGCCCGGTGGACGACAGCAGGCCGCAGGTCGGCTTGAGTCCGATCAGGTTGTTGAAGGCGGCCGGCACCCGGCCGGAGCCGGCGGTGTCGGTGCCCAGGGAAAAGCTCACCTGACCGGCCGCCACCGCGACCGCCGAACCCGAGCTGGAACCGCCGGAGATATAGGCCGGATCGAAGGCGTTGCGGCAGGCGCCGTAGGGGCTGCGGGTGCCGTTGAGGCCGGTGGCGAACTGGTCCAGGTTGGTCTTGCCGAGGGGAATCGCGCCGGCCGCGACGAGGCGCGCGACCACCGCCGCGTCGGCGTCGGGAGTGTAGGCGAAGTCCGGGCAGCCGGCGGTGGTCGGCAGGCCGGCCTGATCGATGTTGTCCTTCACCGCGAAGGGCACGCCGTACAGCGGCAGGCTGGCCGGGTCCTGTTCGTCCAGCGCGCGGGCGCGGGCCAGCAGCTCGGCCTCGGGCAGCAGGCTGATCCAGGCGTGGTGGGTGTCGGCGGCGGCCTGGGCGTGGAGATGGGCGAACAGGGTGCTGGGCTTGAGACCGGCGCGGTAGGCGGCGGCCAGGGTGGCGAGGTCTAGGCGGGTGGGCAGCATGGGCATCTCTCCGGGATCAGTGGGTGGCGGCGCGCAGGATCAGCAGATCCTGACCGGCGGCGACGGGGCTGGCTTCGCGGCACAGCAGCTGCAGCACCTCGCCGTCGGCGGGGGCGGTCACGGTGAATTCCATCTTCATGGATTCGACGACCGCCAGCGGGTCGCCGGCCTTCACGTGCTGGCCGGGTTCGACCAGCAGCTTCCAGATGTTGCCGGGAACGTAGCTGGCCACCAGTTGGGCGCCTTCCGGCAGATCCAGCTCGGAGTCGGCCGCCGCCGCGGCGATGTCGGCCTCGCTGATGTATTCGGCCTGACCGGCGGCCTTCCAGCGCTCGCGCTCGGCTTCGAAGGCGGCCTGCTGACGGGCCTTGAAGGTGCCGATGGAGGCGGCGTTGTCGGCCAGAAAGCGCCGGTAGTCGGCGAGGCGGAACACGCCGTCCTCGATGCGCAGGCGGGCGCGGCCGGCGGCGAAATCCTTGCGCAGCTGCAGCAGTTCCTCCTCGCCCACCGGCACGAAGCGGACCTGATCGAAGAAGCGCAACAGCCAGGGCCGGTCGAACTGTTCGGTGCCACGGGCGCCGTGGTTCCAGCGGTTCCACATCTGCACCGTGCGGCCGACGAACTGGTAGCCGCCGGGGCCTTCCATGCCGTACACGCACATGTAGGCGCCGCCGATACCGACCGCGTTCTCGGGCGTCCAGGTGCGGGCTGGGTTGTACTTGGTGGTGACGAGGCGGTGGCGCGGGTCCATCGGCGTGGCCACCGGCGCGCCGAGGTAGACGTCGCCGAGGCCCAGCACCAGATAGCTGGCGTCGAAGACGGTGCGATACACCTCGTCGATGGAATCCAGCCCGTTGATGCGGCGGATGAACTCGATGTTGGACGGGCACCAGGGCGCGTCCTTGCGCACCGACTGCATGTACTTCTCGATGGCCAGCTTGGTGGCCGGGTCGTCCCACGACAGCGGCAGATACACCGTGCGGCTCGGCACCTCCATGTCGTCGATGGCGGGCAGCGCGTCTTCGGCGGCCTGCAGCGCGGCGAGCAGTGCGGCGCGGTCGGTGCGGCGGGCGTCGAAATGGACCTGCAGGGAGCGGATGCCGGGGGTCAGGTCGACGATGCCCGGCTGGGGATGGGCCTTCAGCCAGTCCATCAGCGCATGCACGCGGAAGCGCAGCTCCAGGTCCAGCACCAGCGGGCCGTACTCGATCAGCAGGTAGGCGTCGCCGGCCTGACGATAGATCACCCGGGGGCGCTCGCCGACGGCCGGCAGCGCGGCCAGCACCGGCGTGGTGACGGTGTCCGGCTCGGCGATCACCGGCAGCGCGAGGGGCGCGTCGGCTTGGGCCAGCGCGGTGTCGGCGGCGATCAGGCGGCGGGCCGCGGTGGCGGCGCTCACCGGCACGAAGCGCAGGGTGTCGCCGGGGCGCAGCTGGCCGAGCTTCCACAGATCGGCCTGGATCACCACCGCCGGGCACACGAAGCCGCCCAGGCTGGGGCCGTCCGGGCCGAGGATCACCGGCATGTCGCCGGTGAAGTCGATGGCGCCGATGGCGTAGGCGTTGTCGTGGATGTTGGACGGATGCAGGCCGGCCTCGCCGCCGTCGGTCCGCGCCCACTGGGGCTTGGGCCCGATCAGGCGCACGCCGGTGCGGCTGGAGTTGTAGTGGATCTCCCAGTCGGTGGCGAAGAAGCTGGCGATGTCCGGATCGGTGAAGAAGTCCGGCGCGCCGTGGGGGCCATACAGCACCGCCACTTCCCAGTGGTGGCCGTAGGTCGGCGGCTGCAGTTCGAGGGGCGCGGGCAGGGCGGCGGTGGGCTGGATCGCCAGCACGTCGCCGAGGCGCAGGCAGCGGCCGGCATGGCCGCCGAACTGGCCGAGGGTGAAGGTGGACCGGCTGCCCAGGTAGTCGGGCACGTCGATGCCGCCGGCAATCGCCAGATAGCTGCGGCAGCCGGCGTCGATGACGGCGCCGATCTTGAGCGTGGCGCCGGCTTTCACCGCGTGGGCCTGCCAGAAGCCGACCGGCTGCCCGTCGAGGCTGGCGGCGGTGGGCGCGCCGGTGAGGGCGATCACCGTGTCGCAGTTGAAGCGCAGGGTCGGGCCGCTCATCGTGCATTCCAGGCCGGCAGCGCCTTCCGGGTTGCCAACCAGCCGGTTGGCGGCACGCAGGGCGAGGTCGTCCATCGGGCCGGACGGCGGCACGCCCACGTCCCAGTAGCCGATGCGGCCGGGCCAGTCCTGCACCGAAGTCTGCACGCCGGGCTCCAGCACGTCGAAGGTGGCCGGGCGGTAGTCGAAGGTATTGAGGTAGCGGGTGGTCTGGCGGCCGGCGCGGAACACCTCGCCGTCGAGGATCTGGCGCAGATAGGCGCGGTTGGTCTCGATGCCGTACACCCGGGTGGCGTCCAGCGCGGCGATCAGCTTGTCGGTGGCGGCGGCGCGGCTGTCCGCATGGACGATGATCTTGGCGACCATCGGGTCGTAATAGGGCGGCACTTCGGAGCCGGTGGCGACGGCGGTTTCCACGCGCACGCCAGGCGGAAAGCGCACTTCGGTGAGCAGGCCCGAGGACGGCTGGAAGTTCTTGGCCGGGTCTTCGGCGTACAGGCGCACCTGGATCGAGGCGCCCTGCGGCTGCGGCGCGGCGGCGGGCAGGGTCAGGTCGCCGGAGGCGAGCAGCACCATCCATTCCACCAGATCGGTGCCGGTGACTTCTTCGGTGACGCCGTGTTCCACCTGCAGGCGGGTGTTCACCTCCAGGAAGTAGAACGCGCCGCTGTCGGCGTCCATCACGAACTCCACGGTGCCGGCCGAGCGGTAGGCGATGGATTCCATCAGGCGCACCGCGGTGGCGGCCAGCTCGGCGCGCTGGGCGGCGGAAAGGCCCGGCGCCGGGGTTTCCTCGATGACCTTCTGGTTGCGGCGCTGCACCGAGCAGTCCCGTTCGCCCAGGGCCAGCACGCGGCCGCGGCCGTCGCCGAAGACCTGCACTTCGATATGGCGGGCGGCGGTGACGTACTTTTCCAGGTAGATGCCGGCTTCCTTGAAGTTGGCGCGGGCCAGACGGTCCACCGAGGCGTAGGCCTCGTCGAGTTCGGCTTCGGAGTTGATGAGGCGCATGCCGATGCCGCCGCCGCCGGCGGTGCTCTTGAGCATCACCGGGTAGCCGATGCGGGCGGCTTCGCGGCGGGCTTCGTCGGCGCCGAACAGCAGCCCGCTGCCGGGCAGCAGCGGCACACCGGCCTGCTCGGCCAGCTCACGGGCGGTGTGCTTGAGGCCGAAAGCCAGCATCTGGGCGCGGGTCGGGCCGATGAAGGCGATGCCGGCGGCCTCGCAGGCATCCGAGAAATCCGGGTTTTCGGACAGGAAGCCGTAGCCCGGGTGGATGCCCTGGGCGCCGGTGGCGCGGGCGGCCTCCAGGATGCGGTCGGCCTTGAGATAGCTTTCGGCGGCGGGCGCGGGGCCGATGCACACGGACTCGTCGGCCAGACTGACGTGCAGGGAATTGGCGTCGGCTTCGGAATACACCGCCACCGAGGCGATGCCGAGCTTTTTGAGGGTGCGGATCACCCGGCAGGCAATGGCGCCCCGGTTGGCGATGAGGACTTTGCTGAACATGGTATGGACTCTCGATGAGAGGGGGCGGGTCGTCCCGCCCGGTCATCCTTTCCGCCCGGGTCGTCCCAGGGGCCGGCGAATGCCGGTTTGTATCGGTGCCGCCAGCCGGCAGGCGGCGACAAAACGCCGGGCCGCCCCGGGGTTTCCGGCGGGGCTAGGCCCAGATGAGGAACTGCACCGGAGTCGGGTTGTAGGCGTTGCAGGGGTTGTTGAGCTGGGGGCAGTTGGAGACCAGCACCCACAGGTCCATTTCGGCGCGCAGCTCGACGTACTTGCCGGGGCCGGAGACGCCGTCGTCGAACTTCAGCCCCCCTTCGTCCGTGACCGGCACGTTCATGAAGAAATTGACGTTGGGCACCAGATCGGCCTTGCTCAGCCCGCTGTCCGAATGCTGGATGGCCAGCAGGTAGTTGTCCCGGCAGCTGTGCATGTATTTCTTGTGCAGGGCGTAGCGCACGGTGTTGCTCTCGGCGGCGCAGGCGCCTCCCAGGGTGTCGTGGCGGCCGCAGGTGTCGGCGACGATGGTGAGCATCGGACGGCCTTCGCTGCTCATCAGCACCGAGCCGGTGGTGAGGTAGATTCCGCCCTGGTGCAGGAGGGTGTCGGTGACGCTGTAGTGTTCGTCGGTGTCGTGGCGGTTGTAGAAGATCACGTCGGCGGCCTGATTGCCTTCGAGGTCGACAATGCGCAGGGTCTGGCCCTTCTTCACGGGGTGCAGCCAGGGTTCGCCGGCGGGGAGTACGACGTTGGTGATGGCCTTGGCCGGATCGAGGGCGCTTTCCTGGAGGCGGATGGCGGTGGCGGTCATGGCGGTCTCCTCAGGCCAGATATTGCAGGTCGGTGTTGTGGAGGGCGCGGGCGCCTTCCGGGCGGAAGCGGCGGCAGACGTCGTCCGCGCCGGCCGGGCCGGAGCGCCAGGCGACGATCCCGACCGGGGCCGGGGCGTAGTCGGTGCGTGGGTCGAGGGGATGCGGGGCCGCGGAGACGGCGACGATCGCGTCCATGTCGAGACGCACTTCCACCATGCTGCCGGCGGGGGTGTGGTTCGGGTGGAAGCGGAAGCGGCCTTCTTCGTCCACGCTGACCTTGCTGAAGAAATTGACCGGCGCGACGAGGTCGCGACGGCTCAGGCCGTACTTGCCGATCTCGATCAGCAGGCCGTCGCGCCCGGAGCGATACATGCCGTTGAAGTACTGCTGGTACGGATGGGAGCCGTACTTCTCGCGCAGACGCGGTGCGTCCAGCAGCATGCCCAGGGGGTCGTGCCAGCCCACGCTGTCGGTGGTGATGGAGGCCATCGCGCAGCCCATGTCGCTCATCAGCACATGGCCGCGGCTGTAGTGGGCGGTGTGCTGGGCCTTGAGGGAGTCGGGCATGTTGTAGCGCTCGAGCTTCTGGCGGGCGTTGTAGAGCACCATCGACAGGTTGGCGCCGGCGGCCTGGGCGACCAGACGCAGGGTGGTGCCGCGGGGCAGGATCCACGACCAGTGGCAGCCGCCGGGAATCACGTCGGAAAACAGGATTTTGTCTTTGGGAAGGTCGGGGGCGAGCTGTTTCCAGCGGGTATCCACGTCGACCGCGTCGGTGGGGGTGAGCAGGGTATTCATGGGGTTCAATCCGTAGTGAGGGCAGCGTCGCTGTCGGCGTTGAGGCGGGCGAGCTGCTCGAGGTCGGTCTTCATGCCGGAGGTTTCGCGGATGCGTTCCAGGATCTCGCGCTTGAGGGCGAGAAACTCGGGGGCGAGCTTCATGTCCTGGTGCCGTTCGGCGGGCAGGGGCACGTCGTAGAGGGTGTCGATGCGGCCGGGGCGGGGCGCCATCAGGACGATGCGCTGGCCCAGGTAGATGGCCTCTTCCACGTCATGGGTGACGAACACGATGGTGCTGCCTTCGATGCGGTGCACGTGGCGGATGAGGTCGTGCATCACCTCGCGGGTCTGGGCGTCCAGCGCACCGAAGGGCTCGTCCATCAGCAGGATCGGCGGCCGGCTCATCAGCGCGCGGGCAATCGCCACGCGCTGCTGCATGCCCCCCGACAGCTGGCTCGGGTAGGCATCGGCGACGTGGCTGAGGCCCATCAGGCGGATCAGCGCGTCGGCGCGGCCGGCGGCCTTTTCCACGTCGGCGGAGGTGCGGTCGCGGGTGTGGGCCTTGAGCTGGCGGCAGAACTTGATGTTCTGGATGACCGTCAGCCAGGGGTAGAGGCTGTAGTGCTGGAACACCATGGCCCGATCCACGCCGGGGCCGGCGATGGGCTGGCCATTCACCGCGATGCTGCCGCGGCTGAGGCTCTCGAGCCCGCCGATCATGCGCAGCAGCGTGGATTTGCCGCAGCCGGAGGCGCCGACGAAGGTGACGAACTCGTTGGGGCGGATCGTCAGGTTGGCCTTGTCCAGCGCCTGGATGGCCTGGGCGCCGTGGCCGAAGGTCTTGAAGGCGTCGCGGATGTCGATGCTGGCGGTCATCGGTGTCTCCCGGCGAGGTAGGGGAAGGCCTTGCGGTGGACCAGACGGAAGCCCTGGTCGATGACGAGGCCGATCAGGCCGATCAGCAGGATGCCGGCGAAGATCTTGTCGGTCTGCAGGAAGCGCTGGGCCTTGAGCACCGCGTAGCCGAGGCCGGAGTTGGCGGCCACCAGCTCGGCCACCACCAGATAGGTCCACGCCCAGCCCATGGTCACCCGCAGGGTGTCGAGCAGGGCCGGCTTGGCCGACGGGACGATGACCTTCTCGAGGATCTCGCTGCGGGTGGCGCCCATGGTCTGGGCCGCCTCGATCTGCGCCAGCGGCACCCGGCGCACGTCCTCGGCCACCATCAGCACCATCTGGAAGAAGGTGCCGATGAAGATGATGGCCACCTTGGAGCCCTCGTCGATGCCAACCCACAGCATCACCAGCGGAATGAAGGCCACCGCCGGCATGTAGCGGATGAAGTCGGTGAGGGGTTCGAGCAGGGCCTGCATCGCCCGGTAGCTGCCGATGAAGAGGCCCAGCGGCAGCGCGATGGCGGCCGACAACGCCCAGCCGGCCACCACACGCCAGGTGCTGATCGCCACGTCGGCGGCCAGATCGTCGTCGGTGGCCCAGCTCCAGATGCGGGTCAGCACGTCGGCCGGGCCGGGCAGGAAGACCTTGTCGGTGCCGTCCAGGTGGCTCGCCACCAGCCACGCGACGAGTGGGGCGACCAGCCCGAACAGGGCCAGCAGCCAGTACTGGCGCGGGTCGATGGCGGAACGGATCTGCCATAGGGAGCTGCCGCCCCCGCCGGCTCGCTTGCTTGCGCTCATGGCCGCCTCACTTGCCGAGGGCTTCGGCGAGCAGGCTGGCGTCGATCCCCTTGGCGGCGTCGGGTTTGCCGTCGATCAGCTTCTTGTCGAGCAGGAAGGCCGAGATGGTCGGGGCGACCGCCTGCAGGGACTTGGCGTCGGCCGGCGTCATCGCCGCCTGATTGGCCGCCGCGTCGAAGAAGCGCGTGCCGGGCAGGAAGACCTTGTAATCCTCGGGCTTCATGCCGACCACCTTGGCCATGATCTTCGCCGCCTCGTCCGGGTTGTCGCGGATGAACTTCTCGGTGTCGAACCAGGCCCGGATCATGCCAACCAGATCCTTGCGCTTGCTCTTGATGGCCTTGTCCTGGGCCACCAGCAGGTCGGGGATCAGGCCCGGCATGTCCTTCGACGTGAACAGCGGCTTGCCCTTGCCGCTCTTCTCGATCTGGGCGACCCACGGGTTCCACACCACCGCGGCGTCCACCCGGCCGGACAGGAAAGCCGCCGCGGCGTCGCCGGCCGACAGGTTCACCACCTTCACATCCTTCTGGGTGAGGCCGTTCTTGGCCAGCGCGGTGGCGAGCACGAAGTGGGAGATGCTGAATTCTTCGAGGGCGATGCTCTTGCCCTTGAGGTCGGCAAAGTTCTTGATCTTGGCGCTGACCATCAGCGCGTCGTTGCCGGCGGAGTTGTCGTTGACCAGCACCGCCTTGAGCGGCAGGCCCTTGGCCAGCGGGCCCATGGTGTCGGACCAGGTCTGGGAGTTGGCGTCGAGCTGGCCGGAGGACAGCGCGGAGATGGAGTCGGTGTAATTGGCGAACCACACCAGCTTCACGTCGGCCTTGTATTTCTTGAAGAAGCCCTTCTGCTCGGCGACGTACCAGGCCACCCAGCCCGGCCAGTCGGACACGCCGACCTTGATTTCGGCCAGAGCCGGGGCCGGAACCGCAAGCAGGGCGGTGCCCAGACCCAGAACGGCGACGGTGGTTTTAAGGCGCTTGAGGAAGGACGATGCGGAGAAGGCGGTGATGGCGGCGCGCGTGTCGCGGAGGACGGTCGGACGAACGCGGCGGGTGTCGGTCTGGTACATGAAGGGCTCCTGTCGATGGGACAAAATGGGCGAGAGGGCGCTTCATCCAAAGCGTTCCTCCCGGGCTTTTATCCCTCCGTGGAGCCACAACATGCCTGCTCGGCCTATCGTAGCCGGCAGCTCTCGGACCAGACATCCCCCGATATGTGCGCATATCCGAAACGGGACCGGAACCCTAGCCACCCTTCGATGAAGCGAACGCGATACAGCGCGATTCGCTCCCTCTCGCCGATCGGGCTAGCAAAAGCGGTGCCAGCTGCCGCGACAGGCCGCGAAAAGCCTGCCGAAGTCCGGCGTGCGGCGGATTTTGCCGACCGCGACGGGGAGATGCAGGAGGCCGCATAAGGGCAATCCCGGCGCCATCGACGCACCGGCATGGTGCCGACACGGGCAATCGGGCACGTCGCGGGTGCATGGCCGGCGTGGATGGACGGTCGGCGCGAGGCATGCCGGATTGCGTCGCACATATATGCGGCGTTCCCTCCGCGCCCGTCCCATCGCCGTCCGGTGCCGGCTGGTCCGCTTTCTGCTAGGAGGACGGCGCGCATATCCGGAACCTCAATCGGAGTCTTCTCTCGTGATGCTTGATAAAGCCATCGCAGGGTCGCTGTGCGCCCTGTCCGTCCTCGCCAGTTCCGCCAATCCCGTCTTCGCGGCCGATGAAGCCGCGCCTCCCTACACCTTCACCGGCCATCTCGATCTCGCCAGCCGCTACTATCTGCGCGGCGCGACGACGACTTACGGCAACGTCAAACCCGGTCTCGGCAACAAGGGGGCGGACGCGCCCGAATCGGACCGCTTCACGCCTCAGTGGGGCGTCGATTTCACCCACCAAAGCGGCTTCTACCTGGGCTACTGGGCATCCGCGATCAACTACTCCTACAAGCAGCTGGGCCGCTCCTACGACCAGTACGCAGCGACCGGCAACGTGACGGTCAGCGACTTCCAGGACAGCAAGTCGGTGGAGAACGACTTCTACGGCGGCTACACCGGCAAGCTCGGCGACTTCTCCTACACCCTCGGCCTGACCGCCTACTACTACCTCAACGGCCGCCACGCCAACGCCACCGAGACCAAGCTCGGCCTGGCCTGGCAGGAATACGCACTGAACGCCCAAACCCTGCTCAACGACACGGTGTGGGGCAACCGCGGCGACACCTACTGGACCCTCAACTACACCCGCCCGCTGCCGGCCGATCTGACCTTCACGGCCAGCCTCGGCTGGTATTCCTACGCGCGGGAAGGCAAATACCTGGGCACCGGCGACGCCGCCACCGGCGCGTCCTGCGCGCCCGGCACCGCCTTCGTCGTCAACGGCTGCTTCGCCGGCAAGGCGCCGGTCGGCGACGGCTTCCGCCATCTCGTCCTCGGGCTGTCCCAGCCGATCGGCAGCTCCGGCCTCACCTGGACGCTGCAGGGGATCATCGGCGGCGACAACCGCTTCGGCGTGAATCAGGTGAGCAAACTGGTCGGCGTGATCAGCTACGGCTTCTGATCCGGGCCCGCAAAGCGGTTGGGAAGCGGTCCGCCGAATCCGGCGGGCCGATTTCGCCGGGTGACAGGATTGGCTGCGCGGCCTGGGTGAACAAGGTGTTTGCGCGCCGCCTCGCAGGCGGGCGCGTGGGCAGAGCCACGCACACCGGCTTCGTGCCCGATGCCGTGGAGCGGCCCAAGCGGCCTCCGCGGAAACCCTGCGGCCGACCGTCAGCCGGCGGAAGCCCTTGCCGTCGTGCAGCCGTTCGACCGCGTGTTCGACGCTTTCGCCTCCCCGTGTCCCGCTCGCGCTTGTCGACCGCTCACAGCATCACCTGCGTACCCAGTTCGACGACCTGATTGGCGGGCAATTTGAAGTAGGGGGCGACGCCCTCGGACTGACGCATCATCCAGGCGAACAGGTTGCAGCGCCAATGGGGCATCTGGCCGGGGCCGTCGACGATGCTCGAGCGGGCCACGAAGTAGGTGGTGGTCATCGGTTCGAGTTCCAGCCCGTACTTCGCCGCCAGCGCCAGGGCGGCCGGCACGTCCGGTTCCTCGCGAAAACCGAAGCGGGCATCCACGTTGTAGATTCCCGGCGCGAGCTGGGTCACTTCGACCCGCTCTTCGTCGTCGATGCGCGGGATGTCCTCATTCACCACGTGCAGGAAGACCGTTCGCTCGTGCATCACCTTGTAGTGCTTGAGGTTGTGGAACAGCGCGCTGGGCACCAGGCTGGGTTCGGAGGTGAGATACACCGCGGTGCCGAATACGTGGGGCACATCGGGCAAGGGCCCCTTGATGAAGCCGGCCATCGGCACGTCGATCTGTCCGCGCTGGCTGGCCAGGAGGCGGCTGCCTTCCTTCCAGGTGGTGAGCATCAGGAAGATGACCGCGCCGAGCGCCATCGGCATCCAGCCACCTTCGCCGAGCTTGGTCAGATTGGAGCTGAAGAACAGGACTTCCAGCAAACCGAAGATCGCCAGCGCGCCCAGCAGACCGATCCGCATCCGTCCTTCCGACATCATCAGGATGAAGGCCGTCAGCAGGGTGGTGATGATCATCGTGCCCGATACGGCGATACCGTAGGCGGCGGCCAGCGCGCCGGACGAACGGAACTGCAGCACCAGCACGATCACCGCCACCAGCATCAGCCAGTTCACGCTGGGCACGTAGATCTGCCCGCGTTCGGTGTCGGAGGTATGCAGGATGCGCAGGCGCGGCAGGTAGCCGAGGCGGGTCGCCTGCAGGGTCATCGAATAGGCGCCGGTGATGGTTGCCTGGGACGCGATCACCGTGGCCAGGGTGGCGAGGCCCACCAGCGGCAGCAGGAGCCAGTCCGGCGCCAGCATGTAGAAGGGGCTTTCGATCGCCACCGGCGAGCGCAGGACCAGCGCGCCCTGCCCGAAATAATTCAGCACCAGCGCGGGCCACACCAGCCCGTACCAGGCCAGCCGGACCGGTTTGGCGCCGAAATGCCCCATGTCGGCATAGAGCGCCTCGCCGCCGGTCAGGGACAGGAACACCGCCGACAACAGCACGAAGGCCAGATGCGGTTGGTCGATGGCGAAATCGATGGCATAGCGCGGATCGATGGCCCTCAGCACTTCCGGCGTCTGGACGATGCTGAGGCAGCCCAGCACCGCCAGGGTAGCGAACCACAGCACGGTGACCGGACCGAAGAATCGTCCGACCTGACCGGTGCCATGCTTCTGGATCATGAACAAGCCCACCAGGATGCCCACGGTGATGGGCACCACGTAGCGCTCCAGATGCGGCGTGGCGATGCTGATGCCCTCCACCGCCGACAGCACCGAAATGGCCGGGGTGATGATCGCGTCGCCATAGAACAAGGCCGCCGCGAAGATCCCTCCGCCCACTGCCAGCAAGGCCCAGCGCGGGCCGCTGGCGACCCGGTGGGCGAGGGCCGTGAGCGCCAGCACGCCGCCTTCGCCCTCGTTGTCGAAACGCAGCACCACCCACACGTATTTAAGCGAAACGATGATCAGCACCGCCCAGAAGAAGGCCGACAGCGTCGCCAGCACATGCGCTTCGGAAGGATCGATGCCGTGGGCGCCGGTGAAGGCCTCCTTGAAGGCGTAGAGGGGGCTTGTGCCGATATCCCCATAGACCACGCCGAGGGCCGCAAGGGCCAGGCCGAAAACGCTCGATTGCTGGTTGTTGTGATTCTGTTGATGCATTGCGTGCTCCCTGGGGGGCGGAAACCGTCAAAGCTGGAACCGGTAGCCTACGCCGGTCTCAGTTAGAAAGTGGCGGGGCTGGGCGGGATCGTCTTCGAGCTTGTGGCGCAGGTGCCCGACGTAGATGCGCAGGTAGTGGCTACTGTCCGAGTAAGCCGGCCCCCAGATTTCCCGCAGCAGATGCCGGTGGGTCAACACCTTGCCGGCGTTGGCGATGAGAACGCCGAGGAGGCGGTATTCGATCGGGGTCAGCTTGACCAATTCGCCGCCGCGGGTCACCTGCCGGCGCGAGAAATCCACCTCCACATCGCCGAAGGCCACCAATGCCGCTTCGGCCTCCGCGCCGTTGCGGCCCCGTCGCAGCAGCGCCCGCACCCGGGCCAGCAGCTCCCCCACCGAAAAGGGCTTGGTCAGATAATCGTCGGCCCCGGCATCGAGCACGCCGATCTTGTCGTTCTCGGTGGAACGGGCCGACAGCACGAGCACCGGCGCCGACGACCAGGCGCGGAAATCCTCGACGAATTGGGCGCCGTCCCCGTCAGGCAGCCCCAGATCGAGCACCACCAGATCCGGCTTGCAACGGCCCGCCTCGATCAGACCATCCCGCCGCGTCCCGGCCTCGCCGACCCGCATCCCTTCGCGCTCCAGGGCCGTGCGCACAAAGCGGCGGATCTGGCATTCGTCTTCGACGATGAGGATCGTCGGACCGCTCGCGGCGCTCATGGTGCCTCTCCCTCCTGGGTCAGCGCTTCGGCTTCGATGGACGGCGGACAACCGCGGGGCAGGGTGAAGGCGACGCACGCGCCCCCGCCGGGGAGGTTGAACGCGCGGATCGTTCCACCGTGGGCCGCAACGATGGACTGGCAGATCGCCAGCCCGACCCCCATGCCGGCCACCGGACTCTCCGGCTGCCCTCGCTCGAACAGGCCGAACACCTTGTCGAGCTTGTCGGGCGGAAAACCGCCGCCGCCGCTGCACACCCGCAGCTCCACCTCGTCCGGCCCGGTGCGGGCCTCAAGCGCGATGGGCGTTCCGGGCGGCGAATACTTGTCGGCGTTTTCGAAAAGATTGCACAGCACCCGCTCCATCAACACCGCATCGAACTGCAGCAGCGGCTGCGCCGCCAGCCCGCTGATGAGCACCTTGCGCCCGCTCAGGGTCGGGCCCAGCAGTTTGAGGCTCGCGCCGACCACCTCTTCGAGGGGCTGCCATTCCCGGCGCAGGCTGACCCGCCCGCTTTGCAGACGCGCCATGTCGAGAAGATTGCCGACCATGCCATTCACCCGCATCGCCTGCTCGCGGATCGCCCGCGCCGTCTCGCGGGCCTCCGCCGGCAAAGGCGGCTGGAACAGGATCAGCGAATCGGCCATGCCGTAAAGCGCCGTCAGCGGCGTGCGCACGTCGTGGGACAAAGCCGAAAGAATCGAACTGCGCAGCCGCTCGGACAGCGCGTCGACCTGGGCCGCGTGGGCCACCTCGACAAAATGCAGACGTTCCACCGCGGTGCTCACCAGCGAAGCCACCGCTTCGAGCAAGGGCGCCCGCCCGTCCTGCGGACCGGCGATGGAAACCACCAGCGCGCCGCGATTGCGCGTCGCCCCCGTCAGCGGAAGAAAATGCCGGCAGCGATCCATCTCGTCCAGCGCCGACGACACCACCGGCTTCTGGGTGCTGCAGACGATCCGGGCGGTCTGAAAATCCAGCGCATGCAGCGCCTCCCGGCGTTCGCCGGCCAGCACCAGCCGATCGCCGTCCGCCGCAAGCAGCAGCCAGCTGCGGGCGCACCACTGGTCCTCGAGAAAACGCTTCACCGCCTCGTCGACCTGCTCGATGGACAGGGCGCCAGCCAGCTTCCGCGCCAGATCGTAGAGCGCCCGGGTGGCCTGCTCGCGTCGGTCGGCCTCGCGCGCCTGGGTACGCAATCCGGCCGTGAGATGCCCGACGATCAGCGACACCGCCAGCATCACGACGAAGGTCAGCAGGTATTGCGCATCGGTAACCGCCAGCGAAAAGCGCGGCGGAACGAACAGGAAATCGAAGAAGGCGACGCTGACGACCGAGGCCATCACCGCCGGACCGCGCCCGGCCTTCACCGCCACCAGCACCACCGTCATCACGAACAGCATCACGATGTTCGGCAGTTCGATCCGCTCGTGGACCGGAAACACCGCACCGGCCGTCAGGGCGCAGGCCAAGGCCGCGCCGACGTAGCCCCAGGCGGAGCTCGGCGAACGGCTATCGGTCCGGCGCTCCGGCAATGTCATGGCAGCGATTCCACCCTTGTCCCACGGGACGATGCGGAAATTGTTGCACCGCCCTCGTAAAAATGGCGTAAAGATCCGCGCGCGACGCGACGGTCCATCCAAAAACCCGCCCAAGCCCGGCGCCGTTTCCACTGCAAGTCTCGAGGCTGGATCGGGCAAGACGGCCTCGGCCGACCGATCCGGGTCCGGCCAAAGCTGTCAACGCCTGTCAGGGATGTCAGCAGATGTAACTTGCATGCGACTTTCGAAAGTCTTGCATCAGCCTTTCGAAAATAAATTTCATTGGTTTATCAGCAACTTGGAAATTGATCTTGGCGCCCAAAAGCGACGCTCGAGGTCCTTCCGACGCGTCGCCCGGCACACCTCCGGCGCCCAGGCGCGGAGGCGGTCAACTGCGGCCCAGGCCTACCGTTTAATCTGCACGGACGTCCGTATCCGACGTTCCCATCCGGAATCTCCCTTCACGCTCCCGCGAGGTCGAAATGAAAAAATCCGCATTGATCGTTGCCCTGGCCGCTCTGGTAACCGGCCTTGCCCATGCGCAGATGCCCGCGCCGGCCGCCAAACCCGCCGCCGCGCCGATGACGGCCCCCGCTGCCGTACCGGCCACCCCTGCGGCGGCAACGCCGGCCGCCAAACCTGCCGCAAGCCCGACGGCGCCGGCCGCCGGCGGAAGCCCCGACAAGGTATGGACCAACGATGCCAGCAAGGTCTATCACTGCTTCGGCAGCAAGTATTACGGCAAGACCAAAAAGGGCGAATACATGTCCGAAGCCGACGCCAAGGCCAAGGGCTTTCACGGCGTCGGCGGCAAGGCCTGCGCCAAATAGCCCGGCCGGATCGCGCGACGCATAAGACAACGGCGCCCTGCGGGGCGCCGTCTGCGCTGGCTCATCGGCAGTGTGGCGCCGAACTTCATGTGCCAGAATCCTTCACCGCCACCCGCAGGAACCGCCATGCGCCCTTACGCTCGTCCCCTTTGCTTCGCCGCCGTTCTCGCGCTCGCCGCCTGTTCGCCCCACTCCGGCCTGAATACCGCCGACAAGGCCTCGGTGACCGCCGAGCTGATTTCCCACCGCCCGGCCTGCGCGGCCTTCAGCCAGAAACTGGCCGAACCCGGCAGCGACGCCCGCAGCATCGACGAAACCTACCGCCAGGCCAGGGCCGCCCACTGCATCAAACCTCACGTTTGAGCGCCAGGATCGCCTGCACCGCGTCGTCCACGCTCCAATAGACCGCCACCGCCTGCTCCGTTCCGCCAATCAAGCCGCCGCGGGCGAGGGTGTCGCGGATGCGATCCTTGACCCGGGCCAGCACCAGATCGACGCCCGATTTGCGCAAGCTTGCGGCGAACTCGGCAAGCGCTTCGGTGGCCGTCGCGTCGAGGTCGTCGCACACTTCGAGGCTCAGCAGCACGGTATCGGGTCTGAGCTTGGCGACCCAGGTTCCGACGAACTGGAAGACCTGCTCCGCGTTGGCGAAGAACAGCGGCTCCTCGGTCCGGACGATCAGGATGTCGTCGGTCCGCACCGCCTCCGGGTGGCGGCTGCGATCCTGATAGTCGCGCGTGCCGGGCAACTGCCCCAGCTCGGTGACGATGGGCTGGGCAAAGCGGCGGATCGCCAGCAGCAAGGACGAACCGACCGCCAGCAGCATGCCGAAAAGCACCCCGAACACCAGCACCCCGACCGCCGCCATCACCGCAAGCCAGGCATCGCCGCCCAGGCGCAGCCCTTTCAGCACCGCCTTCGGCCACAGGTTGTGGGACAGAATCCCGACCACCACCGCCGCCAACACCGGCAGCGGCAACAGCGCCAGCCACGCCCGCGCCTGCCACAGCAGCAAGGCGAGCGCCGCGCCGGACGCAAAACTGGCCCATTTGCTGCGCCCACCCGCCGCATGGTTGGCTGCCGCCGCCGAGAACCCGGCCCCGACCGGCAAACCCTGAAGCAGCGCGCTGATCACGTTGGATGCGCCGAAGGCCAGCATCTCCCGGTTCGCATCCACCCGGTCGCCCGTCTGCAGCGCCAGGGAACGCACCGAACCCCAGGATTCGGCAAACAGGATCAGCAGCAGTGCCGGCGCGATTTCGGCGGCGCGCAGCCAGTGCTCGGCCGAGATGTCCGGCAAGTGGAGTTGCAAGGCCTGCCCGCTTATCTGCCCGACCAGGGCGACGCCGCGGGCCTCGAAATCGAACAGCACCGACGCGGCCATGCCCAGTCCGAGCACGATCAGCGATTGCGGCACGAACACGAAACGCCGCAAACCGTGGTACAGCACCAGCCACAGCAGCAAGGCCACCGCCCCGATCTGCACGCTGAGCACGTGCGCCTGCCCGAGTTCGGACCACAGCCCGGCCACCACCTGGATGGCCTTGGTGCCCGCAACATGCACGCCGACGATGTGCGGCAACTGCTTGACGATGATGGTCACCGCCAGCCCCCAGGCAAAGCCCCGCAGCACCGGACGCGAGATGAAAGCGCCCAGAAACCCGGCCCGCAGCGCACCGGCCAGAAAAAACAGCGCACCGGTCAGCAACACCAGCGCGTAGCCCATGTCCGCACCGCCGACGCCGACTGCCGACGCAAAGATGGCGGCGGCCGACGAGGTCGGCGCCACGATGGCGAAGCGGCTGGTGCCCAGCAACGGATACACGCACACCCCGACCAGCGCCGCCAGCAAGGCATGCATCGGCGGCACCCCGGCGATGGCCGCATAGGCCACGGCCTCGGGCAGCAGCAGACCGGCCACCGAAAAGCCGGCCAGCAGATCGCGCCAGAGCTTGGGCTGAGACTCGATTGGAGGAGTATCGGAGGTATCGAAGGACATCGAAGCGGGTCGGGTGGTCGGGTGGTCGGGTGGTCGAATCAGGCTGCCGCGGCCGGAAGCGGGGTCGGCCGCATGCCGCCGTCCGGCATGCCCTCCGTCGCCCCCGCTGCGGTCCGGAAGCCCGTCAATGCGGCGCCTCAGGGCGCCAGCCGCGCCTTTTCCCAGCCGCCGGCCGCACCGCGCCGGTAGGCGATGCGGTCGTGCAGGCGCGAAGCGCGGCCTTGCCAGAATTCCCAGTATTCCGGCACCAGCCGGTAGCCGCCCCAGTGGGGCGGGCGGGGCGGGTTGAGGCCGAACTTGAGGCCGTATTCGGCGGCGCGGGCAACGATGGTGCCGCGGCCGGGAATGACTTCGCTCTGGGGCGAAGCCCAGGCGCCGATGCGATGGCTGAGCGGACGGCTCGCGAAATAGGCATCCGATTCTTCCGCCGACACTTTTTCGACGCGCCCCTCGATGCGCACCACCCGTTCCAGCTCCACCCAGTGGAACTGCAGCGCGGCGAAGGGCCGGCCGTCGAGTTCGCGCCCCTTGCGGCTGGCGTAGTTGGAATACCAGACGATGCCCCGTTCGTCGAAACCCTTGATCAGCACGATGCGGGTGGACGGTCGGCCGTCCGTGCCGACGGTGGCGACGGTCATCGCGTTGGGCTCGGGCAAGCCCTTGGCCAGCGCCTCGTCGAGCCACGCCGCAAACTGGGCGAGGGGTTCGGCGGCGGCGGCGTTTTCGTCGAGGCTGCCGTGTTCGTAGGTCTTGCGCAGGTCGGCGAGCTTGTGGGTATCGGTCATGGCAGGTTCCTCAGGTTTTCCAGGCTGCGTGCGCTCACGCCCAGATCGCGCCAGTTTTCCGGGTGGCAGCTGAACAGCAGGATCTGGTGGCGGGTGGCCGCGTCGAAGAGCACGCGTTTCATCTGCGCCAGCCGGGTGGCGTCGCTGTGGACGAGGGCGTCGTCGAGGATCAGCAGGGTTGGGCGGCCGGCTTCCTTCAGCAGGTCGGCGTAGGCGAGGCGGCTGATCACGCCCATCTGCTCGCGGGCGCCGAAGCTGAGGGTTTCGAAATCGCCGGATTCCGGCCCCTGGCTGCCGGCGCGGGTCAACGGGCCGGGGCTGAGGTTCTCGTCGATTTCGAGGCTGGCCTGGGGGAAGAGCAGCTGCAGATAGCGGTTGAGGTGCTTTTGCAGCGGTGCCTGCAGGCGCAGCGTGAGCGTGCGGCGCTTGGCCCTGAGCAGCGTCAGCAGACGGTCGAGGGCGGCGGCGCGGCGGCCCAGTTCGGCCGTGCGACGGCGGGCCTGGGCGAGATCGCGGCCGATTTCCGCGAGGCGTTCGTCGAGGCCCAGCGCACCGGCGGCCTGCAGTTCCACGTCGAGCTTGAGCAGCCCGTCGCGGCGTTCGGCGAAGCGCTTTTCGTGCTGCTCGGCGCTGCGCCGGTAGCGCTCCACATCCTGCTTCAAAAAGTCCGGACGGGCGGCCTCGATCTGGCGCACCAGGGCGTCGATGCGCGCGGCGACGGCGGCCTGCTGGGCGAGGGTGTCGGTCAGGCCGGCGTTGGCGGCGGCCAGGCGGGCGGCGCGCTCGGGTGCGTCGAGCAAGGCTTCGGCGGCGGCAGCTTCGCGGATGGCGGCGGCGCAGGCCGCGTCGGCGTTGGCGACGGCGATGCGGGCCTGGGAAAGCTGGCCGGCGAGCTGTTCGACGGCGTGGCGGGCGGCCTCTTCGGCGCCTTCGGCGGCGGCGACGCCGGTCGCGTCGGTGGCCTCGGCCGGCGGCAGTTGGGCGAGGGCGCCGGCAGTTTCGCCGGCGCGGGCGTCCTGGGCGTCGCGCTCGCCGCGCAGCGCATCGAGGCCGCCCGGAGCGAGGGTCTTGAGGCTGGCGGTGGCGGCGCGGATGTCGCCGTCGAGGAGCCGCCACGCCCGATGACGGGCTTCGGCGGCGTCCGCCGAGGCGAGGCCGAGACGCTGCAGCAGCGCGGCCTGACGGTCGCCGAGTTCGGCCGCGGCGCGGCGCAGGGCCGGCAGATCGAGGCCGCCGGGGGCGATGGCGAGGCGGCCGAGGCCGGGCAGCGCGATGACGGTGGCGTCGACAAGCTGGCGCTCGCCGCTGCCGCTCACCGTTTCGTCGCCGATCGTGAGCGTTCGCCCGTCGTCGAGGGCGAAGCGCAGACGGGTGGCGGCGGCGGCCAGCTGGATGCGGATTTCGTCGAGCCCGCGCTGCTGTTCGCGCAGCCGGGCGAGGTCGGCTTCGGCGATCTCGGTGGAGGCGGCCTGTTTGCGCAGATCGCGCAACGCGAGGTCGGCGGCTTCGGCCGCGGCGAGGCGGGCGGCGGTGTCGCCGGCCTTCTGGCGCAGTTCGGCGAGCTGGGCGGCGAGGCTGCGCCGGGTGTCTTCCAGACGGGCACTGCGCAGGCGCTGGCGAGCGGCGTCGAAACGGGCCACCGCGTCGGCGTGCTGACGCTGCCATTCTTCGGCGCGGACGGTCGCTTCGGCGAGGCGCTCGCGGGCGGCGGCGAGGGCGGCGCGGCGCTGACCGGCGTCCCGCGCCTGGCCGGCGTAGGTGTCGAGCTGGTGGCGCAGCAGCTTAAGGCGTTCGTCGAACTGGCCGGCCTGCTGGCGGGCGGCGGCAAGCTCGCGCTCCACGTCCTGGATGGCGGCCAGCCTGGCGGCGGCGTCCTGCTCCTTGGCGCGAAAATCCAGCCACGGCTTGTCGGCTTCGTCGGCGGCCTGCTCGCGGCGCAGCGCGGCGAGGCTGTCCACCTGGCGACGGTAGGTGGCGATCTCGGCCTCGGTTTCGGCCAGCCGTGCGGCGAGGGCGGCTTCGCGCTTGATGGCGTCGGCGTAGGCGGCACGGGGCGCGCCGGTGGAGGCGGTGAGCAGTTCGTTGCGGGCCGCTTCGACCTTGGCCAGCACTTCGTCGCCGCCGCTGCTGGCGACTTCGCCGAGCGATTCGTTGAGCGCCCGCCGCAGGTGGTCGGTGGCGTGGACGACCGGCGCGCGGATGTCGTGGGCGGTGCCCTGGGCGATCCACAGCAGGCCCGGAATGCCCCAGTGCTCGGCCTTGCTGACGCCCTTGCTGGCGTGCTGGAAGCCCAGCAGATCGGCCAGTTTGTCCTCGGCGTCGGCGCCGTCGAAACGTTCGCCGCCCCATTGCAGCTCGCAACGCTTCTTGTGCAGAAAGCTCTTGGCTAGGCGGCAATGGCGGTCGCCAAGGTCGAATTCCAGTTCGACGCTGGGCGAAGCACTGGAATCGCCCCAGGGCCGCAGTTCATCCACGCTGCCGGAGCGGTGGCGCTCGAAGAAGGCCGCGCGGATCGCCGCGACGACGGTGCTTTTGCCGGCTTCGTTGGCCCCGATGAACAGGTTGAGGCCGGGCTCCAGCGCGTCAATTTCGAGGGGCTGGCGGAACTGCTTGAACTGCTCGATGCGGAGGCGGGTGAGCTTCATCGCGCCACGCTCCGGCGTTCGTCGAGCAGACCGGCGAGCAGGGCCAGCGCGTCGCGGGCGATTTCGCCATCGGGGCCGTCCTGGCCGGCGCGCAGTTCGGCCAGCACTTCGCCCAGATAGCCGTCGGCCTGCAGCTCGGCGATGTCCTCGTCGGTGGGTTCGAGGCGCAGCGCGGACAGATCGGTCAGCAGGCTGCGCGCCTTGCCGTGGGCCTTGCCGATGGCGTCGGCGAGGCGGCGCTGGCCGGCGAGATCGGTCTGGCCGCTCACCTCCAGTTGCACCACGTCGGCCGGGCCGAAGGCGGCAATGCGCTCGATGGCCCGGTCGAGATCGGTGGGCACCTGCAGCCGGAGGGTTTCGCTGTGCCAGCGGAAGCGGCCGGTGACGACCGGCGTGACGCGCGGCAGCGCGCCCGCGGCGTCCAGTTCGACAAGCAGCGCCTGACCGGAATCGTTGGCCTTGAAGCGGTCGGTTTCCGGCGTGCCGGCATACCAGCAGTGCGCATCCACCTGCCGGGTGCCGTGCCAGTCGCCGAGCGCGAGATAGTCCAGCCGGGCCTGCTCGGCGCGGCCGGCGGCGATGGGGTTGGACGAGTCGATATCGTCGGCGAGGATGCCTTGCACGCTGCCGTGGGCAAGGCCGATCCGCGGCAGGCCGGGCGGCGTGTCGGCGGCCGCGAACCATTCGGTGAGGTCGGCGTGGGTGATGCGCTGGGTGAGGGGCGCGGGCAGGATCGCGACGCTGTCCAGCAGCAGCGGCTCGGGCTTCAGGCACACCGTGACGTTGGGCGGAATCGCCCGCAGCCGGAGGGCGCGGGTCCACACCGATTCGGCGAGGCCGGCGTCGTGGTTGCCGGGGATCATCACCCAGCGCCCGCCAAAACCGGTCATCGCGTGGAACAGCCGGTGGATGGTCTTGTCGGCCACGCCCTGGGCGTCGAACACGTCGCCGGCAACCAGCACGAGATCGACGCCTTCGTCGGTGGCGAGGCGGGCCAGCGCTTCAACGGTGGCAAAACGGGCGTCGGCGAGAAGGGCGGCGTCATCGGGCTCGAATTGCCCGAAGAGCTTGCCGATCTGCCAGTCGGCGGTATGCAGGAGCTTGATCACGGAGCGGGCGGAAACGGTCGATCGCGGCAACGGGTCGCGACCTTGTTCGGGATAGCCGGAGATTGTGACACGTCCGACGGGTGCGGCGGCAAGCTGCGATTCGGGTTAGATTCGAGGTCCGCCCCCCAGAACGCACGCCGCCCCGACCGCGGCGAAAACCACAGGACTCCCCGATCGTGACCGCTCCCCGCGCTCCGGCGCCTTCCAGCCCGCAGGATTCCCACTCCGCCGAACGCCCCTGGCACCTGGCCGCCTCCGATGCGGAACGGGTCATGGCGGAATTCGAGCATGCGCTGATCTGCCTCGGCGAAGCCTTCGGGCGCTACAACCTGCAAGGGCTGGCCGGCGCTTCCGGCGACACCAGCTTCAGCGGGCAGGACAACATGGTGCTGCACATCATCGCCACCCTCGACCGGCCGAAAAGCCTGTCGGACATCAGCCGCTTCATGAACCGGGACGATCTGGCCAACATCCAGTACAGCCTGCGCAAGCTGATGAAGGCCGGGCTGATCGAGAAGGCCAGCGACCGTTCGGCCCGCGGCACCACCTATCAGACCACCGCCGAAGGGCGGGAGCGGGTGAACGCCTTCGTGGCCCGGCGCCGCGAACTGGTGCTCGGCCCACCTGAGGAGATGGAACAACTGCGCGAGCAGCTCCGCGGCGCCACCAAGGTGATGAGCCACTTCATCGGCCTTTACGATCAGGCCGCGCGGGTCATGACGACCCGCAGTTGATCCCCGCTTCAGTCGCCGAAGCGCCGCTTCATCGCCAGAATCAAGAGCGCCAGCACGAGGATCACCCCGTTGGTGAGCACCAGCGGCAGCGCGCCGCGGCGCAGGCCATAGACGATCCATAAACCCACCCCGGCAATCAGCACGGCGTACATCGCCCAGGACACGTCCCGGGCGCTGCGGCTCTTCCAGATCTGCCACGCCTGGGGCAGAAAGGCCGCGGTGCTGAGGCAGCCGGCCACGGCGCCGATAAGGTCGTCGGTTTCCATAGGCTTAGAAAAAGCGGTCGAAGTGGATGCGTTCGGGGGGCAGCTTGTGGCGCAGCTGCAGGAGCTGTTGCAGGGCTTCGACCATCGGCGGCGGGCCGGCGAGATAGAACTCCGCTTCGCCGAGACGCGCGCCGAGGATGGCTTCCACCGCTTCGTGGATCGGCCCGACCGGACCGGACCAGCCGGCTCGGGCGGCGGCATCGGCGTCCGACACCGCCGCGTGATAGCGGATCGTTTCGCCGAAGCCGGGCAGGGCCGCCAGTTCGGACTGGCCGCAGATATCGGCCGGGGTGCGTCCGCCGTAGAAGAAGTCGAGCTTGCGCCCGGCCAGCGCCGGCTCGGCCGCCACCCCGCGGGCCACCGACAACATCGGCGCAAGGCCCGAGCCGCCGGCGATGCAGACGATGTCGCGAGGGCTGTCGGTGCGCAGGTGGGCCATGCCGTAGGGGCCGTCGAGTCCGATCGCGGTGCCGACGGCAAGCTGGGAGAACAGCACTTCGGAAGCGCCGCCGCCGGCCACCTTGCGGATGCGGAAATGCCATTCGCCGGCCGCGTTGGGCAGGTTGGCCATCGAGTAGGCGCGTTCCCGATCAAGGCCGGGCAGGGCCAGCAAGGCGTACTGGCCGGGCAGGAATTCGGCCGGCGCGTCGGAGCGGAAGACGAATTCGCGGATGTCGTGGGTGACGTCGCGCACCGCCGTCAGCGTGGCGGTGCGCCGGGCCGGACGCAAGGCCGGCGTGCCTTGCGGATCGAGGCGCAGGCGGATGCGGGCGTCGCCCAAGGGCCGGCTCTGACAGGCCAGCACGCGGCCCTTGCGGCGGTCGCGCTCGGAGAGACCCGGCGCGGCGGGCCACAGATCGGCCACCTCGCCTTCGATCACCTCGCAGCGGCAGCAGCCGCAGGCGCCCACTCCGCACTCGTAGGGCATGCCGAGGCCGGCCCGCAGGCCGGCCCGCAACAGGGTGTCGCCGGCGGCGTATTCGAAGACCGCTTCCTGCTGGTTGACTTCGATTACGGGCATGCGGCCTCCGTCTCGTCGATGGCGGCATAGACCGCCTCGTCCTTCACTTCCACGCGATAGATGCGCAGCGGGATCGTGCACGGCGCGCCGGCCGGACGGCCGGTGGCGATCTCGAAGGCGCCCTGGTGATACGGGCATTCGACGACGCCGTCGTCGCAGTCGATCTCCCCGTCGCACAGCGAGGCTTCGCCGTGGGTGCAGGTGTCGTCGGTGACGTAGAAGCGGCCTTCGAGGTTGAACACCGCCAACGGCGGGCGGTCGGCGAGTTCGATCCGGTGGCAGCCGCCTTCCGGAACGTCGTGGGTGGTGCAGAGCTGTTTCATGTTGTGTCCCTTTCTGGCGCCGCCCCCCGTGGGAGGGCGGCGTGCGTTGCGTCGTCGATCACCACTTCCAGGCCATCGCGGCACCGATCCAGTGCTGCGACATGCGTACATCCACGCCGTTGCTCGGCCCGCTGCCCTGCACCTCCTTGCCGAAAACCCGCGCATACACCATCGACAACTCGGTGTTGCCGGCCATCGCCAAGGTGCTGCCGAGGGTGAAGTGGTTCTGCGGAGTCACCGGCGCGAGGTAGTCGAGGGTGGTGTCCTTCGAGCCGACGATCTGGGTGCCGTGGCTGTAACCGGTGCGCAGGGTGAGGGCCGGGGTGGCCTGCCAGGCGGCGCCGATGCGCGAGATGGTCTGGTTGTGCCAGCCGAAACCCGGCTGGGCGTCGGTGAGCGCGTTGCCGAGGGAATTGATGTCGCCCCAATTCACACGCATCAGGTCGGCGGCGATGACCACGCCTTCGACCGGCCGCACGGCGATCCCGACGCCGTAGCGTTCAGGCACGTCGAACTCGCCGGAATGGGCCAGCAGCTTGCTGTAGGCGTCGAGCTTGCCCATTTTGGTGCGCAGGGAATACATGGCGCCGAGGGTGACCTTGTCGCTGACCTGGCCGGTCCAGCCGATCTTGAAGCCGGCGCCCATCGACGATTCGGTGCCTTGCCCTTCCACGCCCGCGCTGTCGGGCACGCCATCGACGCGGAAGCGCTGGTAGGCGAGATCGAGGGAGATGCCGACCGCCTGGGTTTCGCTGAGGCGCAGGGCGTAGGTGGGCGAGACGATCAGCTGCATCAGCTTGGCGCCATCCTTGCCGCTGCCGGGGCCGCCGAGGATGTTGTTGTCGTATTTGGTGGTGACGCCGTTGCCGTACACCGACACGCCCAGCGACTGACGGCTGTCGATCACCCGGTTGTAGCCGAACTCGGGGATCGGGATGGCCTTGACGCCGTCGCCGTCGTAGTCGGTGCCGCCGAAGGTGGAAGCGGGCTTGGGCATCACCACCGCCAGACCGAGGTCGAGCCGGTTGCCGACGAAGGCCATGCCGGCCGGGTTGTTGGCGGCGGCCAGGGCGTCCTGGGGGCAGGGCGATGGACGCGCCGCCCATGCCCTGGGCCTTGATGCCGTAGCCGTGGGGCATGGTGCCGTTGGTGGCGAGGGCCGGCAGGCTGGTGGCGAGCGCGGCAGCGAGAAGGGTGAGGCGCAGGGGCAGGCGGGTCATGACAGCAGCTCCGAGATGGGGGAAGTGGCCTGCTCGGGGCCGAGCGCCGCGTAGCCGCCATCTACCGGCAGGTTGCTGCCGGTGATGAAGCGGGCGTGGTCGGAGGCGAGGAACAGCACCGCGTCGGCCACTTCGGCCGGATCGCCAATGCGTCCGAGCATGTGGAAGGGGCGGGCGACGCTGTTCACCTTGTCGCGGTCGCCGCCGGAGATCTGGTCGAGGATGCCGGACCACGTCCAGCCCGGCGACACGGCGTTCACCCGGATGCCGTCGGCGGCGAGATCGAGCGCCGCGCTGCGGGTGAGCTGGAGCACCGCGGCCTTGGTGGCCGGGTAGGTCCACCGACCGGCCTGGGCCACGCCGGCGCTGGTGGAGCCGAAGTTGATCACCGCGCTGCCGTGGGCCATGTGCGGGCGGCAGGCGCGCAGGAACATCGCCGCGCCGAACACATTCACCGCGAAGGCCTTCTCCCAGTCTTCCCGCGGCGAGGCGGGGCCGTTGTCGGCGTAGACGGCGGCCACGTTCACCAGGCAGTCGATGCGCCCGAAGGCCTTTACCGTGGCCTGCACGCAGGTGTCGATGTCGGCGTCGCGGCTCACGTCGGTGGCGACGAAGCGGGTGGTCTCGCCCAGCTCGGCCACGAGTGTCATGCCGCCGGTGCTGTCGATGTCGGCGATGACCACCTTCGCCCCCTCGGCCACGAAGGCCCGGGCGATGGCGGCGCCGATGAGGGTGGCGCCGCCGCTGACGATCACCACCTTGTCCTTGAGTCCTCTCATGTCGGTTCCTTGATGTTTTGTCGTTGGGTAGGTGGGAGGCGTCAGCGCACCGAGCCTCAGCCCGGTCCCCTCACTCCTCACCCCTTACTCCTCACTGCCCTGCCGGCAATCAGCCGGCCAGGGCCGGTTCGGCGGGCAGGGCGGCGCCGAGCTTGCCGCGACAGAACAGCAGCGGCGTGCGCTCGCTCCAGCGGAAGCGCAGCACCCGGCCGAGCAGGATCTGGTGGTCGCCGCCGGGATAGACGGCTTCCAGCGCGCATTCAAACTGCGCCGCAGCGCCGGGCAGCAGCGGCGCGCCGCCGGCGCCGGGCGTCACCGTCAGGCCGGCGAACTTGTCGGCCACCGGGCGTCCGAAGCGGTGGCACAGGTCCACCTGCTCGTCGGTCAGCACATTCACCGCAAAGTGGCTGCCTTCGGTGAAGGCGGCCAGGCTGGGCGAGCGGTTGGAGAGGCTCCACAGGATCAGCGGCGGGTCCATCGACACCGAGTTGAAGGAGCTGGCGGTGAGGCCGACGGGGCTGCCGTCCGGCGCGACGGTGGTGACGACCGTCACGCCGGTGGCGAAGCTGCCGAGGGCCTTGCGCAGGGCCTGGGGATCGCCGCTCGGGCCATCCCCCGCCCAGCGGGCGGCGTGGGCGTCAGGCTGCACAGCGTTCCTCCACGTGGCTGGCGACGAAATTGCGGGCTTCGTCCAGATCGGCGATCCACGGCCAGTAGTTGCGCGGGTTGTCGAAGCAGCGCATGAAGGCGTCGGCCACCGGCGGGTGCTGGGAGGCGGCGCCGAGCACGGTCATCACCGGCTCGCCCGGCGGGTTGAGCAGGGCGTTGGTGAAGGCGGTGGTGTAGCTGGCGGATTCGTCCCAGAAGGTCTCGAAGGTGTCCTTCATCCAGGCGGCGTCGAAGGCGGCGTTGCCGTTGGCGACGATGCGGGCGACCAGGTGGCGCACCATCCGCGCGGCGTTGTTGGAGCCCTGGCCGGCGATCGGGTCGTTGAGCACCGCGGTGTCTCCGATGGCCATCACACAGGCGCCGGAGGGCAGCTGGCCGATGGGTTTACGCACGGTGGGCACGAAGGCGCCCTTCAGCCAGGCGTCCTCATCGGTGAGCTCGGCGCCTTCCATGTGGTGCAGGTCGTCCGGGGCGAACTCGGCGATCACCTGGCGGGCGATCTCCAGCAGCTCGTGGCCGTCCTTGGCGTCCTGGAAGCGGTCCATCGGGCCGCCGGGGATGGCTTCGAACAGGAAGCTGCGGCACTCGCCGCGGGTGTGGGTGTAGAAGGGCAGCGAGAAGTATTCGCCGACGCCGGCGATGAAGTTGAAGCGCAGCGGGCGGAAGGGCACGCGCTTCCACGGATGGTCGCCGGTGAGCTTGGGGCCGGTGAGGAGCATCGCGGCGAGGTTGCGCGGCGGGGCGCTGTGCACGCTGCGCTCGTCGTCGCGGGCGAAGAAGGCGTTGATCTGGCCCTTGCCGGCGGCGACCATCGTGAGGTCGGATTCGGCGGCGATCTTCTCCAGATCGGCCACCGACACCGCCTGGATGACCAGCTTGCCGCCGCGGCGGGGGAATTCCTGCAGCCAGCGGGAGAACTTGGTGCGCTGGTCGAGGGCCTGGCCCTGCAGGTCGCCCAGGCGGCCCTGCACGGTGAGGCCGATGCTGCCGTCGGGGCCGCGGAAATCCACGTGCATGCCTTCGCCGTAGGGAACGAGGTCTTCCCAGAAGTTGAGGCCCAGCTCGCGCTCGGTGGCGAGGGTGGATTCGAACAGGAAGGCGGTGCTGGGGATGCGGCTGTTGAGCACCTGCTCGGGGCTGCGGTCGGTGTAGAGGGAGACGGAATAGCCCTTGTCGAGGAGGGCGAAACCGAGCAGCAGGCCGGCCTGGCCGCCACCGATGATGGAGATCTTGCGCATGATTGGGTCCTCGGAATCTGTGTGGGTTCAGTCGGCCGCCGGCAGGGTCTTCCAGCCGTCGGCGTGCGGGCTCAGGAGCTTCAGGTGCAGGCGGACGTGGGTGAAGCGCCAGCCCTTCCTGCCTTTCTTGAGGCGGCTTTCGTACCAGCCGCCGATCCAGTGGGCCTCGGCCTCCTCGCCGACCCGCGCCAGCTCCCACAGGTACCAGTGGCAGCGGGCGCGGCGGCCGTCGGGGGACGGCTCGACGAGGGGCGAGACCATGTAGTGCAGCGACCAGCGGATGCCCTCGCGGCCGATCCGCGCCAGCTCCGCGGAGATCTCGTCGCGACCCCGGTAGTGGCCGAAGCCTTCGCACACCCATTCGGCGTCCTTGGCGAACAGCGGCCCGAGGATGGCCGGGTCGTTGTTGCGGTCGGCGCCGAGGGCGTAGCGGGCCACCAGGGTGCGGATCGCCTCGATGTCTTCGAGGCGGGTGAGGCGGGCGGCGAGATCCGGAGCTGGCTTCATGATCGAGTGCGCTTACGCGGCGACGCGGCCGTGCTCGGCGACGAAGCGGGCTTCGTCGAAGCTGTAGGGCACCTTCGGGTCGCCGCCGTAGAGCTCGATGTGCGGCGCCACCTCGGCCAGCGACAGGGCCAGGTGGAACAGGCGCGCCGAGGCCGGCGGCAGCTCGCCCAGCGGGAAGGTATCCACGTGGGTGAGGATGTCCGGCAGGCGCGGCAGCATGGCTTCGTAGAAGGCGCGCAGCTCGCCGCGGCTGCTGTGGATGCGGCGCTGCTGACGTTCGTCCTGGGTGGCCAGCGCCCAGGTGGCGACCAGCGGCTCGAGGACTTCGAAGGACTTGGGCAGGGAAAGGTCGGTCATCGCGGTGTTCCTTACTTGGCGTGCATGTAGGCTTCGAGGGCGTGGTAGCCGTGGCGGATCAGGATTTCGTCG
>ERZ650300.120-NODE-120-length-41603-cov-7.779195_pt1 | contig 41603 bp, 35 predicted proteins | sample MGYA00376236_ERZ650300 | MGnify/ENA primary metagenome ERZ650300 (study PRJEB26733, sample SAMN07839303) | wastewater metagenome | biome: urban; feature: wastewater treatment plant; material: waste water | place: USA: North Carolina | collected 2016-04-28 ...
GACGACTCTATCTTAATGATGCCGGAATGCGAGTTCCGTATTTGAATGTAGATTATGCTTTTGAAAAAAATGCCATAGTTGATTTAACAGAGCATCAATTTAGTCTTCGAAAAATTGAAGTAACCGATACCAAATACAAAACAAAAGGGGTTATTGATGGAACTATTCGTCATGAAAACCTTGGTGATTGGGAACTCGATTTGCATTTGATTTCGGATAATATTTTAGCATTAGATACTAAAGATTCCGAAGATGCCTATTATTACGGAACAGCTTTTATGAAAGGAAAAGCGAGTATAACAGGCTCTGTAGATGCATTAAATATTAAAGTTGCGGGTGAATCTGAAAAAGGAACTTCTATAAAAATTCCGGTTAATGATGAAGAAGATTTAGGAAACAATTCCTTTATTAATTTTATGACGGTAGAAGAATATCAAAAATCTCTCTTGGGTAAAATTGCAAAAGAAAATAGATATCAAGGATTAGAACTTGATTTCAATTTTGATATTGACACTGATGCCGATATCGAAATTATTCTAAACCGTGAAACAGGTCATGCCATGAAAGGAACGGGAGTAGGTTCTATGCAAATGAATATAAATACACTTGGTAAATTTGAAATGTTTGGCGATTTTATTGTTCAAGAAGGGCAATATAATTTTAAATATGGAGGAATTATCGATAAAAAATTTAGTGTAGAAAAAGGAGGAACAATTCGTTGGGATGGTCAACCAATGAATGCGGTTTTAGATTTAAAAGCAACATATAAAACTATGGCAAACCCTGCAGTTTTAGTTGAGAGTGCTTCTTTTAATAGAAAAGTGGATACCAATGTAACCATTTTGCTAAACGGAAATTTAAGTAATCCACAGCCTGATTTTAACATTGATTTCCCAACGGTAAGTTCGGTTTTAGAATCTGAAATTCAATATAAATTGAATGACAAGGACACAAGACAAACCCAGGCACTGTATTTATTGTCCTCAGGAAGTTTTTTAAGCGCGGAAGGAATTAGTCAATCTGATTTTTCTACTAGTTTATTTGAAACAGCTTCTGGGCTTTTAGGTGATATTATTCAATCTGACAATGATAAGTTTAAGTTTGGAATGAATGTTATTACTGCTGATAGGAGAGCAGGTAGAGAGACAGATGGTCGTTTTGTGGCTACAGTTTCCTCTCAACTTAATGAAAGAATTACTTTTAATGGTAAAGTAGGTGTGCCTTTTGGTGGGGTCAACGAGTCTGCTGTTATTGGTGATGTTGAGATTTTGTACCGTGTAAATCAAGCAGGGAATTTTAATTTAAGACTATTCAATAAAGAAAATGATATCAACTATATCGGTCAGGGAATAGGTTATACGCAAGGTATCGGTATATCTTATGATGTAGATTATGATACTTTTAAAGAGTTTGTTCAACAAATTTTTAAAAAGCGAAAATTAGTTATACCAACTTCTACTATTGATGTAGATAATGATTCTTCTATGACTCCTGATTATATTAATTTTAATAAATCAAAAAAACCAGTCCCTGAAAAACCTAAAAAAAATCAGGAAGGACTTATTCCTGAAGAAGAATATTAAATCGACAAAAAGCCAGTTGTATATTTTATTTCAACTGGCTTTTTTTTATAAAGACTCAAAATAATTCATTAATAAATAGTTTTTTACACTCATTTATAAATAATTGTAAGTGAATCAATTAGTGATGTTTTTCTGAATTTTGACAATAATGCAAAAAAAAACTATTTTATTGGTTTTTGTTGAAAATTAATGAATTTTTTTTGCTAAAACCAAAACTTATCAACGAAAACGTTTGAATTTCGGCTCTTTTATTAAAAATATAATAAGATATTATTAAAAGTAGTCTATGTTTATTAAATTTACATATTAATACTTAAAAAATGTCAAAAACAATAAAAAAAATAGGTGTACTTACCTCTGGAGGTGACTCACCAGGAATGAATGCTGCAATACGTTCTGTTGTTAGAACTTGTGCATTTCATAATATTGAGTGTGTAGGTATTTATAGAGGATATCAAGGAATGATTGAAGGAGACTTCAAAGAATTAGGTCCTAGAAGCGTTAATAATATTATCAATAAAGGAGGAACTTTTTTAAAGTCAGCTCGTTCTCTTGAATTTAGAACTCCTGAAGGACGCAAAAAAGCATATGATAACTTAGTTAAAGAAGGTGTTGAAGCCTTGGTAGTTATTGGAGGTGATGGTTCTTTTACTGGTGGACTTTTGTTCAATACCGAATATGGCTTTCCTGTTATCGGGATTCCTGGAACAATCGATAATGATATATATGGGACTAGCCATACTTTAGGTTATGATACTGCCTTAAATACAGTAGTAGAAGTAATTGATAAAATTCGTGATACTGCAAGTTCACACAATCGATTGTTCTTAATCGAAGTAATGGGTAGAGATGCTGGACATATTGCTTTGAATGCTGGAATTGGAGCAGGAGCAGAAGAAATCTTAATTCCTGAAGAAGATTTAGGATTAGAAAGATTATTAGATTCCTTAAAGAAAAGTAAATCTACAGGAAAAACCTCAAGTATAGTTGTGATTGCTGAAGGTGATAAAACAGGTAAAAATGTTTTTGAGCTAAAAGATTATGTAGAATCTAATTTCCCTGAATACGATGTACGTGTTTCGGTGTTAGGTCATATGCAACGTGGTGGCACTCCTTCTTGTTTCGATAGAGTTTTAGCTAGTAGACTTGGTGTGAAAGCAGTAGAAACTATTCTTGAAGGAAAAACAAATTTTATGGTGGGATTATTAAATGATAAAATTGAATTAACACCACTAGAACAAGCAATTAAAGGACATACAGAAATTGACAGAGAGTTACTTAGAGTATCTGATATTATGTCGATTTAGTCTTATATAGAAACAAATAAAAATAAAAAATAATTTAAATTAAGTAAAAATGTCAAAAGTAAAATTAGGAATAAACGGTTTTGGAAGAATTGGAAGAATTGTTTTTAGAGAGTCTTTCAATAGAGATAATGTAGAAGTAGTAGCAATCAATGATTTATTAGACGTTGATCACTTAGCTTACTTATTAAAATATGATTCTGTTCATGGACGTTTTGACGGAACTGTTGAAGTGAAAGAAGGGAAATTATATGTAAATGGAAAAAACATCCGTATTACTGCTGAAAGAAATCCAGCTGACTTAAAATGGAATGAAGTAGATGTTGATGTAGTTGCTGAATGTACAGGTATTTTTACAACTATCGAAACTGCAACTGAGCACATTAAAGGTGGTGCTAAAAAAGTAATCATTTCTGCTCCATCGGCTGATGCGCCAATGTTTGTAATGGGAGTAAACCACGAAACTGCAAAAGCTTCTGATTTAGTTGTTTCAAACGCATCTTGTACTACAAACTGTTTAGCTCCATTAGCTAAAGTTATTCACGATAATTTCGGAATTGAGGAAGCATTAATGACTACAGTTCACGCTACAACTTCTACGCAAATGACTGCTGATGGACCTTCAAGAAAAGACTGGAGAGGTGGACGTGCTGCTGCAATTAACATCATTCCTTCTTCAACTGGAGCTGCAAAAGCTGTTGGAAAAGTTATCCCTGCATTGAATGGAAAATTAACTGGTATGGCTTTCCGTGTTCCTACAGCTGATGTTTCTGTAGTAGATTTAACTGTAAAAGTGGCTAAAGAAACTTCATACGAAGAAATTATGGCGGCGTTGAAATTAGCTTCTGAAACTACATTGAAAGGAATTATGGGATTCACTGAAGATGCTGTGGTTTCTCAGGATTTCATCTCTGATAAAAGAACGTCAATCATTGACGCTACAGCAGGAATTGGTTTAAATTCGACTTTCTTTAAACTAGTATCTTGGTATGATAATGAGTATGGATATTCAAGCAAATTGATTGACTTGTCTGTTCATATTGCAGGTTTAAAATAAGAAGATAAGCAAGATTCCAGAAGCACTAGCTTTTGGAATCTTTTTGTTTATACAAAAACACACAAGAAGGTTTAATCCATTTCTTGTGTATTTTTGTATATAAAACCAAATTCAAAAAAAAGTATATGAAATTAATAGTAGACAGTGGTTCAACAAAAGCAGATTGGATTGCAATTGATGACAAAGGAAAAGTTCTATTTACAACCCAAACGCTTGGATTAAACCCTGAAATTTTAGAAGGTCACGAAATTATTGATCGTTTGAATGATCGTTTCGATATTTTACAAAACAAAAAAACAGCAACTCATTTGTTTTTCTACGGTGCTGGTTGCGGAACAGCTCGAATGAAAGAGTCATTAACGCTTATTTTTCAAGACTATTTTCCAAATGCAATTGTAACGGTAGAAGAAGATACTTATGCTGCGGTATATGCTACTACACCAAAAGGAGAAGAAGCAATCGTTAGTATTTTGGGAACAGGTTCAAATTGTAGTTATTTTGATGGAAAAAAATTGCATCAAAAAGTACAGTCATTAGGGTACATTATCATGGATGATTGTAGTGGAAATGTTTTTGGTAAAGAGTTAATTAGAAAGTACTATTTTAATAAAATGCCAAAACACATTGCAGAAGAATTTGAAAAAGAATACAATGTTGATCCAGACTTTATTAAAAGTAAATTGTACAAAGAGCCTAATCCAAATGCATATTTGGCAACATTTGCGAAGTTTTTAATCAAGCGTAAAGAAGAAGAATTCTGCAAAAAAATTATTTACAAAGGAATGAAGTCTTTCGTAAAAAATTATATTAAGCAATTTGATAATTATCAAGAAGTGCCTGTTCATTTTGTAGGATCTATTGCTTTTTATTTAAAAGAAGAATTACAAGTGACTTTTGATAAGTATGAAATGAAATTAGGTAATGTGTTGCGTAGACCTATTGATGGTTTAATTGCATATCACGTTGCTAATAGTTAATACAATGGAAATCGCTATTATTGCACACGATGGGAAAAAATCAGAATTGGTTCATTTTTTAATAAAAAATAGAGCGATTCTTGATTCTTCAAATATTAAGTTAATTGCAACTGGAACTACTGGAGGCAAAGCTGAAGAAGCTGGTTTCAAAGTAAAAAAAATGCTTTCGGGACCTTTAGGAGGCGATGCTCAAATTGCTGGTAGAGTAGGTGAAGGGAAAACGAATATGGTGCTTTTTTTTAAAGACCCGTTATCCAGTCACCCACACGAGGCAGATATTAATATGTTGATTCGGGTTTGTGATGTACACAATGTGCCATTGGCCACGAATGGAGCTACCGCTCAGTTGTTGCTAAATGCTATAGTACAGCAATCATAGATATTTCTACATTTACATTTTTTGGCAAACATGCCACTTGAACCGTTTCACGTGCTGGAGCGGTTTTTTCGTTAAAATAAGAACCGTAAACCTCATTTATAGCTGCAAAATCATTCATATTCATAATGAAAATACTAGTTTTTACTACGTTTTCAAACGTCATATTTGCTGCTTCTAAAACCGCTTTCATATTTTGCATGACTTGCTCCGTTTCCGCTTGAATAGTATCAGTTACTAATTCCCCAGTTGCCGGATTAATGGCAATTTGTCCAGAAGTGTATAAAGTGTCTCCTTTTAATACGGCTTGATTGTAAGGTCCAATTGGTGAAGGTGCTTTGTCTGTAAAAATTATTTTTTTCATAAAAAAAGTTGTTATCGTATGGTTCTGTCGTTTACTCTTTGTTTATTCCACTTAATATCACTTAATACGCCTGATTTAATACCGATGAAGAAATTCCAATTCGAATAGTCTCCAAAAGGTGTCCAATTGAAATCCATTCTCCAGCTTAATAAATCTCTTTCGAAACGTATTTGTGTAAAAGTTACTCCTTTTTGTACAAAATCATAACCTGTAGAGATTCCACCTTTCCATTTTGGGGTTAAATCAGCATTAGCAGAAATCATTATGGAATTATTGATAATTTTCCTTTCACGATTGTTATTTCCGTAGGTTAGGGAGTAAGCAAAAGTCATATCCCAAGGCAATTTAGACTTAAAAAATGTCGTAATAGCATCTTCTCCTTTGGAATCGTCTTTGTCGTCAAATTGACTTTTTTGATTTAGAACATCTCTGCTTTTTCCAAATAAGTCATCTTCTCTTCCACCATTTCTTTTTACTTGGTCATCTTCTTTTTTAGTGTCATCAAATTCACTACTTGAAATAGAGTAATTTAAAGTCATATTGGCGCTAGTCATCCTGAATAAACTTCCTCCATTGTTTATATTATACATATTGATACGGGTTCCAGAGTTGTCAATTGCATAAGGATCTAATGTAGCTCCAAAATTCACATTCATTTTGTTTTTAAACAATTGCGTTCCACCACTTACACGAACAGGTGACCAAGCTAAAGTTGTTTTTCCATCGGCATTAAGGTCATAGCTGGTAGAAAGATTTAAATTGTTTAGCAACATAATTTTTTTAGGTTCAACCTTTGTAGTATCACTATCAGTTACTTTGGCTTCAAAAGTGTTGCTTAAATCAAACCCAATGTTGTTTGAATTGGCAAGACCTGGTGCTCCGTAAATTCCACCTTCAAAACGGGTGTATGGTTTGATCATCGTTCCACTTGCATCTGCTGCGTAGGTGTCATAGTATTTTTCAAAACTAGGAGTATAACCATACGATATAGACGGTCGCATTACGTGTCGAATGGATTTTATTTTTTTGTCTTTGCCAAAGTTAAAAGTACCATAAATAGTGGTTCCAATACTACTAGACAAAGTATAAGTTCTAAAAGCATCAAAACCGTTTACGGTCTCGTCAATGACTTTACTTTGGTTGGTATCATAAAATCTTCTAATGGTTTTTAAATACCAAACTTCGTTATAATTTGCCGAAGCCGAAGCACTAAAATATTTGAATAACTTAAAGTTGGTGCTAATAGGGATACTGTGTTGCATACCAACTTGAGCATTTTTAAACATTTCAGGTTTAAAGAATAAAGAGTCGGTGGTTACAAAGCTATTTCTTCCGTTTAAGTTGTATTGAAAATTGATGTTTTTTATTATTCCTTTCTTGATTCCATCTCCTTTTGCAAAGGGAAAAACTCTATCTACACTTAACTGAAGCGTAGGCAAAGTCATATTGATTTCGCTTGTTTGAGTGTTTTGAGAATGTGTTGCGGATAGCGACATTCTTACTTGTGGTATAGAGTTGAATGTTTTGGAATACGAAACAGAAGAGCTCAATGTGTTGTTTAGATTTGATCCTAAATTCACAACATTTATAGATTGTTGGAAATACTTACTACTACCTAAGTTTACTGAGGCTGAGAAAGTAGAATTCGGATTGGATTTAGAGTCTTTGGAATGAGACCATTGAATGTTGTAAATAGTCTGTTTGGAGTAATCTGGATAACCTCTTTCACTGTTGATTAGGTTTTCAAATCTAAAATTAAAATTTCCTCTATAATTGTATCGTTTCGCATAGCTAGATTCTAGGCGCATTCCGTAACTTCCGTTGGTATAGTAATCACCAAGTACTGTTAAGTCATAATGATCACTTAAAGCAAAGTAATATCCAAAATTTTGTAATGAAAAACCACGGGCATTAGAGTCGTTGTAATTTGGTAAAATAATACCAGAAATGCTTGTTTCTTTACTCATTGGAAAGTATGCAAACGGAAGGCCAATTGGTGTTGGTACATCGGCAATGACCATATTGGTTAATCCAGTAATGACTTTTTTCCCAGGAATAAATTTTACTTTATTGGTTTGGAAATAATATTCCGGATTATCGACATCTTTTGAGGTAGTAAATCGTGCTCCTTTTAAGAAATAAACCGAATCATTTTCTTTTTTGGTAATGGCAGCTTTAATTTTAAATTCTCCTTGATCAGTTCTTGAATTCCAAATCAAGGCTTTTTTTGTTTTAAAATTAAAACGTATCGAATCTGGTTCAACTACATTAGTACCTTGTTTGAAGTTAGGGTATTGCGTGTATTTACCAGTAGAGTCTTTAATTCGTCCAGCATATACTTCATTTTTCTCATAATCCATAACTATAATTCCTGACTTTAACTCAATGTCCTGGTAATACAATTCGGCTTTGTCGTAAAGTGTAATCAGCTTCTTTTTTTGGTCAATTTTGGTATAATCATGAGCTTTGTATCTCACTTTTCCTTCCAAGAAAGCCTTTTTTACTTTGACCGTATCCGCTTTGATTGAATCTTTAGTTGGAACGGGGACTATGTTTTTAGTTTTGTCTTCTTTTGCTTTTGTAGTTTCCTTTTTTGGAGGAATAGTAGTATTTTTTTTCTTTATATCTTGCGAATAAGCACTAGTAGTTCCTAGTGTAAGAAAAAATGATATTAAAACGATATTAAATAAGTTTGTATGCAAAGGTTTTAATGCTATTTTTGTAAAAATGATGGCTTACTTTTTGAAGCACCAAACTTACATATATTTTTTTGCAAAAATAATCAATTAACAAAATTATAGCGGACGCCTCCTAATAAAATTAACTTTTAAATTTATGAATACGAAGATTTGTCTAAAAGTAATGTTTATTATTACCTTCTTCTTTTTTTCTTTTTTTTCTTACAGTCAATCCGAAGTTTTTCGTGTGGCTTTAGATGCGGGACACGGAGGTCATGATACAGGTGCAAAATACAGCGGCCGAGTTGAAAAAGATGTTGCATTAGCGGTAGTTTTGAAGGTTGGAAAAATTCTTGAAGATTCTAAAAAAGTTGAAGTAGTTTATACACGAAAAACGGATGTATTTATAGAGTTAAATGAACGTGCAAATATCGCAAATAAAGCAAGAGCCTCAATTTTTGTATCTATACATTGTAATGCAAACAAAAATTTAGCTGCTGATGGTACCGAAACTTATGTAATGGGGATGACTAAAATTGCTTCAAACCTAGAAGCGGCTAAAAAAGAGAACTCCGTAATTACTTTGGAAAAAGATTATAAGCAAAAATATGAAGGTTTTGACCCTAACTCTCCAGGGACTATGATTGGAATGACTTTGATGCAAGAGGAGTATTTAGATAATAGTATCTCATTAGCATCAAAAATTGAAAATGAGTTTCAAAATCTCGGGAAAAAAATACGAGGAGGAGGCGTTAAACAAGCGCCATATCTGGTCTTGCATAGAGCATATATGCCAAGAGTTTTGGTAGAGATGGGATTTATTTCTAATGCTGTAGAAGGAGCAATTTTGGTTTCAGAAGAAGGACAGAATGATATCGCTCAAGCAATTGCTAAAGCCATTTTAAAATATAAGACCGAATTTTTTGAAAGTGAGGGTTTTGAAAACTTTCCAGCACCTAAAGCAGATACCACAGAAAAAAAAGAGGTAATAAAACCCAAAGATACTTCTGATTTTCACGAGGTCCCTAAGGTTGCTACAGTACCAACTACTGGGACAATTTTTAAAGTGCAATTATCTGCTAGTTATATTCAATTAGAGTTGCAACCTAAGAATTTTAAAGGATTAAATTTTATTTCTATGGAGCGTGACAATAATTTGTATAAATATTTTTATGGTGAAACCGCAGACTACAATGTAGCCAAAGAAAATTTAAAAACGGCTAAAGCAAAAGGCTTTGATTCTGCTTTTTTAATAGCTTATAAAAATGGAAAGAAAATTAGTATTCAAGAAGCGATTAAATAATTCATTGAAGTTAAATTTTTATATTATTTTTGCGCAAAATCTTATATTTTGAAACTAACAAGAGAAATCAAAACAGCTATTATAGTAATTACTGCTATTTTATTATTTATTTGGGGTTATAGCTTTTTAAAAGGCCGAGATCTTTTTACTAACTATAAGACTTATTTTGTAGAGTATAGTAATGTAGAGGGGATTGCTCCTTCCTCTGCTGTAACTTTAAATGGATTAGTAATTGGTAAAGTTGCCAGTATTACTATTAACAACACTACAGGAAAACTTCAAGTTGAATTACAAATAAATACAGATTTTCCAATTTCTAAAACCAGTACTGCAGTTATCTATGAACCGGGATTGATAGGAGGTAAGCAAATTGCTATTCGTCCAAATCTTAATGATACATCCTTAATTGCAGATGGTGCAACTATAAAAGGTGACATTGAATTAGGTATGGCTGCAAGTGTAGGCGAAAAACTAGTTCCAGTCCAGCAAAAAATAGAAAAATTATTGGTAAGTGCTGATCAAATGATTAACGGAATCAATACTGTTTTAGATCAAAAAGGACAAGCTGATTTGAAAAACAGCTTGGCTGAATTGAGTAAGACTATGGAGCAATTTCATAAAGCTTCGGTTAGTGTTAATGGAATTTTAGATACGAATAAGTCTAAAATTAATGGCATAGTAACTAATTTTAATAAAGTTTCTGGTGATTTTTCTAAAATTTCAGATTCTTTACAAAAAGCTGATTTAGGAAAAACAGTAAAAGAATTGAATAGAACTTTGGCTAATGTAGACAAGTTAATGAGTAATTTGCAATCAGGAAAAGGAACTATGGGTAAGTTACTTAATGATGAAGCACTATATGCTAATTTATCAAAAACATCAAAAGAGTTGGAATTGTTACTTCAAGATGTTCGCTTGAACCCTACGAGATACGTTAATGTTTCTGTCTTTGGAAAGAAAAATAAACCTTATGTAGCTCCTGCTGCTGATTCAATAGTAAAAGCTAATAACTAATTATATGGATTTTTTAGACAATGTATTGTTCGCCATCGTTTTGGCAATTGGTTTTGGATATTTCTTTATGAATGTCAAAAAAATCATTCGAAACATTAAGTTAGGTACTGCAGTTGACCGAAGTGATAATCCTAAAGAGCGATGGAAAAATATGGCAATGATTGCCTTAGGACAATCAAAAATGGTAAAAAGACCAGTTGCTGGAATTTTACATATTGTTGTTTACCTTGGATTCATAATCATTAATATTGAATTATTAGAAATCATTATTGATGGACTTTTTGGCACACATCGTGTTTTTGCTTTTTTGGGCGGAACTTACGATTTCCTGATTGGTTCTTTTGAGATTTTAGCTGTTTTAGTATTACTGGCTGTTTTTACTTTTTGGACCAGAAGAAATATTATTCGTTTAAAGCGTTTTATAAGTTCTGATTTGAACGGATATCCTAAGAATGACGCGAATTATATTTTATATTTCGAAGTAGTTTTGATGTCTTTGTTTTTGTTAATGAATGCATCCGATTTGCATTTGCAACAAGTACCGGGAGGCTTTTCTCATTTCATAAAAGCGGGTTCCTTTCCAATCAGTCAATTTATAGAGCCAATTTTCAATGGAATGTCTAACGAATTGGTGATGCTTTTATCAGAAGCTTTTTGGTGGTTGCATATTATAGGTATTTTGATTTTTATGAATTATTTATATTTTTCAAAACACTTACATATTCTTTTGGCTTTCCCCAATACTTATTTTGCCAACTTAAAACCTCAAGGTCAATTTGATAATTTATCTTCGGTTACAAATGAAGTGAAGTTAATGATGGATCCAAATGCAGATCCCTTTGCAGCTCCCGCCGATGCTAATGCTGCTCCAAGTAAATTTGGTGCAAGTGATGTAATGGATTTGAATTGGGTACAGTTAATGAATGCATATACTTGTACAGAATGTGGACGTTGTACTTCTTCATGTCCAGCAAATCAAACGGGAAAGAAATTGTCTCCACGTAAGATTATGATGGATACTAGAGATCGTTTAGAGGAAGTTGGAAGAAATATCGATAAGAATAAAGGTGTTTTTGTACCAGATTCAGTTTCGCTTTTGAATAATTATATTACTGCCGAAGAACTTTGGGCATGTACTTCTTGTAATGCTTGTGTTGAAGAATGTCCTGTAAATATTAGCCCATTATCAATCATTTTAGATATGCGTCGTTATTTAGTGATGGAGCAAAGTGCTGCACCAATGCCTTTGAACGCAATGATGACGAATATAGAAAACAACGGAGCTCCTTGGCAATACAATCAACAAGACCGTTTGAATTGGAAAAACGAAATATAATAAAAGTTTAAATTTTTAATCGGTTAGTTACTTAACCCATTAACTAATAACCAAGATACAATGTCAGAAAATTTAGTAGTGCCTACAATGGCCGAAATGTTAGCACAAGGCAAACAACCAGAAGTATTGTTTTGGGTAGGTTGTGCAGGAAGTTTTGACGATAGAGCCAAGAAAATAACTAAAGCATTTGTTAGAATTTTAAATCGATCTAACGTTTCTTTTGCTGTTTTGGGAACAGAGGAAAGTTGCACAGGAGATCCAGCTAAGAGAGCGGGAAATGAGTTTTTGTTTCAAATGCAAGCGATGATGAATATTGAGGTCTTGAATGCATACGAAGCTAAAAAAATCGTAACAGCTTGTCCTCATTGTTTTAATACATTAAAAAATGAATATCCTGAATTGGGTGGTCATTACGAAGTAGTACATCATACCGAATTTTTAAAATCGTTACTTGATGATGGACGATTAACAATTGAAGGGGGTCAATTCAAAGGTAAAAAAATCACTTTCCATGATCCTTGTTATTTAGGAAGAGCGAATCAAATTTATGAAGCACCAAGAGATTTAATTCAAAAATTAGATGCTGAATTAGTTGAAATGAAGCGTTCTAAAGCTAATGGATTATGTTGTGGTGCTGGTGGTGCTCAGATGTTTAAAGATGCTGAACCAGGAAACAAAGAAGTAAACATCGAAAGAACAGAAGATGCTTTAGAAGTTCAACCTAGTATTATTGCTGCTGGCTGTCCTTTCTGTAATACGATGCTTACTGATGGTATTAAAAATAAAGAAAAAGAAGCTGATGTAAAAGTTTTAGACATTGCGGAACTTATTGCTAATGCTCAAGATTTATAATAGAATTTAATTCAAAACTATGTACGTACCCTTTGAAAGTTTACCTGAGGAATCTAGAATATGGATTTATCAATCTAATAGAAAGTTTTCTGATGCTGAAATGACCGAGATAGAAGAAGCATTACAAGCTTTTTTGAAAGATTGGGCCGCTCATGGTACAAGTTTGGAGTCATCTTATCTTTTAAAATACAATCGTTTTATAATTATTGCAGTAAACCAAGAAGTTCAAGCTGCAACGGGTTGTTCAATTGATAGCTCTGTTGAATTCATCCAAAGTTTAGAAAAGAAATACGACGTAGATTTATTGGATAAGATGAATGTTACATTCAAATTAGGTGAACACGTTGCGCATAAACCTTTAATCGATTTTAAAAAAATGGTTAAAGATAAAGCAGTTACTGAAAATACCATTGTTTTTAACAATTTAGTCAACAATATTCAAGAATTTAATGAATCGTGGGAAGTCCCAGCAGCAGATAGTTGGCATAGCAGGTTCTTCTAAATAAATACATAAAAAGAAACTAGGTTATTTTGATATTTAATCTAGTTTTTTTGTTTTAAAATCTTTTAGATTACTTAATGGTAAGACAATCTTTTTTACTTATTTTAGTATTATTTACATCAACTTTATTTGGGCAAAACTTTGATATAAATACTTTGCGTTCAGTCAATTTGAATCGCAATGAGAATTTAGACCCTACATTTAAACATATTACCAATAGTTATGCTATTGTTAGTATTGGTACACCTCTTACAATGTATGCAGTTGGATTAATTAACAAGGATGTGCAATTAAAAAAAGATGCCATTTTTATTGGAGAATCGGTCGCTGCTTCAGTATTTGTGACCATTGTCTTAAAAGAAGCAATTAAAAGAGATCGACCTTTTGTCACCTATCCAGAAATTGAAAAATTAAGTTCTGCTGGCGGATATTCTATGCCTTCAGGACACACTTCCATTGCTTTTGCGACAGCTACTTCTTTGAGTATTGCTTATCCCAAATGGTATGTTATTGCGCCATCTTTTGTATGGGCATCTGCTGTTGGCTATTCAAGAATGCATCTAGGTGTTCATTATCCTACAGATGTTATAGCTGGAGCTCTTGTTGGTAGTGGTTCAGCCTATCTAACTTATAAAATCAATAAATGGTTGAATAAGAAAAAAAGTAAAGAACAATTATAGTTCATTTTTAACTTTTCTTAACTTTTAATAACTCATTTTTGAGTAAATTCGTTACCCTAAAATAAATACATGAAAATAGCAATTGTTTGTTATCCCACATTTGGTGGAAGTGGTGTTGTAGCAACAGAATTAGGTCTTGAACTAGCAAGAAGGGGACACGAAATTCACTTCATAACATATAGTCAACCAGTTCGTTTAGCACTTTTAAATCCAAATGTGCATTACCACCAAGTGAATGTTCCAGAATATCCATTATTTCATTACCAACCCTATGAACTTGCGCTTTCCAGTAAGCTAGTTGATATGGTAAAGCTATACAAAATAGATGTGCTTCATGTACATTATGCCATTCCTCATGCTTATGCAGGTTACATGGCTAAACAAATGCTTAAAGACGAGGGTATAAACATACCTATGGTTACTACATTACATGGTACTGATATTACTTTGGTTGGAAATCATCCTTTTTACAAACCGGCTGTTACTTTTAGTATCAATAAATCTGATTTTGTAACCTCGGTTTCTGAGAGTCTAAAAGCGGATACGCTTAAATTATTTTCTATTAAAAATGAAATTCAGGTGATCCCTAATTTTATTGATTTAGATAAAGAAAAAAAAGACCCAAATACGCCTTGTCATAGATCCGTAATGGCGGCAGCTGATGAAAGAATAATTACTCACATTAGTAATTTTAGAGGAGTAAAGAGAATTCCTGATGTTGTTAAGATATTTTATAAAATTCAAAAAGAGATACCTGCCAAATTAATGATGGTTGGGGATGGGCCTGAAAAAGAAAAAGCCGAAGAACTTTGTTTTGAGTTAGGAATTCAAGACAAAGTAATCTTTTTTGGGAACAGTAATGAAATTGATAAAATTTTGTGTCTTACAGATTTATTTTTGTTGCCTTCTCAAACCGAAAGTTTTGGATTAGTAGCTCTTGAAGCTATGGCCTGTTCTGTACCTGTTATTTCTAGTAATTCTGGTGGTTTACCTGAAGTCAATTTTGATGGTTTTTCAGGTTTTTTAAGTGATGTTGGCAATGTTGATGAAATGGCTAAAAATGCCTTAACAATTTTAAAAGATGATGATGTTTTAAATAAATTTAAGAGAAATGCTTTAAGCATTGCTGAAAAATTTGATATAAAGAAAATCTTGCCCTTATATGAAGATCTCTATCATCGAGCAATTCAAAAATACCAATAAAAAAGGGAAGCAAAACTGCTTCCCTTTTTTATTAGTTTGATAAAGATTAAAATACATATCTTAAGTTAAGTCCGAATCCTCCTGCGTGAAAGTCAGTGTCTTCAACAATCCAAAGTGTAGGTCTCCAATCTAAACCTAAGGCTATTGGAGCTCCTTTGAATTTGTATTCAAGACCAATTTCACCACTTGCACCTAATAAGAAATCATCTCCAATAAAAGCAGAAGGTCCAACACCTAAATACCAATTAAAAGATTCTCCTTCAAGAGGTCTGTAGATAAAATCATATAGCGCTTCTACACCAACTCCTCCGTTGCCGAAAGAAACATCTGCGTGAATACGGCTAAATTTACCAGCAGAGAATACAGCATCTACTGCAACATCATTACCAGTAACATCTCCAAATCTAACACCAATTTCTTGTGCACTAGCAAAATGTGATACGCCCATAAAAAACATTCCTAAAAGTAATTTTTTCATAATTTGTAGTTTAAATAATTAGTATTTATGAAGTTAACGTAGGTAAAGTTAAAAAAAAATATAAGTACTCATAATTTATTTTATTTTTTTAACAATAAAAAGATGTTTAAACGATTAAAGAATTCATCTTCTTGTTTTTGTTTTTTAAGTTGTTTATGGCTGTTTTTACATCAAATTGTCTTTTTGTTTTATTTGTATTGACTTTTTAAAAAGCTTTATAGTTTAAATTTATTTTTATTATTGTTTAAAAAGGAAAAATTTAACTAAAAAACATTGTTTTGTATTAAAAATTTCAAAATATAACCTAAACGAAATTTTTTTGTTTAATTCTTAAAACTTACATTTGCTTAAAAATTTTTAAAATGGCAGGAAATAGTTACGGAACACTATATAAGATAACTACTTTTGGAGAATCACACGGAGAAGCTCTTGGCGGAATCATTGATGGTTGTCCTCCAGGAATCACAATTGATTTTGAAGCGATAGAATTAGAAATGGCAAGGAGAAAGCCAGGTCAATCCGCTATTGTAACTCAAAGAAAAGAACCAGACGCAGTACAGTTTTTATCTGGAATTTTTGAAGGAAAAACTACAGGTACTCCTATTGGTTTTATTATTCCCAACACGAATCAGAAGTCTGATGATTATTCTCATATAAAAGATAATTATCGCCCTAGCCATGCGGATTACGTTTATGACCAAAAGTATGGTGCACGTGATTATAGAGGCGGCGGAAGAAGTTCTGCTAGAGAAACAGCTAGTAGAGTTGTGGCTGGTGCTATTGCAAAACAAATGCTTTCCAATATTAAAATCAATGCTTTCGTATCTTCAGTAGGACCTCTTTTTCTCGAGAAACCTTATCAAGACATTGATTTTTCAAAAATTGAGAGTAACCCTGTTCGTTGTCCTGATGAAGAGATGGCAGCGAAAATGGAAGAGTATATTAGAGATATTCGCAAGCAAGGCGACACCGTTGGTGGAACTGTAACTTGTGTAATTCAAAACGTTCCTGTTGGATTAGGAGAACCAGTTTTTGATAAATTACACGCTGAGTTAGGAAAAGCCATGCTTTCTATTAATGCTGTTAAAGGTTTTGAATATGGAAGTGGTTTTTGCGGAGCTAAAATGAAGGGTAGCGAACACAATGACTTGTATAATGCAGATGGTACCACAAAAACAAATCTGTCTGGTGGAATTCAAGGTGGTATTAGTAACGGAATGGATATATATTTCCGAGTAGCTTTTAAACCTGTTGCTACAATTATGCAAATGCAAGAAACAATAGATAATCAAGGAAATATAGTAGAAATGACTGGAAAAGGAAGACACGACCCTTGTGTTGTTCCAAGAGCAGTTCCAATTGTTGAAGCAATGGCAGCAATTGTTTTGGCAGATTTCTATTTGTTAAACAAGACTTATTTATAGATTCAAATTATATTTTAGTATTTTAACGAGCTAAATACTTTCAAATTAATTTTTAAACAACCAATGGAATCAAACCAAACTTCTAAGAAACCTTTTTTCAAAAGTCTAACAGGACAAATCTTAATTGCTATGCTATTGGGTGCTGTATTAGGTGTAGTAATACATAATTCTGCATCGACAGAAACAGCCCAAGAATTTAGTAACAAAATAAAGATTTTGGCAACTGTATTCATTCGTTTGGTTCAAATGATTATTTCTCCATTAGTTTTTACAACTCTTGTTGTAGGAATAGCAAAATTGGGTGATATAAAGGCAGTTGGAAGAATTGGAGGAAAAGCTTTAGGATGGTTTTTTACTGCTTCTTTTATTTCTCTTTTAATAGGGATGTTCTATGTGAATATTTTAGAGCCTGGTGTTGGATTGAATCTTTCAAATGTAGATGCTGCTTCAGTATCTGATGTTACTTCAAAAACACAAAATCTTTCCTTTAATAACTTCATCGAGCATATTGTTCCTAAAAGTATTTTTGAAGCGATGGCCACAAACGAAATCCTTCAAATTGTTGTTTTTTCAATATTTTTTGGATTAGCTGCTGCTTCATTAGGAGAAACTGCAAAACCTATTGTCAATGCAATGGATAAGATTTCACATATTGTTTTAAAAATGGTGAATTTTGTTATGAATTTTGCTCCTATTGGTGTTTTTGGTGCAATTGCTGGTGTTTTTGCTGTAAGAGATTTTAATGAACTAGCGATTACTTATTTTAAGTTTTTCGGTTCGTTTTTGATTGGAATAAGTACTTTGTGGGTTATACTTATTTTAGTTGGTTATTTCTTCTTGGGAAAACAAATGAAAGTTTTGTTGCAACGAATAGTTAGTCCATTGATTATTGCATTTGGTACTACAAGTTCTGAAGCTGTTTTTCCAAAATTAACCGAAGAATTAGAGAATTTTGGGGTAAAAGATAAAATCGTTTCTTTTATGCTACCACTTGGTTATTCATTTAATCTTGATGGAAGTATGATGTACATGACATTTGCTGGTATTTTTATTGCTCAGGCATATGGGATTCATTTGGATTTGCCAACTCAATTTACAATGTTATTTGTTTTGATGTTGACTAGTAAAGGGATTGCTGGAGTACCAAGAGCTAGTTTGGTAGTAGTAGCTGCTACTTGTGGAATGTTTGATATTCCTGTAGAAGGAATTGCTTTAATTCTTCCAATAGACCATTTTTGCGATATGTTTAGAAGTGCTACAAATGTATTAGGAAATGCATTGGCTACTTCCGTAGTTGGAAAATGGGAAGAAGATAAATAAAATAGAATCATATTTTTTTAATAGAACCTGCTTAGTAAATTAAGCAGGTTTTTTTAGTCTTAATAAAATAACATTATACGTGTTAAATTGTGATAATTTTTAAATTACTTCAATAAATTTCTAAAATTAAATGATTATTTATTTATATATAAATGTATATTTGAATAAATAATGAGCGGTTATGTTCCCAAATCGAGTTGTATTATTCTTTGTTTTATTTTTCAGCTTAAATTCTTTTTTAACTGCTCAAAATGCTGATTTTGTAAGAAATAGTCTTTTACAAAAATCAAGACAGGCGACTAAATACTTCAGGGAACAAGATTTTGAAAAGTCTCTATTGCTATCAAGAGAGGTTTTAAAACAAGCATTATTAATGAATGATAGTATATTGATAGCTGCTTCTTACAATACTATTGGTTCTAATTACAATGAATTTTCGGAGTTTGATAAATCGATTGAATATTATAAGAAAGCATTGTTTTATGCTAACAAAACTACAAATGATAGCCTAAAATTTAAGGCTAATAATAATTTAGGAAATTTATATTGTTTTGAAAAGGGACAATATGAGCTAGGAGTTAAGCATTATAAAAAAGCTATTTTTCATAGTCAAAATATTTCCAATCATACCTACACTTTACTTACCAGCTTAAATCTTGCATGGGCATATTTCGATAAGTCTAATTTTGAAGAAGGCTTGTTGTATTTAAATTATTGTAATGCCAATTTTAAGCAATATGGAAATGATGCTTTGAGCGTTGTTTACCAAATGATTAATGGCATGTATAGTTCTCATATTGGTAATTACAAAAAAGCAAGAGTGTTTTTTGAAAAAGCAATTTCGTTAGGATATGAATTCAATGAGTTGAATGATGTTTCTTATGCGCATAATGAGTTTTCAAAAATGCTTTTTAGAATGGGCAATTATAAAGAAGCTTATATTCATTTGGATAAATTCAATGAAATTAAAGATAAAATTTACAATGAAGATAAACTTTTTAAAGCTTCTATAGCTGGCTTGAATCTTGAGCTTGATGAATACAAAAGGGAGTTGACAAAAATAGAGCTCATAAAAGAAGCTCAAAATCAAAACCTTAGAAAATCTAAAATTATTGTTATTTTATTTGTAATAGTTTTTTTTGTTTTACTAATGTTGATTTTTACTTTGATAAGAAACAATAGTTTTAAAAGAAAAGTTAATAGAGAATTGACCATCGCCAATAATGATTTGTTATTGGCTAAAGAAAAAGCTGAAGAAGCTTCACAAATGAAATCTCAATTTGTTTCCACAATTAGTCATGAGTTGAGAACGCCTCTATATGGAGTAATTGGAATCACAAACATGCTTATTGATGAATATAAAGATTTATCCAAAAGTCAGCATTTAAGTTCCTTAAAGTTTTCTGCACGATATTTACTTTCCCTAGTAAATGATATTTTACAAATTAATAAAATTGAAGAAAATAGGGTAGTACTTGAGAGTATGACTTTTAATATTTATGATGAAATAGAAATGATTATTCTTTCTCTGTCCTTTTTGTCTCAAAACAATAAAAATAAAGTGGAGTTGCTGGTTGACCCCAAAATCCCAGAATACGTGATTGGAGATAAGTTACGTTTCTCTCAAATTATTATGAATTTAGTAAGCAATGCGTTGAAGTTTACAAAAAACGGAATAATTTCAATACATGTTGTTTTAGAAAAGAAGGAAGGAAAAATAAATCATATTGGTTTTAAAATAAAAGATACTGGAGTAGGAATTGCTGCTGTAGACCAAGATAAAATCTTTGATAAATTTGTTCAAGTAGGTCGAAATGATACAGATTATCAAGGAACAGGACTTGGATTGTCGATTGTTAAGCGATTATTATATCTATTTGGAAGTGAGATTACTTTAGAGAGTGCAATTGGACAGGGAACAACATTTAGTTTTAGTATACCTTTTGAAAGTGATCTTGATAAAACGAATGATTTAATAAACAATATTAGAGTTGATTTGTCAACCAGTCAAATCTTTAAAGTATTGGTAGTTGAGGATAATAGAATAAATCAATTGGTAACAAAAAAGATAATGGAAAAAAATCTCTATAAATGTTGCGTAGTTGATGACGGATATGAAGCTTTGAAAATTCTTGAAACCGAAATTTTTGATATTATTTTAATGGATATTAATATGCCATTATTGAATGGGTTTGAAACTACCCGTTTGATAAGAAATAAAAACATTACCACTCCAATTATTGCTTTAACGGCTTTTGATAAAGAGGAAATCTCAGAAGAGGCTATTTCTGCAGGAATGAATGATATAATTATCAAACCATTTGATCAATCGAAGCTTTTTAAAGCAATGAGTACATTAATATATGATGCAAAAAACGTTGGTTAGTACCAACGTTTTTTATTTTGTTTTGCATTTGCAGATTTTCTTGATTTATGTGCTCCACCACTTCTGTTTGAATTTTTTGGTTTTTCATTTGGTGTTACAGGGTTTCCTGATTGCCATGGATAGGGATGATCGCTGATAGTTTTAACATCAACCTTAATTAGCTTTTGAATGTCTTTCCAATAAGGGTGCTCATCTTTTCCACAAAAAGAAATGGCAATCCCACCATTTCCTGCACGACCTGTTCTTCCAATTCTATGAACATAAGTTTCAGGTATATTAGGTAAATCAAAATTAATTACAAAAGGCAATTGATCAATGTCTATTCCTCTTGCAGCAATATCTGTAGCTACAAGAACTCCAACTTCTTTGTTTTTGAAAGCATCTAAAACTCTTTGTCTGGCATTTTGTGATTTATCGCCATGTATTGCTTCTGCCGGAATACCTTTTTTACGTAATGCTTTTACAACGTTGTCTGCACCATGTTTTGTTCTTGAAAATACTAAAACATCAGTCAGATTTTCATTTTTAATTAAATGGTATAAAAGGTTTCTTTTTTCTGATTTCTCAACAAAATACAAGCGTTGTTCTACTTTTTCTGCTGTAGAAGATACAGGAGAAACCGTAACCGTAGCAGGATCAGTTAAAAACATTTCTGCCAATTCTCTTATTGCAATTGGCATTGTTGCAGAGAAAAGAAGCGTTTGTCTGTTTTTTGGAGTTAGTTTAACGATTTTCTTTACATCGTTTACGAATCCCATATCCAGCATCTGATCTGCTTCGTCTAGAACTAAAGTGTGTAAATGATCTAAGTTGATAAAACCTTGTTTGTGAAGATCTAATAATCTTCCTGGAGTAGCAATTAAAACATCAACTCCTTGTCTTAAGGTATCGACTTGAGGATTTTGTGAGACACCTCCGAAAATAGTTAATTGCGTTAGATTAGTATATTTTGCATAGGTGTCAAAATTTTGTCCAATTTGAACAGCTAATTCTCTTGTAGGAGTTACTACAAGCGCTCTAACGACCTTGGCTTTTTTTGATGATCCTACGATTCGATGTAACTGATGGATGATAGGTATTGCAAATGCAGCAGTTTTTCCAGTTCCTGTTTGAGCACAACCTACTAAGTCTCTACCAGACAAAACCAGCGGAATGGATTGTTCTTGTATTGGAGTTGGCTCTGTGTAGCCTTCTTCAAATACTGCTTTTTGTATACTTTTTGAAAGGGATAAATCTTCGAATAACATATTTTTTGAAATTTAAATTCTTTGTATAGTACAAAGAATAAGGCAACAAAGATAGTGTTATTATTTTTGTTGCCTATTTTATTTAATAATCGAAGGTTTTTCTTTTAAATTATCGAAAGGTTTTGTTTTTACTTTATAATAAATTTAAGTTGTATCCTTTTATGAAATCGGTTACTAAATAACCAATCAATTTTCCAATTAAGTGATTGTTTTTTTCTTGGTCTAAATCTGGAGCTCCTTCACAAATATGAATATAAGAGGCGTTTTTTTGCTTAGCAAAAAAGGAAATAAAACTTCTTAATTCTTCTATAGAAAAACCACTCAAAGTCATTGCACTACTAGCAATATTTGGAATTGCATCCAAGTCAATTTCTATTCCAAAGGGGTCATTTTTAATAAAATCTAGTGCTACAGCCATTTCTTGTCTGAAGTCTTTTTCTTTTCTAATATTAATGCTGTCATATGTATTATAGCGAACGCGATCTTCAAGTTTTTTAATAATGTCTAGTACACTTTTTGAGGTATAATTTTCGTGTAAACCAAAAATGAAGTATTTTTTAAGAAAACCTTCTTCAAATGCATAGGAAAAACCATTGCCACTGTGCCTTCCTTCAAGAATTCTGAAGTCGGAATGAGCATCGAAGTTAACAGCATTAATCGCTTTTCCTTTTGCTAATGCGGTTCCTTTTATGTTTCCGTAGGAATTGTTGTGTCCACCGCCAATGATAATAGGTATTTTGCCCGCTTGAATAATTTTACAAACAATATAAGATACTTCTTTATCTATTTTCTTTACTAATTGACTGAGTTTTGATCGGTCATCTACATCATTGAAGTCTAGATTTTCTACTTCATTCATTTGTTCTTGGACATCTATTTGTCCTAAAACAAGAATTTGACTGCCTTTGCAAAAACGATTATGCTGGATATTTGCAATACTTTTGATAGCGCTTTCCCATGCTGATGCTGCTCCGGGTCTGCCATAATTGGCTCTAATTCCTATGTCTTCAGGAATTCCTAATAAAACATATTTTGCCTCAGTAGTTTTAATAAAGGAATTAAGATCTGTGCCCTTTGGTATGGTTACCATTTTTTCACCGAACTTAATTTCCCCACTTCTATGATTGGTAATTTTAGCCAGATCACTTGCCGTGAATTGGATTAATTTTTCCATTTTTTTTATTTCAAAAATACTATAAATATGTTAACAGACGTTATACCTTTGTATTATATCCCTAAATTTGAATAAAAATTAAAAAAGCATGGAAAAACAACAAAACAATTCAAGTCTAAAGGCAATTATTGCCGTTTTAGCAGTATTATTAGTAGGTAGTTTAGTATATATTTTCAAAATGTCATCCGACGCAGAGGTGGTTAAATCGGAATTAACAACGACTTTAACCGAGAAAGAATCTGTAATGAAGGATCTACAAACGTTAAAAACAACTTATGACGCAGCAATTGCTGAAAATACTTCAATGTCTGAAGAATTAATCCAAGAAAGAGATAAAATTGTTGCTCTTATGGACGAGTTAAATCAATCTAAAGGCGATGTTTCAAAATTCAAGACGCAATTATCAGCTTTACAAAACAAAATGAAAGCTTTGATGACAGAAAATGAAGGATTGAAAATTGCAAATGAAAAAGTAACTGCTCAAAGAGACAGTACTGTAGTAGTTTTAGGTGAATCCAAAAAGTTTAACGAGGTTTTAGTTGGTCAAAACGAAGAACTTTCTAAAACAGTTGAAAAAGGCGCAAAATTAACTATTTTGAACACCAAAACATCAGCTTATAAATTGAGAAGCTCTGGAAAACAAATTGAGACAGATAAAGCAAGTAGAGCCGATATCTTAAAAATTAGTTTTACTATTGCTGAAAATCAAATTGCAAAATCAGGCGATAAAACTTATTATGTTCAGGTTATTGATAGTAAGAACAATGTTTTAGGAGAAAAACAAACTGAAACTTTTGGTGAAAACACTTTGACTTACAGTTTTGCTACTACAGTTGCATATGAGAATAAAACGGTAAATGTTTCTGAAGATTTACCAGGTAAAAACTTTGAAAAAGGAACTTATTTTATCAATATTTTCGATAAAGATGTATTGGTTTCTAAAACAAGTTTTACTTTGAGATAATAAATGAAATTTAGATTTTTTATAAAAAAGGAGGAATGTAAATTCCTCCTTTTTTATTCATGTAGTTTGCCATCTAAAATTACATTTTCAATCAGATTACTTCCAAAAGCATAGGGTATTTGATAAAAGGAAGGAATTGGTTTTGTGATGATAAGATTGGCTTTTTTTCCAATAGTAATGCTTCCATGAGTAGAACTGATTCCCATGGCGTATGCTCCGTTGAGCGTAGCAGCATTTATAGCTTCTTCAGGAGTCATTTTCATTTTGATACAAGCTGTTGCAACAACAAAGTTCATATTTCCAGATGGTGTAGAACCTGGGTTGAAATCTGTAGCTAAGGCTAGCGGAAGCCCTGATTTTATCATTTCTCGTGCAGGAGTGTAAGGGATACTCAAGAAATAGGAGCAAGAAGGTAAAGCAACTGGCATTGTTGAAGTCCCTTTTAGCACTTCTATATCTTCTGGTGTCATTATTTCAAGATGGTCAACAGAAAGCGCTTTGTTTTGGACTCCAACTTGAATTCCACCAATGGAATTGAACTGGTTGACATGGATTTTTGGTTGTAATCCATACTGAATTCCAGCCGTAATAATTTTTTCGGTTTGTGCTACGGTAAAATAGCCGTTCTCACAAAAAACGTCTATAAAATCAGCTAAATTTTCTTTAGCGATTTCAGGAAGCATCTCATTAATAATTACATCAATATAGGCTTCTTTATTGTCTTTGAATAGGCTAGGGAAGGCATGTGCTCCTAAAAAAGTAGCTTTAATTGCAATAGGGTAGTTGCTGGCCAATTTTTTTATGACGCGTAACATTTTTAACTCTCCTTCTACGGTTAATCCGTATCCCGATTTTATTTCTACGGCACCAGTTCCCAATTGTATTACTTCTTTAAGTCTTTCTTCTGATTGGTGATACAATTCTTCTTCGGAGGTTGCGTTTAATTTTTGAGCTGAATTTAATATACCACCACCACGATTTGCGATTTCTTCGTAAGTCAAACCGTTGATTCTATCTACAAATTCTTGTTCCCGATTTCCAGCGTAAACAATATGTGTATGACTATCACACCAGGAAGGGAGTACAATTTTACCACTGGCATCAATAGTTGCGTCGGCTTTTATATTCGGTAAGTTTTCCATTGAACCAAAATCCGATATCAAATCATCAGTAATAACCAAATACGCATTTTTTATTGTCGGTAAAATAGCCATTTCTGCACCAGTAACCTTTATGATATTTTCTTCACGAACTTGCAAAAGTTCTTTGATGTTTGTAATTAATGTAGTCATAATGTGATGTGTATAAACACAAATTTCACAAATTATCACGAATACATTCATGAAATCTGTGAAACTTGTGTGTTTGTTTTAAAATAAATTATTCAGAGACTTTAATCTCAAACATTTTATCCCAGTTTTTTCCGGTTACAAAGATGGTTTTGGTTTTTGGGTTGTATGCTATACCATTTAACGCTTCTGCTGTAGGGCTTTTTAATTCTTTTCTTAATTTTGATAAATCCAAAACACCTTCAACTGCTCCGTTTGTTGGATTGAATACTGCAATGGCATCTTTTAGCCAAACATTAGTATATATTTTTCCATTTATATATTCGAGTTCGTTGATGCTTTTTATTTTAGAAGTACCAGAATATACATTGATATTTGTTTCTAACTTTTGAGTTGAAGGGTTTAAAGTCCATACTTTTTCAGTACCATCAGTATGAAATATGTTTTTTCCATCATTGGTCATTCCCCAACCTTCAATTTCTTTATCATAGGTGAATTTTTTTTCTAGTTTGAAAGTATTAACATTATAAATAAAACCAGTTTTCTCTTTATAAGTTAGCTGGTATATTTTATTGTTTAAAATTGTAATTCCTTCGCCAAAAAAAGCAGAGTCTAAATCGATTTGTTTGTAAATTTTTCCTGTTTTATAATCATACTTTCTGATGTAAGAAGAACCTTTTAGACCCGTACTTTCGTATAATGTGTCTTTATAGAACTCTAATCCTTCGGTGAAAGATTTTACATCGTGTGGAAATGTATTGACGATAGTGTACTTTAATAATTTTGGTTGCACATCAGAAACTAATTCTACTCTAGCAGTTGCTTCAGAACTATCTCCTCCAAAATAAACCAAGGCTTTGATGTTTTGGTAGCCTAATTTTTGATTGTTAAATGGAAAATCAAGACCTGCATTTCCTTTATTAGTGGAGATTTTGACATCATTGATGAAATAGATAATACTGTCAATTGTTTTAGAATTTGGATTCAAAACACCAACTTTTAAGACATCTTTTGTTGTGTAAAAAGGTTTAAAAGTAGAATTATCAATAGTAAAAATAGAATTTTCACCATTTTTTGTGTTACCACAGTTAGTTAAAATAATTCCTAATAAAATGATATAAAGGAGGTTGAGTTTTTTCATTTCTAATTTTTTTAATTAAGCCAATATACAACGATATTTTTAAGAGTCAAAGCTCTTGCAAAAATATAAAAAGATTGTATATTTGCACCGGCAAGTCCTACACGACCAGCTCCTGCAGACTCCCCCAGGGTGGGAACGCAGCAAGGGTAAGCGGTTGAGCGGTGCGATGTAGGTCGCTTGCCTTTTTTTATTTCTTTTTATCAAATGTAGTCTTCCTCTTGGAAGATTTTTTTATTTTTACCCATAGCGGTTTTGACTTTAAAAATGATTTTACCAGGTATATTGGTAAATAATAAACTTAAAATAATGAGTAAAGTTGTATTGATTACAGGCGGGTCTTCGGGTATTGGTAAATCAATAGGTATTTATTTACAGCAAAAAGGTTTTGTTGTTTACGGTACAAGTAGAAATCCTGCTTTGAATAAGGATTCAGTTTTTCCTTTAATTAAACTTGATGTTAGAGATGTAGCGTCAATTAAAGAAGCTGTAGATTATATTATTACTACTTCTGGAAAAATTGATGTAGTAATTAATAATGCTGGGGTTGGTATCACAGGGCCTTTAGAAGAGATTCCATCAGAAGAAATAAAAAATAATTTCGAAACCAATTTATTCGGTCCAATCGAAGTTATGAAGGCAGTTCTACCACAAATGCGTCTTCAAAAATCAGGATTGATTATCAATGTTACTTCTATTGCTGGGTATATGGGGTTGCCTTATCGAAGTGTGTATTCCGCTTCTAAAGGTGCATTAGAGCTTATTACAGAAGCGTTACGTATGGAAGTTCAGTCTTTTGGTATAACAATTACGAACATTGCACCTGGCGATTTTGCAACAAATATTGCAGCAGGAAGATATCACGCTCCTATTATTAAAGGTTCTGATTATGAATTAGTTTATGGTAATATACTTCAAGCTATGAATGAACATGTGGATAGCGGAAGCAATCCTCTCGAAATGGCAGAAGCAGTTTACAAAATTATCGAAACGCCTTCACCAAAAATACATTATAAAGTTGGGGCTTTTATGCAAAAGTTTTCTATTGTTCTAAAGCGGATACTTCCTGATAAAGTATACGAAAAAATGCTTATGAATCATTACAAATTATAAATAAAGTAAAATTATGTTAAAAAAATTACTATTAGTTTTTCCTATTGTTTGTCTAGGCTCAGTTAAAAATAATTTAAATTCTATTGAAAGAAAAGAACTGCAAGAGTCAAACTCTTTTATAGAAAACAAAGCAAGTTCATCCGTAATTGATACCACAAAAAATAAAAAAGATTTCCACTTTTCCGGTACTGTTGATTCTAAAAATGAAGTTTTTAAAAGTATTTCTTATAAAAGACCTAGGTTTATGTTTCTTGCAAACATTGCACAGAGTTTTAGATTAGCATCATCGCCTGATGGGTTAAATTCTGAGCAAAAAAAAATATTTTAAGGATTTGAAATCTGGATTAAGTTATGATTTAACAGCTTATTATTTAAAGGATGGTAGTAATGGCTTTGGTATCAAATATAATGTTTATCAATCAAGTGGAACAATTAGAAATCAATCACTATTTTTGAGCGATGGAACTGTCATTTCTGGGGACTTTAGCGATGATATTACGATTTCGTTTATTGGACCTTCCTTTATTATCTCTGAAAATCAAAATTCTAAGTTAGGAGAAGCAAATTTAGAATTAGCTATTGGTTATATTTCGTATAAAAATGACTCAAGAATAATTGGAAATCCCTTAAAAATAACTGGAGGAGATCTCGGAGTAATTGGAGGTTTTGGATATCATTTTAGATTAGCTCCCAACTTTTTAATTGGACCACAAATGAATTTTATTGGGGGAATGCTTAAAAAGTTAAAGTATACTTATGGTGATGGTTCATCTGAAACCATAAAGTTAAATGAAGACGAATACGAAAATTTGTGGAGAATTGATTTGGCAATTGGTGCTAAATTAAGATTCTAAATTGTAGTTTTGTAAAATAAAATAAACACACAATTAAATATAAATCAATTATGAAGTTTTTTATTGACACAGCTAATTTAAGTCAAATTAAAGAAGCTCAAGCTTTGGGAGTTTTGGATGGAGTAACTACCAATCCATCTTTAATGGCTAAAGAAGGAATTACTGGAAAAAACAACATCTTAAAGCATTACGTAGATATTTGCAATCTAGTTGATGGCGATGTTAGTGCTGAAGTAAATGCCTTGGATTATGATGGGATGATAAAAGAAGGTGAAGAATTAGCTGAATTGCACGAGCAAATTGTTGTAAAATTACCAATGACTAAAGAAGGTGTAATGGCAGCAAAATACTTTTCTGATAAAGGTATCAAAACAAACGTTACTCTTGTTTTCTCTGTAGGTCAAGCTATTTTGGCAGCAAAAGCCGGAGCTACTTATGTTTCTCCTTTCGTTGGTCGTTTAGATGATGTTTCTACTGATGGATTGAATTTGATTGAAGAGATTCGTTTGGTTTATGATAACTACGGTTACGAAACTCAAATTTTGGCAGCTTCAGTTCGTCATACAATGCATATTGTAAATTGTGCTAAAATTGGTGCTGATGTTATGACTGGCCCACTTTCAGCTATTTATGGTTTATTAAAACACCCTTTGACTGATATAGGATTGGCTCAATTTGTTGCTGATTTTGAAAAAGGAAATAAATAAAAATTGATTTATTTATCAACATTTGATAATAATTTGAATCAATTTTAGTTACTAAAAAGTCTCATTTCATTCTTGGAATGGGACTTTTTGGCTTATTAAATATGATAGTTTAAATTTGTATTATACTTTATGCTTAGGTTTAGTTTTAGAAAAAAAACAATAACTTAAGCCTTAGATAAAAAGGAAATAGAGATTAATGTATTTACTTAATTTAAAAAATGATATATGAGAAATTGTTACGGTGTTATTACGTTTTTAGGGTTGCTGTTTTTTTTATCATGCGCCACTAATCCAATGACTGGGAAAAAAACTTTAAATCTTGTTTCCAATAGCGAGTTGTTTCCAGCTTCATTTCAGCAATACGGTCAATTCTTGAAAGAAAATAAAGTAATCCAAGGTACTGCTGATGCCAAAAGAGTTGAAAATATTGGTATCAAAATAAAAGAAGCTGCTGAGAAATATTTAACCTCTATTGGTCAGAATCAGTATTTAAATGATTATCGTTGGGAATATAAGTTGGTAGATAGTAAGGATGTAAATGCATGGTGCTTACCAGGTGGAAAGATTGTTGTTTACACAGGTATTTTGCCTGTAACAAAAGACGATGCTGGATTAGCCACTGTTATGGCTCATGAAGTATCGCATGCATTAGCCAACCATGGTGCACAACGTATGAGTGCTGCTAAGTTACAAGGTGTTGGAGCGGTCGGTTTGGCTGTTTTAACTGGTGGGCAATCGGCAGAAAGTCAGTATATGTGGCAGCAATTATATGGAGTTGGTTCTCAAGTAGGAGTTATGCTTCCCTTTAGTCGTGGACATGAGAGTGAGGCCGACAAAATTGGTTTGACTTTAATGGCAATAGCAGGTTATAACCCTCAAGAAGCAATTGCTTTTTGGAAACGAATGGCAGTACAATCTGGAGGAAAATCGCAACCAGAGTTTATGAGTACTCACCCTTCAGATGCGACGAGAGTTGCTAATTTACAAAACCTTGTGCCGGAAGCTAAGGCTATTGCGGCTAAATTTGGGAAGGTATATTAAATTGAATATTTAGGAATAGATTAAAAGCCAAGTTTCAGCTTGGTTTTTTTTTGACTATAATTTAAAGCGGTTTTATTTTCTTAATTGAAGAAAAAAGATATTTTTACATTACCTAAAAACAATCAAAAACATATGGCAAACTTACCTAAAGGAGATAAAAAATTACTAAATGCTTGGGCTTTCTATGATTGGGCAAATTCGGTATATACTTTAACCATTGCATCGGCAGTTTTTCCAATATTTTATGAGGCTTTGTTTACCGATAAGAGTCACTATATTGACGTTTTTGGAATGCATTTAAAAAATTCAGCTTTGATAAGTTTTATTACGGCTTTAGCTTTTTTAGTAGTGGCTTTTATGTCTCCTTTGTTATCTGGAATTGCAGATTATGTGGGGAATAAAAAAAGCTTTATGAAGTTTTTTTGCTACCTAGGAGCTTTGTCTTGTATGGGATTGTATTGGTTTGATTTAGATTCAATTTATAGTGGATTGTTATTCTATTTTCTTGGATTACTAGGGTATTGGGGAAGTTTGGTTTTTTATAATTCCTATTTACCAGATATTGCTTTTACTGAACAGCAAGATGCGATTAGTGCCAAAGGTTACTCTTTAGGATACATAGGTAGTGTGATTTTATTGATTATCAATTTGGCGATGATTATGAAGCCAAAATTATTTGGAATCACTGGGACTGATGGTGAAGCTGCAATGAAAGCGATGCGCTACTCGTTTGTGATGGTAGGAGTTTGGTGGATTTTATTCAGTCAGTACACTTACTATTTTCTACCTAAAGGAAATAAAAAAGCAGGAGAAGCTATTAATAAAGATATCATTTTCAATGGATTCAAAGAATTAAAAAAAGTATGGCTTATTCTGAGTGAAAATTTGCCCTTGAAACGTTATTTGTATGGTTTTTTTGTTTCAAGTATGGCGGTGCAAACGGTTATGTTGGTAGCTACTTATTTTGGAGCTCAAGAAATCGAATGGAAAACGAAGGAAGACAGCACTACAGGATTGATTATATGTATTCTGTTGATTCAATTGGTGGCGGTTCTTGGTGCTTATTTGACATCAAAAGCTTCTGAAAAATTCGGAAATATCAAAACCCTAATTGTGATAAACGGTTTCTGGCTATTACTTTGTATAGGCGCTTTTATAATTACTTCTCCTGACCAATTCTATATTATGGCTGCTTTTGTAGGTTTAGTAATGGGAGGAATTCAGGCTTTATCACGTTCAACTTATTCTAAATTTTTGCCAGAGACTACCGATACAGCTTCCTTTTTTAGTTTTTATGATGTAGCTGAAAAAGTGGGTATCGTTATCGGTATGTGCGTGTATGGTATAATTGACCAAGTGACAGGCAGTCCAAGATTTGCTATTGTTTTCTTGGCTTTATTCTTTTTCATCGCGGTTCTTTTATTAAAACGTGTACCATCAAAAAAAGCGTCTTAAATAAAGACGCTTTTAGTGACTAAAAAACAAAAATAATTAACCTTTAGAAATCTCACCTGAGCCATTCACTTTAGTGTCTTTTTTAGTTGGATTTCCATAATACACAATATCTCCTGAACCAGAAACTCTTGCGTATAGACTCTCGGAACAACTTACTTTCGTATCGCCAGAGCCCGAAATACTAACACTAACTGTTTTTGATTTTAAATCAGAAGCATTGATGTCTCCTGAACCTGAAATACTGCTAGAGAAGTCATCGGCAGTTCCGCTTAAAACGATGTCTCCAGAACCGCTCAAACTCATATTGAATTTTTGAGCATCTACCGCTAGTTTTAAATCACCAGAACCCGAAAGTTTGGCATCAAAAGCATCCGTTTTGATAACATCTTTACTAACAATATCGCCTGAACCGCTTAATACCAAACCATTAATCGATTCGAATGGAATGGTAATATGAACTGATTTTCCAGGAGATAACTTGAAATTATATCCTTTCTCAGTTCCAATTTTTAAGACGTTATCAACTACTTCTACATCAATATAATCCAAAATATTTTCCTCTCCTTTGATAGTGATACTACCTTCTTTTCCAGATACTAAATCCACATCAAAAAAGCCAGAAACTTTTATGGATTCATAACTTGTAGTAGTTCGGGTTTCTGTAATCACATTCCCGTTGCCTTTAATTTGTTTTCCCATAATCCATTGTCCGTAAGATAGGAAAGAGCTAAAAGACAGCAATAAAACACTCGCAATAGATAGATTTTTCATAAGTATTGTTTTTTTTATAGTTATAGTTTTTTAGTTAAGGCAACATTTCCGTAATCTGATGTAATTACTACACTATTTACTCCTTTTTTCTTGTAGTAACCATTAAAGTTTTTGGTGTAATTGGTTTCGGCTTTATTTAAAAACTCAAAATCACTATCGTATTTGAAGTCGGCATAACGAAGGGTTACATCAAAATCGAAAGCATAATTGGGGCTAAAACCTACTTTTACTCCAGTATATCCAGCATTGATAGCAATCGAATTGGCCTTGGCTTGCACTAATCCAACATCTACACTGCTATATTTGGTTTGTAATTTGAGTTGGTTGTTTAATGTTCCAACTTTTATTGTTAAATAGTTCCCAATTCCATCAAGCGAATTCACTTCTTTGATTTTTACAGTACCGTATTTACTGGTGTATTTTACATCGCCTGCATCACCAATTGTGGTGTCTGTGTAGTCAGAAATTAAATCTATTTTCGAGAGGGCATCAATACTAAGTCCAGAATAACGACCTGTGATATTCCCATTTTTTAAATAAGAAATGCTGGAGTTGGAGCAGTATTCGATAGTGATGTTATTTTTATTACTATTCAATCTTCCCATCGTAATTTTTCCATATTTACAAAGAATATTGGTAGGAGCATTCAAATCGGTAGTGGAGATATTTCCGTATTTATTATCTATCGTTACCCCACCATTTTTTGGAATCTTAATAACATAATTAATCTCAAAACTGTTATTTCTTCCTTTTGAGCGATAATTATTGTTTTCAATTTGTGTTTTTGCAGTAACCAGTGATTTTAGTCCAATAATATCAACTGTTATGTCGTTTAATCGCTGATTAACCCAGTTTTCGCTATCACCACTTACTTTTATTAAAATATCAAGCTCAATTTTGTCTTCATCCCAAGTCGTTACAAATACGGTCCCATATGAATTGGTGACGTTAATACCGGCATCAGCGTTTACAATAAAAGCTTTCTTAATATTTTTTTGTTTTGTGATTATTGCATCATCATTCGCAAAACCAATTATGGGAAGGAGCAGTAATACAACAATTGTTTTATAAAGTTTTTTCATCATTCCGAATATTAAGTTGTTCTGTTGTTTCAATTTGATTCAATACATTTTGCAGAAATGAAATTCGAGTTTGCAAATTGCTAATCATCGCATAAATAATTTGCTTGTTTTCTCCATTACTAGCTATCTCTTTAATGATTTTTTGATAATCATTGTCCAAAACCTTCATTTGCTGTAGGGCATCAGCAATAATTTTTTTATTCTGAGGCGATTCTTTTTCCTTGAGCTTGTTCAATTCATTTTTAATAAGAACATTAAAAATAGAATCCGTTTGTTTGGTTTCTTTTGAAGCAAAAGTAAGTTTGTTCACTTTCGCATCGGGTTTAAAAAAGAATGACAAACTAAACATTACTAACACTGTTGCCGCAATAGAAATCGTAGTGTATAAATTTCGTTTTCTATTCTTAATCGCTTTATTGCTCAATTTATCCATAAATCGATTCTCGTGATTTTTGGGTAATTCAACAACATCCCAATCTGAATCGAATTTTGCAAATAATTGGTCTAATTTTTCCTCTTCATTTCTCATATTTCGCATAATTTATTTCTTAAACTTTCTTTGGCTCTACTCAAAGTTGTTCTACAATTCGCGTAGCTTATTTTTAGGATTTCACTTATTTCTTCTTGGTCGTAGCCTTCAATGTAAAACAAAGTCAAAACCGTACTGTAACTACTTTTCAACGACTGAATAGCATTCAAAACTTCTTTTACTTTTATTTCATCAAAGTTGATAACTTCAGTAAATTCAGCCTCTTTATCTTCAATTTTGTAAAGATTTTTCTCGAAATCATCTGACTTTAATTTGTTGTTTTTTTTACAAAAATCAATGCTATAATTAATAACGATTCGTTTTAACCAAGCGCCAAAAGCCACTTCTTTTTTGTAAGAATCTATTTTTGTAAACGCTTTCAAAAAACTTTCTTGCATCACATCTTCAGCAAAATGTTCGTCCTTCACAATTCGAAAAGCCACATTATACATTGCTTTACAATACCTATTGTAGACTTCAAATTGAGCCTTTTGGTTTTGTTTTTGGCAAAGTGTTACCAATTCTTCGATATATAATTGTTGATATGACAAGTAGCTAGTAATCGTTTTAATGAAAGACGTCCCTTTTTATGCAGTGTTACAGTTTTTGTGAAAAATAAATTTAAAGGTATCAAAATAAACCTATTTAGTATGAAAAGGTTCATTCTCAATTTCGTTCTTTTTTGGAGCAGAAAGATTTGGCTTTTTTGTAAACATAGTCCCGCTGTTCGTTCTATCTTTGCTTTTATAAAGAAAAAAAGCAAAGGATGCCACTACCATCGGGGCTAGCAGTTAGTATTGTTTTTCTTTTGCCAGCAAACTGTAAAATATACCTTAACCTTTTTCGTTTTAAAAGCTCTGGCACAAAGATTGTCTTTGCTAGTGTGTATAATACAACGCCAAACGGCATAAGTATTGAATTCCAGATAAATAAAAAGTATAAATCATTAACTTTGCATTGAATGACTTTTCATTTAATGACAAAATGACTTAATAACGATATGTCAAATCACAAAATACTTACAATTGACAACTTGTCACTTCAAGAATTTGATTCCGAATCAGATTTAATTCCACTTTTAACTCCCGAGGATGAAGAGGAAATGAACAACGAAATATTGCCAGAGACATTACCAATTTTGCCTTTGCGCAACACCGTTTTGTTTCCTGGAGTAGTGATTCCAATTTCTGCAGGAAGAGATAAATCCATCAAATTAATCAATGATGCCAATGCTTCAGGAAAAGTTATTGGAGTTGTGGCTCAAATCAATGAAGCAGACGAGGATCCATCTAAAAACGATATCAACAAAATTGGTACTGTTGCCAAAATTTTACGCGTTTTAAAAATGCCTGACGGTAATGTTACCGTAATTCTGCAAGGTAAAAAGCGTTTCGAAATCGACGAAGTTGTAGCTGAAGAACCTTATCTAACAGCAACCATCAAAGAAGTTTCAGAAAAAAGACCAAGAAAAAACGACTCAGAATTTTCTGCGATTATCGATTCAATAAAAGAATTGGCAATAAAAATTATTCAAGAAAGTCCAAATATTCCAACCGAAGCCACTTTTGCGATTAAAAACATCGAAAGTCAGTCGTTTTTGGTGAATTTCGTGTCTTCCAATATGAATCTTTCTGTAAAAGAAAAACAAGATTTATTAGCCATTAATGGTTTAAAGGAGCGCGCATTAGAAACTTTGCGTTTTATGAATGTAGAATTGCAAAAGTTAGAATTGAAAAATGACATTCAATCCAAAGTTCGTTTTGACTTAGACCAACAACAAAGAGAATATTTCTTGCACCAACAGATGAAAACCATCCAAGAAGAATTGGGTGGCGTTTCTCAAGAGGAAGAAATGGACGAAATGAGTCAAAAAGCCAAAACAAAAAAATGGGACGAAAAAACGCAACAACACTTTGAAAAAGAGTTGTCTAAAATGCGTAGAATGAATCCTCAAGCTCCAGATTTTGGTATTCAAAGAAACTATTTAGAAATGTTTTTAGACCTTCCTTGGGGAGAGTTTTCAAAAGACAATTTTGATTTAAAACACGCTCAAAAAGTTTTAGACAAAGACCATTTTGGATTAGAGGAAGTAAAAAAACGAATGATAGAGCATTTGGCAGTACTTAAACTAAGAAATGATATGAAGTCTCCAATTATTTGTTTAACAGGACCTCCGGGTGTTGGAAAAACTTCAATTGGTCGTTCAGTTGCAGAGGCTTTAGGAAGAGAATATGTTCGTATTTCGTTGGGTGGTTTACGTGATGAAGCGGAGATTCGTGGTCACCGTAAAACCTACATTGGGGCAATGCCTGGGCGTATCATTCAAAGTCTGAAAAAAGCAGGTACATCTAATCCAGTTTTTGTTTTAGATGAAATCGATAAATTGTCAAGTAGTCATAACGGAGATCCTTCTTCGGCTTTGTTAGAGGTTTTGGATCCTGAACAGAACAATGCTTTTTATGATAATTTCCTAGAAATGGGGTATGATTTGTCTAAAGTAATGTTTATTGCTACTTCCAATAATATGTCGGCTATTCAACCCGCATTACGTGACCGTATGGAGGTGATAAAAATGTCGGGATACACAATTGAAGAAAAAGTTGAAATTGCCAAAAAGCATTTATTTGCTAAACAACTTGAGGCTCACGGTTTGACTTCTAAAGATTTGACTATTGGAAAAAAACAACTAGAAAAAATCATTGAAGGTTATACTAGAGAATCTGGTGTGCGTGGTTTGGAGAATAAAATTGCTCAAATTGTTCGAAATGCCGCGAAATCTGTTGCGATGGAGGAGGAGTACAACAAAAAAGTAACCGACGAAGACATCGTAAAAGTATTAGGTGTTCCAAGATTGGAGCGCGATAAATATGAAAGCAATGATGTAGCAGGAGTTGTTACAGGTTTGGCTTGGACTAGTGTTGGCGGTGATATTTTATTCATAGAATCATTGATTTCTCCAGGTAAAGGAAGTATGACGATTACTGGGAATTTAGGTAATGTGATGAAAGAATCGGCTACGATTGCTTTAGAATATATCAAAGCTAACGCTGAGTTGTTGGGCTTGAATCCTGAAATTATTTCGAAATACAACATTCACTTGCACGTTCCTGAAGGAGCTACACCAAAAGACGGTCCAAGTGCGGGTATCGCAATGTTGACTTCTTTGGTATCCTTGTTTACACAAAAGCGAGTGAAGAAAAACTTAGCAATGACTGGCGAGATTACTTTGCGTGGAAAAGTATTGCCTGTTGGTGGCATCAAAGAAAAAATATTAGCTGCTAAAAGAGCGAATATCAAAGAAATCATCCTTTGTCACGAAAATAAAAGTGATATTGATGAAATTAAATCGGAGTATTTAGAAGGACTTACGTTTCATTATGTGAAAGAAATGAGTGAAGTTTTAGCAATTGCTATTACCAACCAAAAAGTTAAAAACGCCAAAGATTTAAAATAAAACAAATTCTTATTGTTGTTCCAAATTCCAGCTGTTTATCAAGTTCGGAATTTGGAATTTCTTTTTTATACAGAAAAGCATTTTTTTATTGGATATAATTTTATCTTCGTTTTATCGTTCTAGTTAATCAAAAAAACACCGTCTTGAGGGTATTCAAAAAGTTTTTAGTTGTACTCATAATTTTACTTTGTTTGCCTGTTTTTGGGCAAATAGGAGGAAGGTATACCTATCAGTTTTTGAATTTAGTTACTTCTCCCCGTCAAGCTGCTTTGGGTGGAAAAACAGTAACGATTTATGACGAAGATGTCAATCAGGCGCATTTTAATCCAGCTTCGATTAATCCAGAAATGCATAATCAATTGGCACTGAATTACGGAAGCTATTTCGGAGAAGTCAGTTATGGTACAGCGTCCTATGCGTACACTTATGATAGGCATCTACAAACTTTTCAAGCAGGAATCAATTATATCAATTATGGTAAATTTGAAGGCTATGACGAAAATGGTCAAGCAACCAACTCTTTTACCGGTAGCGAAGTAGCGGTTTCTTTGGGATACGCTTATAATATTCCTTTTACAAGTTTACATATTGGTGCCAATGCCAAAGTAATCTCATCTGTTTTAGAAAACTATAATTCATTAGGTGGCGCATTGGATATAGGTGCGGTTTATATAGATGAACGCAACGATGTGAACTGGGCTTTGGTGATAAGGAATATAGGGACACAATTCACTACTTATTCAGGGGTTCGTGAAAAATTGCCTTTAGAAGTACTGCTTGGTGTTTCGCAAGAATTAGACAATGTTCCCATTCGTTGGCATTTGACATTAGAAAATTTACAACAATGGAATATTGGCTTTTCAAACCCAGTTCGAGGAGAAACATCTATTGATGGAACGCAGACCCAGGAGAAAGTTTCTTTTGTAAATAATGCGTTGCGCCACGTTATTTTTGGCGTAGAATTGTTTCCCAAAAGAGCTTTTAACGTAAGACTTGGCTATAATTTTAGACGTGGAGAAGAATTACGTGTAGTAGATAAACGTCATTTTTCTGGGATTTCTGTTGGTTTTGGTTTGAAAATGAACCGACTAAAATTCAATTATTCCTACTCTCGATATACCTTGGCGGCAAACACAAGTTTGTTTGGTTTGACGTTGAACTTGCAATAAGAGTTTGTTAACTTTGTACTTTATTTAAAAATCAGTAATCATTTTCTGTGGAAAAGATTGCAAAAAATCGCCTTCATTTTGAATACTAAAATCACTATCGCTATTGACGGATTCTCGTCTACAGGTAAAAGCACTTTGGCTAAACAATTAGCTAAACATTTTGGATATATTTATGTAGATACAGGAGCAATGTACCGAGCTGTTGCGTATTTTGCTATGCAAAAAGGATTCATCACTTCATCATCTTTTGATAAATCTGCGTTGATAGCAGCGCTTCCAACTATTCAATTGTCTTTTGAATTCAATGAAGCATTAGGCTTTGCTGAAATGTATTTGAACAATGAAAATGTAGAAACTCAAATCAGAACTATTGAAGTCTCTAATTATGTGAGTAAAGTAGCCGAGGTTTCAGAAGTGAGAGCAAAATTAGTTGAGCAACAACAAGAAATGGGAAAAAACAAAGGAATCGTTATGGATGGTCGTGATATTGGAACCGTAGTTTTTCCTGAAGCGGAACTTAAAATTTTTATGACTGCAAGCGCTGCAACTCGTGCCCAAAGACGTTTTGCTGAGTTGCAACAAAAAGGTGACGAAGTAAGCTATGAAGAAGTGCTTAAAAATGTTGAAGAACGCGATTATATTGACACACATAGAGCCGATTCACCACTTGTAATCGCTGATGACGCAATAGAAATTGATAATTCTGAACTTAATAAAGCAGAACAATTTACCATTGTTTTAGATTTAGTAAATGAAGTGATTAAAGCCATCTAAGTTTTGTAAATCTCTTTTTAAAATAGTAGATTTACCGCTTACTTATATTTACTACTTCAATTCAACAATATGGGAATTAAAATTAGATTGATTATAATGAGTTTTCTTCAATTTTTTGTTTGGGGAGCTTGGCTCATTACAATTGCCAATTTTTGGTTTGGCACAAAAAGCTGGGACGGAACGCAATTTGGATTAGTCTTCAGTACAATGGGAATCGCCTCATTGTTTATGCCAACGCTTACAGGTATTCTTGCAGACCGTTGGGTGAATGCTGAAAAACTTTATGGTATTTTGCATATTTTATACGCTCTAGTTTTATTCTATTTACCTCAAATTACTACACCTGATAATTTTATTTATGTAATGCTTTTGGCTATGTGCTGTTATATGCCAACCATTGCTTTGAGTAATTCAATTTCATATAATGCTTTAAAACTAAACAATTGTGATGTTGTTAAAGATTTTCCACCGATTCGTGTTTTTGGAACCATTGGTTTTATTGTAGCGATGTGGATTACCAATTTAACAGGGAATAAAGCTTCTGCTTACCAGTTTTATATTGCTGGAGTTGCAGCTATAGGTTTAGGATTGTATTCTTTTTCGTTACCGAAATGTAAACCACAGAATTTAACCAAAGAAAACGCTTCCTTTATGGAGCTAATGGGATTGGAGTCATTTAAATTGTTTGCCAATTATAAAATGGCATTGTTTTTTATATTCTCAATGTTTTTGGGAGCAGCCTTACAGCTAACCAATGCTTATGGTGATGTGTTTTTAGATGAGTTCAAGCACTTTCCAAAATACGCAGACTCTTTTGTAGTGAAATATTCTACAATTATAATGTCCATTTCTCAAATATCTGAAACCTTATTTATTTTAGCTATTCCATTCTTCTTAAAACGTTTTGGAATCAAACAAGTAATGTTGATTAGTATGTTGGCTTGGGTATTGCGTTTTGGGCTTTTTGCTTTTGGAGACCCAGTGAATGGATTGTGGATGATTATTTTATCGTGTGTAGTATACGGAATGGCTTTTGACTTCTTTAATATCTCAGGGTCATTATTTGTGGAAACAAATACAGATTCAAAGAATCGTTCTTCTGCACAAGGTTTGTTTATGATGATGACTAATGGTATTGGAGCTATTTTAGGAAGTTTTACTTCGGGTTGGGCTATAGACCAGTTTTTTACTAAATCATTTACAAGTACTACAGATTTAGCTGGTTTTTTACAAACAGAAACAACAAACCCTAAGATGATGGAGTTCATTGCAGCTCAAGGCAAACAAGTAACAGCAGATGGTTTGTTAGATTCTGCTTTATTGATGAAAGATTGGCATCAAATATGGTTAGCTTTCGCTATTTATTCTTTGATTATTGCTGTGGCTTTTGCGGTCTTGTTTAAACATGAACATCATCCTTTGGATGTAGAAAACGCAAGCCATTAAATAATATATCAATACTATAAACCCGAGAGCAAAGAAATGTTCTCGGTTACCACATCATTCACTAGTATCATGCGCGGCGCATACTCAATTTCACTTCGCTGCGAACGCGACCAGTTGAGCAAATTCTCAAGCAAATAATAAGTATTGCGCGACATACTTTTCAGTTCATTCAACAATTCAGCCTGCATTTCCGGAGCAATCTCCACGTCGCTGGTCAACAATTCAATTACCTGCATGAAACTACCTATTGGTCCCCTTAAATCATGAGAAATGATAGAGAAAAGCTTATCCTTAGTAGTAAGCAACTCTTGAAGCTTGTGTTCCGTTTCTTTCTGTTGAGTCATGTCAATATGCGTTCCAACAGCCCGTGTAGGTACCCCGTTAGTATCGCTTTCAACAATCTTACCATGGTCAAGTATCCACTTCCATCCCCCATCTTTGGTCCTTACCCGAAATACAATCTCGTAGAATTCAGTACCACCCAACCGATGTTCTGCAAAAGCTTTTTGTGCCAGCGGCCAATCATCTGGATGTACCAATTCATTCCAATGACGGAGAT
>ERZ650300.121-NODE-121-length-41535-cov-36.594045_pt1 | contig 41535 bp, 41 predicted proteins | sample MGYA00376236_ERZ650300 | MGnify/ENA primary metagenome ERZ650300 (study PRJEB26733, sample SAMN07839303) | wastewater metagenome | biome: urban; feature: wastewater treatment plant; material: waste water | place: USA: North Carolina | collected 2016-04-28 ...
GGAAGGTCCAGTCCACCACCGAGCAGTCGCCGGCGCCGCGGAAGATCATCGGCAGCGACGAGGCGAGGGGAAAGCTTTCGAGCATGTACTCGAGCCCCGGCCCGCATTCGGACACCGCCGGCGGGTACCACTGGATCCACGACTGCCGGGCCGCCACGCCCCCACCTGCAAGGGCTGCCACGGCCAGCAGCGCGGCGTAGCCGTTCTGCCCGCCATGACGCGGGTTGTGCAGCCCCGCCACCAGGCCGATCACGCCGCACACGGCCAGGGCGTAGCGCTGCATGATGCACATCGGGCAGGGCTCGATGCCCTGAACGTGCTGAAGGTAAAGGCCGGCGGCGAGGAGGCCGGTGCAGACGGCAAACAGCGACAGGGCAAGAAGACGGAACGGCGTGCGGGAAGGCATCGGGATGTCGGGGTGAAACGGACCGGCCGCCATTGTAGCCGGCCCGAGCCCACCAGGGGCGTGGCGCGCTCCCCGGGCTGCGGGATCAGCTCTTGCGGGCGAGGAACAGGGCGACCCGGGTGCCCGTATCCACCAGCGCCACGCCCTGCAGGGTGCGCAGGGTCGGGTCGTAGATGGCGATCCCTTCGAGGGTCTGGGTGCCGAAGGTGCAGGCGCCGCCCTGGAAGGTGAGGGACATCTGCATCAGGGTAGTGTAGTTCCTGGTGGGGGCGATGCTGCCGATGAAGGCGCAGTCGGGCGAGAACGCCACGCCGCGCATGAGGCCGTCGGCGCGGATGGTGAGCACGGTGGTGCGATCGGTGCCGGCGTAGGCGCCGGTCACGTCGGCCATGCTGATCACCTGGGCCGTGGGCGGCCGGTAGGACGAGGTGAAGCTGAAGTTGCGGCTGGCATCCACGTCGTAGGTGGCGCTGCCGTTGTAGTTGCCGGCGCCATCAAGCGTGCCGGCGATGGTGGTCATGGCGCTGGCGTGGCCTTCCCAGCTGAAATCCACGGCGCGCAGGCTCAGGCTGGAGGCCGTGCCGCTGGCGCTGCCGATGATCACGCCGCCGGTGGTGGCGGGGTCGGAGACTGCGCTGTAAAGCTGGTATGCGCGACCGTCCTCGAACAGGATGAGGCTCTGGCTGCGACCGGTGCTGGTCGTGCCGCGCCACAGGCCGACGTTCTGGGTGACGATCGGGGTCGGCGTCAGCGGGGGCTCCGTGGTGCTGGTGGAGGTGCTGGTTGATCCGCCGCCACCACCGCCACCGCCGCAGGCGGCGAGGGCGAGGCTGAGGGTTGCGGTCAGTATTTTCGAAGACTTCATCACGGCACTTCCAGTCTGGTGGGCATCCGACGATGGGTGCCCGTTTTGGGATTTTGTGTCTTCCTACAAAATGCCTCGCCGGGAGCGGATGTGCCGTGAGCGATTGGGCGTCGGAGGGGGATTTGTCATTGTTTGACACGCCGCCGCCAGATTCTTGGGACTGAAAACGGCAAAAGGGGCGCGAAGCCCCTTTTGATTCCTGCCGTGCGGGCCCCGGAGGGCCGCCCTTACTTGCTCTTGATCATCGTGCCGACGCCGTGGTCGGTGAGGATCTCGAGGAGCAGGCAGTGTTCGACGCGGCCGTCGATGATGTGCACGCTGCGCACGCCATTGCGCGCGGCGTCCAGCGCCGAGGCGATCTTCGGCAGCATGCCGCCGGAGAGGGTGCCGTCTGCGACCAGGTTGTCGATGTCGCGCGGAGTGAGGCCGGTGAGGAGCTTGCCTTCCTTGTCGAGCACGCCCGGGGTGTTGGTGAGGAGCACCAGCTTTTCGGCCTTGAGGATCTCGGCCAGCTTGCCGGCCACCACGTCGGCGTTGATGTTGTAGCTCTCGCCGTCTTCGCCGACGCCGATCGGGGCGATCACCGGAATGAAGTCGCCCTGGTCGAGGAAGGAGATCAGGCTCGGGTCCACCTGGGTGATGTCGCCCACCTGGCCGATGTCGATGAACTCGCCCGGGGCGTCCTTGTTTTCCATCATCAGCTTCTTGGCGCGGATGAAGTTGGAATCCTTGCCGGTGAGGCCCACGGCCTTGCCGCCGGCCTGGTTGATCAGGCTGACGATCTCCTTGTTCACGTGGCCGCCCAGCACCATCTCGACGACTTCCATGGTCTCGGCGTCGGTGACGCGCATGCCCTGGACGAACTCGCCCTTCTTGCCGACGCGGGAGAGCATCGTCTCGATCTGCGGGCCGCCGCCGTGGACGACCACCGGGTTGAAGCCGACCAGCTTGAGCAGCACCACGTCGCGGGCGAAGCACTCCTTCAGGTGCGGATCGGTCATCGCGTTGCCGCCGTACTTGATAACGAGGGTCTTGTCCTGGAAGCGCCGGATGTAGGGCAGGGCTTCGGCGATGATGGCGGCTTTCTGGGCGGGGGACAGGTCGGAAGTGTCGAGATGCTGGCTCATGGTTATCTGCGCGCAGGTTGGTTGCGGGTAGCCGCGATTGTAATGAGGGGGCCCGCAAACAAAAAGCGGGAAGATTGCTCTTCCCGCTTTCGAGAGTGAAACGGCGTATTGCGTGGTCAGTCGATAACGAGGCGCTTGGCTTGCGGCGCGGTCTTCTTCGGAAGCGACAGTTCAAGCACGCCGTCGGTGAATTTTGCGGAGGCCTTGCCTTCATCCACGTCCTGCCCGAGCTGGAAGCTGCGGGAAACCTGGCCGAAGTAGCGCTCGGTGCGCAGCACTCGTTCGCCTTCCCTGGTTTCCTTGTCCTGCTTGCGCTCGGCGCTGATGGACACCACCGGGCCGTCGATATGCACGTGGATGTCTTCCTTCTTGATGCCGGGCAGTTCGGCGTGCACCTGGAAGGCGTCATCCACTTCCTTTACATCGACCCGCATCTGGGGCGCTTCGGTGGCGCTGCCATATTCGACGGGGCGCACGAAGAAACCACGGAAGAAATCGTCCAGAGGGTCACGGCGAGAAACGTTGCTCATTCGTCAGTCTCCTTTTTCCGGTTGCGGTCCTGAGGGCGCCTGCCCTCTCTGAAACGTATATAAGGTCGCCTCGGAGGCACTTCAAGCCCTGTCCGGGGATAAACTCCGGGGCCAGAAAAAGGAGAAGGAATCGCCATGGAATCGCGCCAGAACCCCGCCCCGACCAACATCTGCCCCGCCTGTGGCGCGGCCTTTACCTGCGGGATGAATGCCGGCGAGACGAGCTGCTGGTGTGCGGCCTTTCCGCCGATCCTGGCGGTGCCGGAGGACGAACAGACCGGCAGCTGCTACTGCCCGGACTGCCTGAAGAAGCGGATCGACGCCGCCAAGTCTAGCCCGGCGCGCTGAGGCCGCGGGCGACGAGGTGGATGGCGTCGCGGTTGGTCCACGAGAAGACCTTACCGGCGGCCTCGTCCCAGGGCAGCCAGCCGGCCGCGGTGTGCTCGTCCGGCGCGATGCGGACGGGCACGATGGCCGGCACGCACAGGCTGAAGAGGTGTTCGGTGTTGTGGGTGACGCCGGGGGCGTAGCGCGCACGCCAGCGCTGGAGGATCGGGAAACGGTTGGCGAGCCGCCAGTCGATGAGGGCTTCAGGGGCCGCGTGGATGCCGGTCTCCTCGGCCACTTCGCGGAGCGCGGTGGTGGCCAGGGCTTCGTCGCCCTCCCGGCTGCCGGTGACTGACTGCCACAGGCCGGGGTTGCCGGCGCGTTCGAGCAGCAGCACGTCGAGCTGCGGGGTGTGGATCACCACCAGCACCGAGACGGGCTGCTTGTAAGGCTGGCTCACTCCAGATCCTGCAGCCAGTCCATGTTGCCGGTGGCGGTGCCGACGAGGGTCCAGAAGGGAATGCTGTCCTCGCGCCAGGTGTCGGCGGCGTCCTGGAAGATCGACAGGGCGGTGGCGAAATCGGTGGGGCAGGCGGCGGCAAAGGTGTCGGCGTTGTCGAGGACGATCACGTAGCCATCGGCGGCCATCCACGACAAGTCGGTCAGGCAGTCGGCGAGGGCGTCCCAGTTGTGGCCGTACCAGTCGGGAAACGCCAGCGCCTCGCCAACCGCGGCGAGGAAGGCTTCCTTGGTGGTGACCCGCGAGAGATCGACGCGGTGGATGGGATATTCGAGGCTTTCGGCGGCTTCCTCGATGGCAAGGTCGGCGGCGTAGGGCATGCGGAAGATCCCGGCCCTTTCGGCCCGGGAGAGCAGTGAATGGAAATGCGGTGCGCTCATGGCCTCACTCCCGGATTCGACGGAAGCTGCGGTAGTGGTCGTCGGAGTAGTAGAACACCGTGGGCGGATTGCCGCCGCTGACGATGCGCCGGGCGCCGCGATCGCGGGAGCCGGGGGTGGTTACGGTGAATTCCCGGTAGTAGCCGCGGGATGCGTCGGGCAGGCGGCCTTCGCGGTTCTGGAAGGTGATGCCGTCGCGGCGGTAGGGGTAGGGGCCGCCCTGGTGGATCAGGGCCAGGGTTTCACGGGCTTCCCGGGGAAGTTCGGCCACCGGGACGTTGTCGATCCCGTTGCTGCGCCAGTCGAGGAAGTCGCGGGCGTGAGCACCGCCGGCAACCAGCAGCACGAGAATGAAGGCAAGGCGGAACAGGCGGGCAAGCATGGCGATGGGCTCGGCGTGAAACGGCTATGCCGCCAGTTTAGCAGCCCGGGCGTCAGCTATGGATGCCGTACTTTTTGAGCAAGTTGTAGTAGTAGGCGGTGAGCGCGGGTAGACGGCTGTTGCCTGGGTCCTGCGAGCGGGCTCGTTCCATCATGTTGCGGGCCTGCTCGGCGAAGCGTTCGTTCCAGCCGCAGTGCTCGATGTGCTTGAGCAGCGCCAGGGTGGCGTTGAACAGCACGTGGGTGTTGCCAGGCATGCGTCGGACGGCGCTCAGCATCAGTTGTACGGCGCCGTCGTAATCGCCGCTTTGAGCCTTGCGGGCGCCATCGGCGACGAGATCCTTGACCTCGCCGTCGATCTGGCCGGCGAGCTGTTCGCCGAGTGCTTCTTTACCCACGTCCTTCAGCATTGCCTTGGCTTTTTCCACGGCGCGCTCGTCCGGGGCGTTGCGCATGATGTCGAGGACGACCTCGGCGCCGTGGTCGTCCAGCTGGCTGGCGAAGCAGGCCCGGGCAAGCTCACCCTTGAGTTTCGGCGAGAGCAAGTGGGCCGCTCCTTGCTCTGCGAGGAGGGACTTGAGCGCCTCGCCGGCTTTCTGGGTGTCGCCCTTCTTGACGTGGACCAGAGCGCTGGAGAGGGTGGAGCAGTGACGTGTCTTGTCAATCCCGGCCATCGAACGCTCGAGATCGCGGATCGTTGCTTCGGCTTGCGCGGTGTCGCCCTTGCCGAGCTGGGCCTGGAGCAGGCGGACGTGGTCTTCCGGGTCGCGGAAATCGGAATACTTGCCCTTGCGTACGACCTCGCTGAGGATTTTTTCGGCGCCTTCGTGATCGCCGGTTTCGATGGATAGTTCGCCCAGTCGGCGCAGACGGCCGATCCGGTGGGGTGATCGCGCGGTGGCGGTGGCCAGGATGCTACGGGCGGATTCGAGATGGCCGGCAGCCTCGCGGGTGCGGGCGAGCCAGTCGTAGGCGTCCACGAATAGATCGTTCTCGCTGACCAGGGCCTGCAGCATGTCGGTGGCTTCGTCGTAGCGCTTCTGCATGTACAGCGTCTTGGCGAGGCCGAGTCGTGCCCATGGCACGCTGCGGGTTTCGAGGATTCGTTCGTAGAGTTGCTGGGCCGTGTCAGCCTGACCGCTGGCCACATGGAGCTCGGCTCGCAGGCGCAGAAAATCCAGCGCCCACTGGGAAAACCGGGTTTCGGCATCCGCGCAGTAGGTGATGGCGTCGGGCACGTTGCCTACCTCAATGAGTTTGTAGGCGGGAATGAAGGCGTCGCGCTTCTCAAGGGCCCGCAGGATTCGCTCGTGCAGCGTGTCGGCGGCCAGCGGTTTTAGGATGTAATCGTTGGGGGCCAGTTCGGCAGCGCTGACCACGCGTTCGTACTGGCGCTCTCCGGTGACCATGATGAACAGGGTTGCCAGGGGAATGATGGCGTTGTGGCGCAGGTCCTCGAGCAGGTGCTGGCCGTCCTGGCCGTCACCGATGTGGTATTCGCACAGGATCAGATCGAAACGACCATCGCGCAGCTTGCGCACGGCGACGCCAGCCGAGACAGCAAACTGGACCTTGGTGATGCCACTCATGTTGAGCATGTTGCGAAGCTGCGTCCGCATGTTCGGATTGGCTTCGACGATGAGGGCGGAGATGGTGTCGAGATCGATCACGGGGGCTCGTAGGGCGGATGAGGTGCGCGGACATCCATGCAAACGGCTGGAGAGGGCGATTCTTGATAGGCAAGCTCAACAAAAAGGGGCAAACGGCGAACCGTTTGCCCCGCTTTGGTGCAGCCTGACGGCGCGTCGATCAGGCGGCCGGCGCTTCCGGGGTCTTGGCGCGCAGGCGGATGTGCAGTTCGCGCAGCTGCTTTTCTTCCACCGGCGACGGGGCGTCGGTGAGCAGGCACTGGGCGCGCTGGGTCTTGGGGAAGGCGATCACGTCGCGGATGGATTCGGCGCCGGTCATCATGGTGACGATGCGGTCGAGACCGAAGGCGAGGCCACCGTGCGGGGGTGCGCCGTACTTGAGCGCGTCGAGCAGGAAGCCGAACTTGGCCTGCTGTTCTTCCGGCCCGATGTTGAGGGCGGTGAAGACCTTCTCCTGCACGTCGGCGCGGTGGATACGCACGGAGCCGCCGCCGATTTCCCAGCCGTTGAGGGCCAGATCGTAGGCCTTGGCGAGGCACTTGCCCGGATCGGTGGTGAGCAGGTCGAGGTGCTCGTCCTTCGGGCTGGTGAAGGGGTGGTGGCAGGCGGTCCAGCGCTTGTCTTCGTCGTCGTATTCGAACATCGGGAAATCGACGACCCACAGGGGTTCCCAGGCCTTGCCGTTGACGAAGCCCTTCTCGTGGCCGAGCTTGATGCGCAGGGCGCCGAGGGCGTCGTTCACCACCTTGGTCTTGTCGGCGCCGAAGAAGATCAGGTCGCCGGACTGGGCGCCGGTGCGTTCGAGGATGGTACGCAGGGCGGTTTCGTGGAGGTTCTTGACGATCGGCGACTGGAGGCCGGTTTCATTCACCTGGGTGACGTCGTTCACCTTGATGTAGGCGAGGCCGCGGGCGCCGTAGATGCCGACGAACTTGGTGTACTCGTCGATCTCGCCACGGGTGAGGCTGGCGCCGCCCGGCACGCGCATGGCGGCAACACGGCCGCCGGAGGTGGCGGGGCCGCTGAAGACCTTGAAGGCCACGTCGGCCACCGCGTCGGTGACGTCGGTGAGTTCGAGGGTGACGCGCATGTCGGGCTTGTCGGAGCCGAAGCGGGCCATGGCTTCCGCGTAGGTCATGCGCGGGAAGGGATTGGGCAGCTCGACGGCCAGCACTTCCTTGAAGACGGTGCGGATCATCTCTTCCATCATCGCCGTGATCTCGGCTTCGGTGAGGAAGGAGGTCTCGATATCGACCTGGGTGAATTCCGGCTGGCGGTCGGCGCGCAGGTCTTCGTCACGGAAGCACTTGACGATCTGGTAGTAGCGGTCGTAGCCGGCCACCATCAGCATCTGCTTGAAGAGCTGCGGCGACTGGGGCAGGGCGAAGAACTGGCCATCATGCACGCGGGACGGCACGAGGTAGTCGCGGGCGCCTTCCGGGGTGCTCTTGGTGAGCATCGGGGTTTCGATGTCGATGAAGCCCTGGGCGTCGAGGAAGCGGCGGAAGGCCATGGCCGTGCGGTAGCGCAGGATCATGTTCTTCTGCATCTGCGGACGGCGCAGGTCGATGACGCGGTGGGTCAGGCGGGTGGTCTCGGAGAGGTTTTCCTCGTCGAGCTGGAACGGGGGCGTGGAGGAGGTGTTGAGCACCTCGATCTCGTGGCACAGCACCTCGATCTCGCCGGAGACGAGGTTGGTGTTCTCGGTGCCACCCGGGCGGCGACGCACCTTGCCGGTAATCTTCAGGACGAACTCGTTGCGGACCGATTCGGCCACCTGGAACATGTCGGCACGGTCCGGATCGCACACCACCTGGACGAGACCTTCCCGGTCGCGCAGGTCGATGAAGATCACGCCGCCGTGGTCGCGCCGGCGGTGAACCCAGCCGCAGAGGGTGACGATCTGGTCGAGGTAGGCGGTCGATACGAGGCCGCAGTATTGAGTTCGCATGATGGGGTCTTTATTTCCTGGGAAAACGGAACGCGCCTGCCGGGCAGACGCGTTATTGATTCAGAAGGGCGGCGGCCGGCTTGAGTGCAGGTGGCCGGTTGGATGGCGGCGGTGAGACCACGCCCATCGAGATGATGTACTTGAGGGCTTCATCGACGCTCATGTCGAGCTCGATGGCATCCTTGCGGGGCAGCATCAGGAAGAAGCCCGATGTGGGGTTGGGCGTGGTGGGCACGTACACGCTGACGAAGTCGTTACCCAGATGGTGCGCCGCATCGCCGCCGGGGGAGCCAGTCTGGAAGCCGATGGTCCACATGCCTTCGCGGGGATACTGGATGAGCAGCGCCTTGCGGAAAGCCTGGCCATTGCTCGACAGCAGGGTGTCGGACACCTGCTTGACGCTGTAGTAGATCGACTTGACCACCGGGATGCGCGACAGCAGGCTTTCCCAGAAGCGCACCATCCGCTGGCCGACGAAGTTGGCCGCGGCAAGGCCGGTGGCGACGATCACGACCAGCGAGACGACCACCCCGATCCCCGGCACGTGGAAGCCCAGGAGGGCGTCCGGCCGGAAGGTGGGCGGAACCAGCAGCAGGATCTGGTCGAGGGTCGTGATGATCCACGCCAGCACCACGAAGGTGATGACGAGCGGAATCCAGATCAGCAGGCCGGTTACGAAGTATTTTTTCATTCAGCGGTGGTCGGGCGCGTGAGGATCAGTGGCACGCGCAACTGCCGCCGCAGGGAGTGGGTGCGGGAGATTCGGACTTGGCGGCTTCCGTCTTGGGGCTGGCGCCGGAGCCGCCCTTGAAGTCGGTGGCGTACCAGCCGTTGCCCTTGAGCTGGAAGCCGGCCGCAGAGATCTGCTTGGCGTAGGCTTCTGCGCCACAGGCGGGGCAGACGGTGAGCGGGGCATCGCTCATTTTCTGAAGGTGATCTTTTTGATGGCCGCAGGCGCTGCAGCGATACTCGTAGATGGGCATGACGAGCTCCGGAAAGTCGATTGGGACGAAGTTTAGCGCATCGCAACATCGGGCGAAACAAGCCCGCTACGGCGCAAATGGGGGCGAACCCGCCTGTTTCAAGCGATGGCGCGGGGCTCAGAGCATTCCGAGGTAAGCGGTGGTGAGCGAAGCGCCCCAGAACAGGGCCAGCAGACCCGCCGCCGCGAGGTAGGGGCCGAAGGGGATGGGAATCTCCCGGCCATGCTGGCGCAGGACGATCAGACCGATGCCGACGACCGCGCCGACCACCGACGACAGCAGGATGGTGAGCGGCAGGATCTGCCAGCCCAGCCAGGCACCGATGGCGGCGAGGAGCTTGAAATCCCCGTAGCCCATGCCTTCCTTGCCGGTAACGAGCTTGAACAGCCAGAAGACCGTCCAGAGCGACAGATAGCCGGCCGTGGCGCCGACCACCGCACTCTGCAGGTCGGTGAAGGTGCCGCCGATGTTGAGAAGCAGGCCCAGCCACAGCAGCGGCAGGGTGATGCTGTCGGGCAGGAGCTGGGTGTCCAGGTCGATGAAGCTGAGGGCGATCATCGCCCACACGAAGACCAGCGCGCCGGCGGCCTGCAGCCCGAAGCCGAAGTGGAAGGCCGCAAAACCCGACGCCACGGCGCAGAACAGTTCGATGAGCGGATAACGCGGGCTGATTGGCCCGCTGCAGTGCCGGCAGCGGCCGCGCAGCAGGACGTAGCTGACCACCGGGATGTTCTCGACGGCGCTGATCCCGTGGCCGCAGTGGGGACATCGGGAGCGCGGCGTGGCGAGGTTGAATCGCGGCTGCTCGTCGGGGGATTCACCCCGCAGGCTGGCCGCCTCGGCGAGCCACTCGCGCTCCATCATCACCGGCAGGCGGTGGATGACGACGTTCAGGAAACTGCCGACAAACAGGCCGAGCAGCGTGCAGGTGGCCGTGAAGACCAGCGGGTCCGCAAAGACTTCCATGATGGGCGCCAGCTGGCGTCAGGAGACCACGGCGCCGATCTTGAAGATCGGGAGATACATGGCGACGACCAGGCCGCCGATCACGACACCAAGGAACACCATGATGATCGGTTCGAGCAGCTGGCTGAGACCGGCAACGGCGTCGTCCACCTCGCGTTCGAAGAAATCCGCCACCTTGCTCAGCATGGAGTCGAGCTGACCGGATTCCTCGCCGATGGACACCATCTGGACGACCATGGTCGGGAAGACCAGCACGTTCTGCATGGCGACGGTGAGGCTGGTGCCGGTGCTCACGTCGGACTGGATCTGCTTGGTTGCCTGCCGGTACACGACGTTGCCCGCAGCGCCACCGACCGAGTCGAGGGCTTCGACGAGCGGGACGCCGGCGGCGAACATCGTTGCCAGGGTGCGCGTCCAGCGGGCGATGGTGGCCTTGCGGACGACTTCGCCGATGACCGGGATCTGCAGGACGATCCGGTCGACGGCGATCTGCATGGGTACCGAGTGCTTGTAGGTATACGATATTCCAATGACTGTGCCCAGGATGATGCCGAAAACGATATACCAGTACGACACGAAGAAGTCGGAGATGGCGATGACCATCATCGTCGGGGCGGGCAGGTCGGCGCCAAAGCTGGAGAACACCTTCTTGAATTCAGGGACCACGAACAGCATCATCACCGAAACCACCAGCGCGGCCACGACCACCACGGCCACCGGGTAGAACATCGCGGATTTGATCTTGCTCTTGATGGCAAGAATCTTTTCCTTGTAGGTGGCGAGGCGGTCGAGCAGGGAATCGAGGATGCCGGCCTGTTCGCCAGCGGCGACCAGGTTGCAGAACAGCGCGTCGAAGTGGGCCGGGTGGCGGCGGAAGGCCTGGGACAGGCTGCTGCCGGTCTCCACATTGGCGCGGACGTCGTTGAGCAGACGGGCCAGGGACGGATTGCCACAGCCCTTGATGGCGATGTCGAAGGATTGCAGCAGGGGCACGCCGGAACGCATCATCGTGGCGAGCTGGCGGGTGAACAGCGCGATGTCCTTGTCGGTGATGGAACGGCCGCGGGAGAAGGCCTGCTTGCGGATCTTCTGGGTGAGGATGCCCTGGCGGCGCAGAACGGTCTGGACGACGGTTTCCGTCGTGGCGCGCATTTCGCCACGGATGATCTTGCCGGTCTTGTCCTTGCCTTCCCAGACGAACAGGTGTTCGCGGGCGACGTTCGTGGTGCGGGCAGGGGTCTTCTTGGGTGCAGTGGCCATCAAATATTTCCGCGTGAAGCGATCACTCGTTCGTGCAAGCGAGGACTTCGGTCAGAGAGGTGACCCCTTGCTTCACTTTCAGCAGTCCGGACTGGCGCAGATCCCGGACGCCCTCGATCTGGGCCTGGGCAGCGATGTCCATCGAGTTGCCGTTCGTCATGATTATACGTGCGATCTCTTCCGAGATCGGCATCACCTGGTAAATGCCCAGCCGCCCCTTGTAGCCTGAGCCCTTGCAGCGCTCGCAGCCCTTGGGGCCGTAGGGCTGCCATGTGCCGTCGATGTCCTCTTCCGCAAAACCGGCGGAAATCAGGGCTTCGATCGGGATGTCGACCGGCTGCTTGCAGGTGCATAGCCGGCGGGCGAGTCGCTGCGCCGTGATCATGATCACCGACGATGCGATATTGAACGGCGCGACGCCCATATTCTTTAGGCGTTCGAGGGTCGACGGGGCGTCGTTGGTGTGGAGGGTGGACAGCACGAGGTGGCCGGTCTGGGCCGCCTTGACCGAGATTTCGGCGGTTTCGAGATCGCGGATTTCGCCGACCATGATCACGTCCGGATCCTGGCGCAGGAAGGCGCGCAGGGCCGACGCGAAGGTGAGGCCGGCTTTCTCGTTGACGTTAACCTGGTTTACGCCCGGCAGGTTGATTTCGGCCGGATCTTCGGCGGTGCTGATGTTGACGCCGGGCTTGTTGAGGATGTTCAGACAAGTGTAGAGCGACACCGTCTTGCCGCTACCGGTCGGGCCGGTGACGAGCACCATGCCGTACGGGCGGGACACCGCGTCGAGGAGGGCGGCCTTTTGATCGGGCTCGTAGCCGAGGGCGTCTACGCCCAGCATGGCGGAGGTCGGATCGAGGATCCGCATCACGATCTTTTCGCCGTGCAGGGTGGGCAGCGTCGAGACCCGGAAGTCGATGGACTTGTTCTTTGACAGCACCAGCTTCATCCGGCCGTCCTGGGGGACGCGCTTCTCGGAGATGTCGAGGCGGGAGATGACCTTGATCCGGGCGGCGATCTTTTCCTTGAGCACCAGCGGCGGCTGGGCGATCTCGCGCAGGATGCCGTCGGTGCGGAAGCGGATGCGGTAGTACTTTTCGTAGGGCTCGAAGTGGATGTCCGACGCGCCTTCGTTGATGGCGTCGATCAGCAGCTTCTGGATGAAGCGCACGACCGGTGCGTCGTCCACCTCGGAGGCGCTTTCCTCGATCACCGGCGCATCCGCCAGGCCGTCCTGGCCCAGCAGATCCATGTCGAACTCTTCGCCGGTGAGATCCTTCAGCGCGGTCGAAGCGCTTTCGGACAGGCGCTCGACGAGTGCGATGAGCTTGGGTGCCTCGACCACCACAGGGTCGACGGCCAGGCCGGTCTGGAAGCGGATTTCGTCGAGGATGCGCAGGTTCGACGGATCGGCCAGGGCCAGGGCCAGGCGGTTGCCGCGGCGGCCGAGGGCGACGACCTGATGCTTGAGCATCAGCTTACGGTCGATGGCGTCGATTGCCAGGTGGGACTGTTCGAAGGCGGCGAGATCGAGCGCCGGGGTGCCGAAGGTGTCGGCCGCAAAGCGCGCCACGTCATTGGCACTCATCAGCCCCCGGTTGATGACTTCGAGGACGAAATCATTGGGGTTTCCCGATCCGGACGTGCACTGCAGGGCCTCGGCTTCGAGAAGCCGGCCATGTTGTACGAGAGCGCGGGCGAGGCCGCTCAACGCGGCTTGAGGAGTGGCTGACATGCCTGAGCGTCTTTGAGGGTGATCGGCCTTGAACGTGCCCGGATCATGCCGTCAGGTCGAGGGCTTGTAAAGCCGCGACACGCTTTATGGCGACTTTTTCGCAGCAGAGCGGAATATTCGCACGTTCTTGATGCGACGGTCCTCGGCCTGGACCACCTCGATCGGAATGCCGGCGATCTTGACCGACACGCCGGCCTCGGGAATGTCCTGCAGGTGTTCGAGCAGCAGGCCGTTCAGTGTCTTGGGGCCGTCGACCGGCAGGTTGAGCCCCAGCCGGCGGTTGAGGTTGCGCAGGTGCTGGCTGCCATCGACGATCACGCTGCCGTCCTCGCGCCAGGTGAGCTTGTCGGCGGCGTCCGGCGCGCTGGTGGTGAACTTGCCGATGAGTTCCTCGATGATGTCTTCGAGGGTGACGAGACCGAGGAGCTCGCCGTATTCATCCACCACCAGCCCGAGGCGCTCGCGGTTCTCCTGGAAGAACTGCAGCTGGGAATACACCGGCGTGCTGGCCGGGATGAAATACGGCCTGGACAGCATGCCGCGGATGTCGGCGGCGGACAGGCTGTGATCGAGGGTCTGGCCGAGGATGCGGCGGACGTGGAGGATGCCGATCACCGCGTTCATCTCGCCGTCGAATACCGGCAGGCGGGTGTGGTAGCAGGTGGCGAGGTGGCCCTGGATGACATCGATGGGCTCGGCGATATTGACCGCCTCGATCTGGCTGCGCGGCATCATCACGTCCTCGACGGTGATGTCCTCTAGCTCGAACAGATTGACCAGGATGCTGCGGTGCTTGGGTGGGATGAAGGCACCGGACTCCAGCACCATTGTGCGCAGCTCTTCGGTGGACAGGCTGTGGGCGTCCTCGTTGCCGTTCGGAGAGAGGTGCAGCAGACGCAGGAGCCCCGCAACGAACAGATTGACGAACCACACCACGAAATAAAGGCTCTTGAGCAGCCCCGAGAGGGGGTAGCTGACGAAGCAGGCGAGCCGGTTGGCGTGGTTGGCGCCGATCACCTTTGGGGTGATCTCGGCGAAGACCAGGATCAGGAAGGTGACCGCCAGCGTGCTTACGCCAAGCACCCATTCCTCGCTGCCGAAGAACTGGATCGTGATGACGCTGACCAGCGTTGCCGCAGCGGCGTTCACGAGGTTGTTGAAGAGCAGGATGATGCCCAGCAGCTTGTCGGTCTGGCCCAGCAGGTCGAGGGCCAGGCGGGCGCCCCGGGAGCCCTGATTGGCGGCGGAGCGCAGCCGATAGCGGTTGGCCGCCATCATGGCCGTTTCGGCCATCGAGAAGAAACCGGAAAGCGCCAGCAGCGCGACGAGGATCGCCGACTGGGCCGAAAGGGGAATGGCGTCCAAGCGGAGCGGGATCGGTTGGGGAACCCGGCCGAGTATTCAGGCCGGGTCGGGCCTTGTCAAGCCGCGCGGCCCAGGAGCACCTCGGCCACGAAGCGGCTGCCCACGTAGGCGAGCATCAGCGCGATGAAGCCGGCGAGCGTCCAGTATTGCGCCTTCTTGCCGCGCCAGCCCTGGAAATGCCGGCCCACCAGCAGGCTGCCGAAGATCAGCCACGAGATGATCGCGAAAACCGTCTTGTGATCGAGCCGGAAGGCCTTGCCGAACAGCGCCTCGGAGAACAGCACGCCGGAGCCCACGGTGAGGGTGAGCAGCACGAAGGCGATGCCGATCAGGCGGAAAAGCAGGGTTTCCATCGTCAGCAGCGGCGGCAGCGCGGCGAAGGCGCGGGTGAGGTGGGCGCCGTGCAGCCGGCGCTCGGCGACGGACATCAGCATGGCGTGGAGGGCCGCCAGGGTGAACAGGCTGTAGGCCAGCATCGCCACCACGAAGTGGGCGCGGAACAGCGGGGAGCTGGCGTTCTCGAGCACGTGGGCGCCGGGGAAGAAGGCAGGCAGCAGCGAACAGACGGCGGCGACGGGCATGCCGAGGGTCTGCAGGCCCTCGAGCCGGGCGTAGAGGCTCTCGATCCAGTAGAACAGGATCGCCAGCCACAGCATGAGCGACAGGGCGAGGCTGAAGCCGAAGTGGATGCCCTCGGCCGAGAAGAAGGTGCTGTTGAGCGCGAACCCGTGGGCGACGAGGGCCACGAGCATCAGCACGCGCTCCTTGGGCTGCAGGCCCTGGCGCGGGGCGGAGGTCGGCGCGATCCAGCGGGTGTGCCAGAAATGCACGCCAAGCAGCGCGTACAGGGAGGCGGGGAGGAGATGAAGTAGAATCGCGGGCATCTTCGAAGTTTACCCCAAGCCCTCGGCTACAAACCATCATGCTGGATAACCTCACGACGCGACTTGCCAAAGTCGTAAAAACCCTTCGCGGCCAGGCTCGCCTGACCGAAGACAACATCCAGGACGCCCTGCGCGAAGTGCGCATGGCGCTGCTGGAGGCCGACGTGGCCTTGCCGGTGGTGAAGGATTTCATCGCCCGGGTGAAGGAAAAGGCCGTCGGCACCGAGGTGATCAGCTCCCTCACCCCCGGCCAGGCGCTGGTGGGCGTGGTGCACCGCGAACTCACCGACCTGATGGGCGGCGCCCACACGGGGCTCAACTTGGCCACCCAGCCGCCGGCGATCATCCTGATGGCCGGCCTGCAGGGTGCGGGCAAGACGACCACCACCGGCAAGCTCGGCAAGATGCTCACCGAGCGGATGAAGAAGAAGGTACTCACGGTCTCCACCGACATCTACCGCCCGGCGGCCATTGCCCAGCTGCAGACGGTGGCCCAGCAGGCGGGCATCGAGTTCTTCCCCTCCACGCCCGACCAGAAGCCGGTGGACATCGCCCTGGCTGCCGTCGATTACGCCCGCCGTCACTACTTCGACGTGCTGCTCGTCGATACCGCCGGCCGGCTCGCCATCGACCAGGTGATGATGGAGGAGATCCAGGCCCTCCACGCCACGGTCAAGCCGATCGAAACCCTGTTCGTCGTCGATGCGATGCTCGGCCAGGATGCGGTGAACACCGCCCGCGCGTTCAACGACGCGCTGCCGCTCACCGGCGTGGTGCTCACCAAGCTCGACGGCGATGCCCGCGGCGGTGCGGCGCTGTCGGTGCGCCACGTAACCGGCAAGCCGCTCAAGTTTGCCGGCGTTGGCGAAAAGCTCGCCGGGCTCGAGGAATTCCACCCCGAGCGGATGGCCAGCCGGATCCTCGGCATGGGCGACATTCTGTCGCTGGTGGAAGACGCCCGTCGCGGTGTGGATGAGGAGAAGGCCAAGGAGTTTGCCCAGAAGCTCAAGAGCGGCAAGGGCTTCGACCTCAACGACTTCAAGGACCAGCTCGGCCAGATGAAGAAGATGGGCGGCCTTTCCAGCCTGCTCGACAAGCTGCCGGCCCAGTTTGCCCAGGCCGCGGGACAGCTCCAGGGCGGTGTTGAAGACAAGGCGGTGCGCCGCATCGAGGGCATCATCAACTCGATGACCCCGCTCGAACGCGCCAAGCCGGAGCTCCTCAAGGCCTCCCGCAAGCGTCGGATTGCCGCCGGCGCGGGCGTGACGGTGCAGGAGGTCAACCGCCTGCTGAGCCAGTTCGAGCAGACCCAGAAGATGATGAAGCAGTTCTCCAAGGGCGGCATGCAGAAGATGATGCGGGCCATGAAGGGCCTGATGCCCGGCGGCGGCCTGCGCTGATTGCCGGCCGGCTCCGCCCGGGGCCGGCGAATCCTGTTTGCCGCTGACACGCGGCCGTGGGAGGTGAAGCCGATGAAGTCCGACGACGATCGCTGGCGGCTCGCCGTCGAGGCTTCGGGCGACGCCCTGTGGGACTGGCTGCCCGCCGACGGCTGCATCTTTTCGTCGCCCAGGCTCGGCCAGCTGCTCGCCCTGCCCGAGCCCACGAGCGCCATCGACTGGCGCAGCCATCTCCATCCGGACGACCGCGACAGCGTGCTCGCCAGCCTCGACGAATGCCTTGGCGCGGCAGGTACGGGGTTCGACGCGGAGTTCCGGCTGCGCTGCCGGAAAGGTCGGCACCGCTGGTTCTCCGCCCGCGGCGGGGTGGTGGCGCGGGATGCGGCGGGCGCGGCGGAGCGCTTCGTGTGCGTGCTGCGCGATGTCACCCTTGCCCGCGAACAGCGCGAAACCCTGCAGGCGTCCGAGCGCCTTTGGCAGTTTGCCCTCGAAGGCCATGGCGACGCCCTGTGGGACTGGACCCTCGACACCGGGATGATCAACATCAGCCCGTCCTTCCGCGCCATCACCGGATGGCCGGACGGCGCCGCGCTACGGGGCAACGACATCTGGCCCGAACGCATCCATCCGGAAGATCTGCGCAAGGCGATGGCCGCCTTCAACGCCCACCTGTCGGGCGGACGGCCGATGACCGAGGTGGAGTTCCGCCTGCTGGTGAGTGACGGCACCTACCGCTGGGTGGCGCTGCGCGGCAAGGTCATGGAGCGCGACGCCTTCGGCCGGCCGTCGCGGATGATCGGCACCGTGCGCGATGTGCATGATCACTACCTCAGCATCGCCCGCGAGAAGCGCCAGGAGCGCGAGCTGGCCCGTGCGGCGCACCTGATCCACCTGGGCGAGATGGCCTCGGTGCTGTCCCACGAACTCAACCAGCCGCTCACCGCCCTGCGCAATTTCTCAGGCGTGGCCCTGCGCCGTCTCGAGGAGCTGGGCCCGGCCGGCAACCGCATCTCCGAACCCCTCAAGATGATCTCCGAGCAGGCCATGCGGGCGGGCGACATCGTGCATCGGGTGCGCGGCTTCGTGCGCCGGGGCGGGCTCAAGTCGGCGCCGGTGGCGATGAACAAGGTTGTGCAGAGCGTCGTCCGCTTTGCCGAGTTCGAGGCCCGGGCCCACGCGGTGCAGCTCCTCCTCCAGCTGGCCGAGCCCTTGCCGCTTGTGAACGGGGATCAGGTGCAGCTCGAACAGGTGCTGAGCAACCTCGTGAAGAACGCCATCGACGCCATGAGCGCCGTGCCCTGCTCACGCGACCTTGTGATTCGCACTCAGGTCGACCACGATGGAATGGTCGAGGTGGCGGTGATCGATTGCGGCGAGGGGCTCGCCGAATCCGTGCGGCAGGACCCTTTCGCCCCCTTCGCCACGACCAAGCAGGATGGGGTCGGGCTGGGTCTGGCGATCTGTCGCACGATCATCGAGAACCATGGCGGACGAATGTGGGTCGAATCCAGTGATGCGCAGGGTACGACCTTCTGCTTTGCCTTGCCGTCGATGCCTGCCGCCTGAGCGGGCACAAAAAAAGAAGCGTCACCAAACAAGAATAATGAGACACCTGGCAGGAGACAAATCATGGACGCGCCGCTCGTGTGCGTGGTGGATGACGATGATGCCGTCAGACTCTCCATCGGCCTTTTGATCGAAACCCTTGGCTTGCCGGTGCGCAGTTTCGCCAGCGCACTGGATGTACTCGAAGACTCCGAAGTGCTGGCAAGAGCCCACTGCCTCGTCCTGGACGTGCGCATGCCCGGGCTCTCGGGCGTTGGCCTGCAGGAACGCCTGGTCCGCCTCGCCCATACGGCGCCGATCATCTTCGTGTCGGGGCATGGAGACGTGCCGATGGTGGCGCGGGCGATGCGCGACGGCGCCTTCGACTTCCTCCAGAAGCCCTTCAACGAGCAGGTGCTCCTCGATCGCGTCCAGGAAGCGGTGCAGCTGGCGGCCCGGCGGCGTCGCCTGGATGCCAGACGGGCCGACATCCAGCGACGCCTCGACACCCTCACCCTGCGCGAGCGGGACGTGATGGAAGGGATGGTCGCCGGTCGGCTCAACAAGCAGATCGCCGAAGACCTCGGCATCAGCATGAAGACCGTCGAACAGCACCGGGCCCGGGTGATGGAAAAGCTGGAGGCCGACTCCCTGGCCGCGCTGGTGCGTGTGGTGGTGTGTGCGGAGCGGGACGACAACTGAACCCTGGGTTGGTGCTTATCAGGGTTTTCCCGGATGCGCGAAGGGGAAACGCCGGATTTGGTGGAAACACCTTATTTGGCAGAATCCACTCCGTTAGCTGACGCTGCATTGCACAAAAAATGACGGGTGGAGGAGACTTCCGTCCCGATGCAGACCGGTGCCCCGATCAATAAAGGAGAATCAATGTCGACGCAATTCGGTCCGTTTCAGGACGCCACGCTGGAAAACCTGATCGAGCTGGGCCAGACCCTGGCAACGCAGGTTGAGAAGATGACCCGTCTGCAGGTCGAGACCGGCCTCGAGTCATCCCGCGAAGCCATGGCCGCCACGCAGGCCCTGCTCGCCGTGAAGGATCCGGAAGGTCTCGCCAGTTGGCAGGCCACCTATCTGCAGCCGAATTTCGACCGCGCCGCCGACACCGCCCGCCAGCAGTACGCGGTGCTGATGGAGACCCGCGAGATTCTCGCCGACGCCGTCAAGCAATCCACCGCCGACGCGACCCGCCAGATCCAGGGCAACCTGGACCGCCTGGCCGAGGGCGCGCCCGAAGGCTTTGCGCCGCTGTTCCAGGCCATCCGCAAGGGCCTCGACACCCATAACGCGGCTTTCGAATCGTTCACCAAGGTGGCGGACCAGCTCGGCGGCATCGCCGAAGCCAACCTGCAGGCCATCAAGGAAGCCGCCGTGCCGGCGCCCAAGGCGCGCAGCGCGGCAAAGAGCAAGGTGGCCTGACGCGCCTCGCAAGCACAGGGTTCAAGGGTATTTGGCCGCATCCTTCGGGGGGCGGCCATTTTTTTGCCTGCGCAGCGCTTCGCGCTACCATCGCGCCCCATGACCCACGACGATGATCTTCACGCCCGGGCCTGGCGGGCCCTGATGAATCCTGCGCCGGATGAAAAATCGGCGCTCACCCACCGCCTTCACGATGACTGGTGCGCCGGCCGGATCGGCGTTCCGCAGGCCAGCCCCGCGCCGGTGCTGGCGGTGGACGACCCCGGACGCCCCGAGCGGCCCGAGCTCATCGCCCACACCTCGGTGCCCCGCCGCAAGCCGAATACGCCGGAAGGCCACGCGGCGCTGCTGCATGCCATCGCCCACATCGAGTTCAACGCCATCAACCTGGCGCTGGATTGCGTCTATCGCTTCCGCGATCTGCCGGCGGATTTCTATGGCGGGTGGCTGCAGGTAGCGGCCGAGGAGGCCTATCACTTCGGGCTGGTGTGCGATCGGCTGGCCGCCCTGGGCCACGCCTACGGGGATTTCCCCGCCCATCGGGGGCTGTGGGACATGGCCGTGAAGACCGCCGACGACCCGCTCGCCCGGATGGCGCTGGTGCCGCGGGTGCTGGAAGCGCGGGGGCTGGATGCCACGCCGCCGATCGTGGCCGGGCTCAGACGTATCGGCGACGAGGCGACGATCGGTGTGCTCGACATCATCCTGCGCGACGAGATCGGTCACGTGGCGCTGGGCGACCGGTGGTTCCGGCATTTCTGCGCGGAGCGCGGGCTCGACCCGGAGCCGACCTATCTGGCGCTGATGACCGACTTTGACGCGCCCTGGCCACCCAAGCCCTTGAACGTCGAAGCCCGCCGGAAGGCGGGCTTCAGTGAGGCCGAGATCACCCGGCTGGAAGGCGGCAGGCCGCGCCGCGAGGCTCAGAGCGAGCCGTAGGAATGCAGGCCTGACAGGAACATATTGACGCCCACGAAGGCGAAGGCGGTGACGACGAGGCCGATCACCGCCCACCAGGCCAGCATCGCACCGCGCAGGCCCTTGGTGAGCCGCACGTGCAGCCAGGCGGCGTAATTGAGCCACACGATGAAGGCCCAGGTTTCCTTCGGGTCCCACTGCCAGTAGGTGCCCCAGGCTTCGGCAGCCCACAGGGCGCCGAGGATGGTGGCGATGGTGAAGAAGGCGAAGCCGATGGCGATGGCCTTGTACATCACGTCGTCGAGCACTTCGGGGGCGGGCAGGCGGCTGGCGAGGATGCCCTTGCGCACCAGCAGGTCGGCGACGCCGATCATCGCCGCCAGCGCGAAGGCGCCGTAGCCGATGAAGTTGGCGGGCACGTGCACCTTCATCCAGTAGCTCTGCAACGCCGGGATCAGCGGCTGGATCTCCTGGGCCTCGCGGGAGAAGGTGTACCACAGCAGGAAGGCCACCGCCGCCGAGATCACCAGCAGCACGAAGGCGCCCATCCGGCGGGTGGCGTAGCGGCCTTCGTAGTAGAGGTAGAGCAGGGCGGTGATCAGCGAGAACAGCACGAAGACTTCGTAGAGGTTGCTGATGGGGATGTGGCCCACGTCGGTGCCGATCAGGTAGCTCTCGTACCAGCGCACCAAGAGGCCGGTGGTGCCCATCGTGGCGGCGCTCCAGGTGAGGGCGGAGCCGGTCTTTTCGGCAAAGTCGGAGCGGGCCAGCAGGCCCAGCCAGTAGGCGCCGGTGGCGATGAAGACCAGCGCGCTCATCCACATGATCGCCGTCTGGCTGGAGATGAGGTACTTGAGGAAGAACACCTTCTCGGCCCGGGCGAGATCGCCTTGGTACAGGCTGATGCTGGCGAGCGCCAGCGCCGTCGATACCGCCAGGAAGAGCCGGAAAGGCTTCCAGGCCCAGCCGATGGCGGCGATCGCCGGCACGGTGAGCACCAGGATCAGCTTCTCGTAGATGTCCATGAAGCCGCCGTACTGGCGCAGGGCAAAGGCCGCGCCACCCGCCAGGGCGAGGGCGAAAAGCCAGTCGCCAGGGCCCACGCGGCGGAGCAGGGCGCTGTTGTCGGTGTGGGCAATGTCCATGAATGGGCCTCTTGGAAGCGGTTTGGGGCCGGTCAGGCCGGTGTTGCAGGTTTGAGGGCGGCGGCGATGCCGTCCCGATGGCGCCGGAAGGATTCTTCCACGTCCATCGACTTGCGGTTGGAGCTGAGGGCGATGAGCGCCTCACCCGAATCTTTGATCAGCACGAAGAGCCGACGTTCGCGGATGTAGAGCATCGCGAACACGCCCAGCACCAGCAGCAGCGAGCCGAAATAGACAATCGGCTTGCCCGGCGAGCGGGTGACCTGCAGCACGGTGGCGCGCACCTCGTCGAAACCCGCCAGCTGGAAGAACACCGGCGCGCCGTAGTGCAGGCTGTCGCTGGTGGCGTTGAGGGTGTCGCGGACCAGTCGGGCGGCGGCACCGTCCAGCGAGATGGCGGGCAGGCCGGCGTCGGCGCGGGCGAGCTTCCAGGCTTCCCAGGTGGCGCCTTCGAGGATCTTGATGAAGACATCGGCGGCCTTGTCGCGCTCGGCTTCGGGGATGGTGCTCTCGATGAACTTGCCGAGGCTCTCGAAACCGCCGATGGCGAAGAGCTCCAGCGTCTTGCGGGTGGTTTCTTCCATCCGGCTGCGCACCGAGGCGTCCATCTGGCCCACGGCGGTGGCGGCAAAGCGCCGGGCGAGTTCGGCGTGGCGGGATTTGTCGAGCAGCTGGCGGCGGATCATGAACCAGCTGTCCGGCTTGCCGTCGGCGTCCATCGGGATGCGCATGAAGCGGAACTGGGCGGAGGGCGAATCGCGCATGCCCGAGAGCATGTACCAGGCGCCGTCCTGCTGGATGGGCTGCATGTAGGTCTGGTATTCGCGGGCCTGGCCGGCGGAATCCCGCAGCTTGTACTGGAAACTCGGGCCGACGTTCTGCATGTCCTTTTTGGTGGGCGACTTGGCGCCGCTGCCCAGGTGCTTTTCGAGGCTGGCCATGGTGCCGCCTTCGGCAGGCTGGTCGTTGGCCATGTTCTCGATATTGAAGGCGCGGAAGCTGCCAAGCTCGAGGGTGTGGTCGAGGCCGGCGGTGGTCACCTTGACGGCGTCGCCGATGGCGCCTTCGAGCGGAAAGTCGGTGCCGGCGCCGGGGCGCAGGTCGTGGGCGACGAGCTTGAGCTTTGTTCCGCCGTCCTCGAAGCTCGCCTGATACATCATCACGCCGTCGAACTCGAAGGGCTTGTTCACCTCGATGGTCTTCTCGACGGATTTGCCGCTGGCGGTGTCGGTGATGATGATGTCGCTGGCGAAGCGCTTGGGCATCCCGCTTTCGTAATGATCCAGATGGAACTTCTTGAGGGACACGCTGAAGGGCAGATCCTGCAGCAGGATGCCGTCCTGCACGTTGAGCACCGCCACGTTGGCGCTCTTGCCCTCGGGGATGAAGACGTTGCCGCGGAAGCTCCAGTTGTCGAGCCCGAGCCGGCTTTCGGGGCCGATGTCGGAGATCAGCTGGTTGCCAGATGTGACCACCTTGCCGCCCATCGCCATCTGCGCCTTGAGGGGCAGGTTGCCGTCGAGCAGGCCGCCGAGACAGATCAGCACGATGGCGGAGTGGGCCAGGAAGTAGCCGATGCGTGACCAGCTGCCCTGCTTGGCGGCAAGGAGCACGCCGTCGCCGCGGGAGTTGCTGCGGGCGGTGAAGCCCGCCCGGGTGAGGTAGGCGCTGGCGGCGGCCTGGGCTTCGGCAGCGGGCAGCGCGCAGGGCACCCGGTCGTGGTGCTGGAACTGGGCGAGGGAGTTTTCCTTGGCGTGCTCGCGGAAGCTGCGCATGTCGAGCAGCATCGGCCGGGTCTGGCGGACGATGCAGACGCTGGTGGAGATCACCAGGAAAGCCAGGATGGTGAGGAACCAGACGGAGTTATAGACCGCGTAGAGGCCGAGCTTCTCGAAGATCGGGAACCAGAAAGGGCCGAACTGGTTGAGGTAGTTGTTGTAGGGCTCGTTCTGCTTGAGCACCGTCCCGATGATGGAGGCGATCCCGAGGATCGTCAGCAGGCTGATCGCGAAGCGCATCGAACTGAGCAGTTCGTAGAGTGCGCGGGAGTTGCTGCGGTGTCGCATGGGTGGTGTCGGGCGGAAGAACGGGAAAAACGGTCGGGGCCGGCGTTGCCGGTCGCGGATTGCAATGGAAAAGGGGTGGCCGAAACCACCCCTTTTCTTATAGCTGCCTGGCGCTGGGACGCGCCTTGACTCAGCGCAAGCCGGCCGCGTAGTCGGCGACGGCCTTGATTTCCGGATCGGTCATCTTGAGGGCGATGGTGCGCATCATCTTGGCCGGATCGTTGGCACGCTCGCCGGCACGGAAGGCCTTCAGCTGGGCTTCGGTGTAGTCGGCGAACTGGCCGGCCAGACGCGGGTACTGGGCGGGCAGGCCGGCACCGGCCGGGCCGTGACAGGCCGCACAGGCCGGGATGCCGCGCTTCAGATCGCCGGCGCGCCACAGGCGCTGGCCGAGTTCGATGGAGGCCTTGTTCTTGGCGGCTTCGGGATTGAGCTTCTGGCCGGCGAAGTAGGCGGCGAGGCCCTTCATGTCATCGGCGGAGAGCGCTGCAACCATGCCACCCATCACGGCGTTGGCACGTTCGGCCGGCTTGCCACCTTCGCTCTTGAAGTTGGTCAGCTGCTTGTAGAGGTATTCCGCATGCTGGCCTGCGAGTTTCGGGTTTGCGGGGATCTGGCTGTTGCCGTCGGTGCCGTGGCAGGCACCGCAAACCTGTTCTGCAGTCTGTTTGGCCTTGGCCAGGTCAGGCTGGGTAGCAGCCTTGTCTTGGGCCTGAACCGCGCCAGTGGCCAGAAGCAGCGAAAGCAGCAGGGAACGCTTGATCATGATGTCCTCGGAAGCCAAGAATGTGGATGTCTCAAACCTGCTATTCTATAGCAATTCCAGCCATTTGCGCGATGCAACGACACTGCTTCGTGCCCGCCAGTTCCGCCCCATGTCCCTCTTCAGAAACGCCCAGTTCGAAATCTCCATTGCCAAACCGAGCGGCCTGCCGCCGCCGAACGGGCCGGAAGTCGCCTTTGCCGGCCGCTCGAATGCCGGTAAATCGAGCGCGATCAATACCCTGGCCAACCACACCCGGCTCGCCTTCGTCTCCAAGACGCCGGGCCGCACCCAGCTGATCAACTTCTTCCGCCTGCAGAACGGCGCGGTGCTGGTGGATCTGCCGGGCTATGGCTATGCCGAGGTGCCCGAGGCCGTGCGCCGCCAGTGGCAGCACCTGCTCGAGGACTACCTCACCAAGCGGCCCAATCTGGTGGGTCTGGTGTTGATCATGGATTCGCGCCATCCGCTGAAGGACCGCGACCGCGTGATGATCGGCTGGTTTGCTCCCAGCGGGCGGCCGATCCACTGCCTGCTCACCAAGAGCGACAAGCTCACCCGCAGCGAAGGCGCGGCCACCCTGGCGGCGGTGCGCAAGGAGCTCGCGGCCTACGGCGAGCAGGTGACGGTGCAGCTCTTCTCCAGCCTCAAGAAAACCGGCATGGAGGAGGTCGAGCGCGTCGTTGGCTCGTGGCTGACGCCTGATCCTGACATGCTTTGACATTCCTTGCCGCCGAAGCGTGGCGGCGCGTGAAATGACACCGGATTCCGGAAGGGATTCTGTGCTATCAATGGCAATCCCCCGCGCGCTGCCTCCGCCGCTCGAGTCGACGGCGCATGCCGGTGAGGAATTTTCCGTTTCCACTTTCCGATCTGCCATGGAACTCCAACCCGTCATTCTCTCCGGTGGCTCCGGCACCCGCCTGTGGCCGCTTTCCCGCGAACAGTACCCAAAGCAGCTGCTGGCCCTGGTGGGCGACGAGACGATGCTGCAGGCCACGGCCGGGCGGCTTGCCGGCTTCAAGGGGCGTTTGCCGGTGGCCCAGGCGCCGATCGTCGTGTGCAACGAGGAATACCGCTTCGTCACTGCCGAGCAACTGCGCTCGGTGGGCCGCAGCAGCCGCAACATCGTGCTCGAACCCGTCGGCCGCAACACCGCGCCGGCCCTGGCCCTGGCTGCGCTTGCCGTGAAAGAGGCCGACCCCGTGCTGCTGGTGATGCCGGCCGACCACGTGATCCGTGACCTCGCCGGCTTCCAGGCCGCCATCGACGCGGGCATTCCGGCTGCGCTGGACGGCGCCATCGTCACCTTCGGCATCGTCCCGGATCGTGCCGAGACCGGCTACGGCTACATCCGCTTCGGCGCCGAGCGCCCCGACGGCAGCAAGGCCATCGCTGCCTTCGTCGAAAAGCCCGACGCCGCCACCGCCCAGCGCTATCTCGATAGCGGCGAATACCTCTGGAACAGCGGCCTCTTCATGGTGCGCGCCAGCACCTGGCTCAAGGCCCTCGCGGCGCTGCAGCCCGCCATGGCCAAGGCCTGCGACGCCGCCTGGCAGGGCGGGGCGCGGGACGCGGACTTCGTGCGGGTGAATAAGGATGCCTTCGTCGCCTGCCCGTCGGACTCGATCGACTACGCGGTGATGGAGAAACTCGCCGGCGCCACTGATCTGGGCATTCCCGGCTGCGTCGTGCCCATGAGCGCCGGCTGGTCCGACGTGGGCGCCTGGGATGCGCTGTGGGACATCGCCGACAAGGACGGCAGCGGCAACGTCGCCCGCGGTGACGTGCTGTTTGAAGACAGCCGCAACACCCTCGTCTATGCCCAGGACCGCATGGTCGCCTGCGTGGGGCTGGACGACACCGTGGTCGTCGAGACGCCGGATGCCGTGCTCGTCGCCCGCAAGGACAAGACCCAGAACGTGAAGCAGATCGTCGCCGCGCTCAAGCTCGAAAAGCGCAGCCAGGCCTCGGCCCACCGCAAGATCCACCGTCCGTGGGGCTGGTACGACTCCATCGACGCCGGCGGGCGTTTCCAGGTCAAGCGCATCGTCGTCAATCCCGGCGCGCGCCTGAGCCTGCAGATGCATCACCACCGGGCCGAGCACTGGATCGTCGTGAAGGGCACCGCCGAAGTCACCAACGGCGAGAAGACCTTCCTGCTGGGCGAGAACGAATCGACCTACATCCCGCTGGGCCACGTCCATCGGCTGGCCAACCCGGGCAAGCTGCCCCTCGAGATCATCGAGGTGCAGTCGGGCAGCTACCTGGGTGAGGACGACATCGTCCGGTTTGAGGATACCTACGGGCGGGGTTGAGGCAGAAAGGGCGGGGCTGGCCGGTCAGGTCGGCTCGGCCACGAAGCCGAAGCGGCTTGCCACTTCGGCCTGCCGGATGCGCCCGACGGGCAGCGTCTGGCCGGCCCAGGCAAGGCTGAGCGGGGCGTCGGGCGATTCGAGATCGCCATCCAGATGGGCGCAGAAGGCGGCCAGATCCCGGTCGTCCAGCAGGCCGATGCCGTGCTCGGTGGCGAGCAGCAGGCTGCCTTCCTCGTCGAACCACGCGCCCGAAACCGTGCTCACCGGCTTGCCGGTGTGGGTTTCGAGGCGATCCGGTGCCGCGAGGTGCAGGACCAGCGGCGTGTAATCCAGATCCACGAAAACCTGTTGCGGCCCGTTCTGGAAGAACCAGCGGCCGTCGGCCGTGGCTTCGAAGTTACGATTGATGAAGCCGCGCAGGCCCGGATGGCGGATCGGGCCTTCGGGCACGCACCACTCGCCACGGCGTGACAGCCGAAGCCAGCCGGTGCATGACGGCACGTTGGGCCACTTGGCGAGGGCCAGCCGGACGGCTTCATCCATCGTGCTGCTCCGCCACGCTTACCAGAGCTTCCACCAGGCCTGGGGCTCGGCTTCCGTGCCCTTGCCGGCGAAGTAGCGGCTGTTCGGGAAGTTCTGGCGCATCACGCGCTCGGCGTCCTTGCGCAGCTCGGGCATGTTGAGGGCGTCGTAGCTCTGCACCAGCAGGAACAGCGCCTCTTCAACGGCCGGCGACTGGGGGAAATCCTTGATCGTCGCCTGGGCCCGGTTGGCCGCCGCCACGTAGGCGCCGCGCTTGTAGTAATAGCGCGCCACGTGCACTTCATGGTTGGCCAGCGCATTGACCAGATAGCGCATGCGCAGCTGGGCGTCCGGCGTGTATTTGCTGTCCGGGAAGCGCTGGCTGAGTTCCTTGAAGGTGGCGAATGCTTCGCGGGTCGCCTTCGGGTCGCGCTCGGACAGATCCTGGTTGGCGAGGGTGCCCAGCATGCCCAGGTCTTCGTTGAAGTAGGCGAGGCCCTTCAGGTAGTAGGCGTAATCAACGTTGGCGTGATTGGGGTGCAGCTTGATGAAGCGGTCGCAGGCGGCGACGGCGGACACCTGCTCGCCCGACTTGTAGTACGCGTAAGCCACCTCAAGCTGGGACTGCTGGGCGTAGCGACCGTAGGGGTAGCGTGCCTCGAGCTTCTCGAACATCTTGATGGCGCGCTCCCAGGCGCCATCGTTCATGGAATCCTTGGCTTCGGAATAGAGCTTTTGGGCGTTCCAGCCGACGGTTTCGTCGACCTGATCGGGGAGGCCGCAGCCGGCGAGCAGCAGCACGCCGACAAGCGTTAAACTACGCAGGGTGAAATGCGCCATCGAAAACTCATTGGAAGAAGACTGGCTCGATTATAGCCCAGTCGATCCTTCCCATTCCCCCTCGTCCGCGAGCCCTGTTCCTCTGCGCGAATCGATCCCGGACGATTGCGCAGGAATGCGCGTCGACCAGGCCCTTGCCCGGCTTTTCCCCGAGCATTCCCGCAGCCGCCTGCAGTCCTGGCTCAAATCCGGCCGGATCACCATCAACGGCGCCTCGCCCGACTCCAAGACCAAGGTCTGGGGCGGAGAAACCGTAGCGGTAAGCCCCGAGCCCTCCGAGGCGATGCTCGCCGAGCAGGCCGAGGACATCCCGCTGCAGGTGATCTTCGAGGACGACACCGTGATCGTCATCGACAAGCCGGTGGGGTTGGTCGTCCATCCCGGCAGCGGCAACTGGTCCGGCACCCTGCTCAATGCGCTACTGCATCACGGCGCGGGTTTTCGTGATCTGCCCCGGGCGGGCATCGTCCATCGCCTCGACAAGGACACCAGCGGCCTGCTGGTGGTGGCCAAGACCCTCGAAGCTCAGACCGATCTGGTGCGCCAGCTCCAGGCTCGCACCGTCAAGCGCCACTATCTGGCGCTGGTGCACGGCGAGCCGCAGCCTTCCGGCGAGGTCAATGCACCCATCGGCCGCCATCCGGTGCAGCGCACCAAGATGGCCGTCGTGCCCGGTGGCCGTGAGGCGCTCACCCGTTACCGCGTGATCGAACGCTTCGCCCGCGCCACCCTGGTCGAATGCGAGCTCGCCACCGGCCGCACCCATCAGATCCGCGTACACATGGCCCACATCGGCCACCCGCTGGTGGGCGACGCCACCTACGGCAAGGCCAAGAGCGCCGATCCGCGGCTCGACGCCTTTCCGCGTCAGGCGTTGCACGCCTGGCAGCTCGGCCTGATCCACCCCAAAACCGGCGAAGCCTGCCGCTGGCAAACACCGTTGCCGGCGGATTTTGACGGGCTGCTTGAAACCCTGCGCGGGAGCGCCAAGCCGTGAGCGACGCCTGGATCGTGCCCGACTGGCCTGCGCCCGCCCGGGTGCGGGCCCTCTCCACCACCCGCGCTGGCGGCGTGAGCGTGGCGCCTTACGACAGCCTCAACCTCGGCACCCACGTGGGCGACGCTCCGGCGAGCGTGGCCGCCAATCGGGCCCAGGTCCGGCGCATCGTGCCGTCCGAACCCGCGTGGCTCAATCAGGTGCATGGCGCCGCGGTGGTGGATGCCGCCTCGGTGGCCGGCGTGCCGGATGCCGACGCGTCGGTGAGCCGCACGCCCGGCGCCGTGTGCGTGGTGATGACCGCCGACTGCCTGCCGGTGTTGCTGTGCGACCGTGCTGGCACCGTGGTGGGCGCAGCCCACGCAGGCTGGCGCGGCCTGCACGGCGGGGTGATCGAGGCTACGGTTGCGGCCATGCAGGTTGTCCCGGCCGATGTGATCGCCTGGCTCGGCCCGGCCATCGGGCCGTCGGCCTTCGAGGTGGGCGACGAGGTTCGGGCGGCTTTCGTGGCCGCCGACGCCATCGCCGATGCGGCCTTCAAGCCGGCCGGCCAGCCCGGAAAGTGGCTCGCCGACATCTATCTGCTGGCTCGTCAGCGGCTGGCGGCGCTGGGCGTCACGGCGGTTTACGGTGGTGATTGCTGCACGGTTTCCGAGTCGCGGCGCTTCTTCTCCTATCGTCGGGATGGCGTCACCGGACGCATGGGCTCGCTCGTCTGGCTTGCCTGAGCCATTGCCCGCCGTGACTGGCGGTATACTTCGCGGCCCTTTTTGATTCGAATGACCATGACGCCCCTCGCCTGGATTGTCGTAATGAGTTTTGCCGGCGGGCTGCTGAGCGTGGCGGTGGCATCCGTTCTCGCCTTCACGGCCCGACCTACCTGGGTGCCGGTGCTGATCAGCTATGCCATCGGCGCGCTGCTGGGCGCGGCTTTTCTCGAGGTGCTGCCCCACGCCATCGAGGCCGCCGAAAGCCCCGAGAAGGCCGCGATGAACGTGCTGGCCGGGATCATGCTGTTCTTCGTGCTCGAAAAACTGGTGTTGTGGCGCCACTGCCATGACGAAGGCTGCCAGGGGCACGAGCCCCATGACCACCATGGCCACGGCGGCCATGAACACGATCACGGCCGCAGCGGCCTGCTCATCCTGATCGGCGACACCTTCCACAACTTTGTCGACGGTGTGCTGATTGCCGCCGCATTCGTCGAGAGCACGCCCCTCGGGATCGTCACCGCGCTGGCGATCATCGCCCACGAGATTCCGCAGGAAGTCGGCGATTTCGTGATCCTGCTGCACTCCGGCTACAGCAAGACCCGCGCGCTGGTGTTCAACCTGCTGTCGAGCTTGGCCACACTGGTGGGGGGCATCCTGGCCTATGTGGCGCTATCCCACATGCAATCACTGGTGCCGGTGTTTCTCGCGCTGGCCGCCGCGAGTATGATCTACGTCGCGGTAGCCGATCTCATTCCAGGCCTGCACAAACGAACGGAATTGCGCGCCACCGCACAGCAGGTATTATTGATCGCCGCCGGCATTGCCTCGATCGTCCTCGCTCACCCCCTCGCGGAGAGCGCGCTCGGCTGATCTTCGGCGGCGGGCAGGCGTACCAAACAGCCAGAGAAACAGGGAGAGCGGCGCAAGGCCATAGAAGAAAAAAGTCAGCACCCCACCCACGATGGTGGTCTCCGCTGCGGTAGCAAGCAGCGCGACGTAAAGCCAGGCGATAGCAACGATATACATACCCGAATTCTACTCGGCGCGACGAGGCCGGGGTGAAGTGCGGCTTGGTGCGAATGCACCCCGGCAAGCGGGGTGATTCCGCCGGCCTACGATCGGTCGGGCGCGCGTCCGACGACACAACGAGGAGAGCTGGATGTCCGTTACACCCGAGCAGTCTGCCGAAGCGTTGCAAGGCATGTTCAAGTTCGGCCAGTCGATGGCTGCGAATTTTTTCGATTTCCTCTCCAAGCAGGGCGCCGCGTTCCAGCAGGTTGCCCCCGCCCAGGCGCCGCAGCTGCCGCTGCCCGAGGCCGAGGAACTCGCCCGGCTCCAGAAGGAACTCGCCGAATCCCACGCCCGCCTGTGGGCCCACATGTCCCAGGTCAAGCCGGGTGAGCCCGCCGAGCCGCTGGTCAAGCCGCCCGCCGGCGACCGCCGCTTCAACGCGCCCGAGTGGTCGTCCAGCCCGGTCTACGATTACATCCGCCAGGCTTATCTGCTCAACGCCGATTACCTCGCCAAGGTGGCCGACGCGCTGCCGGTGGCCGATGGCCGCACCAAGGCCCGGATGCAGTACCTCACCCGTCAATACATCGACGCGATGGCCCCGTCCAACTTCGCGGCCACCAACCCTGAATTCATCCAGTCGGCGCTCGAGACCAAGGGCGAGAGCATCACCCAGGGCATCAAGAACCTGATCGGCGACATGGAAAAGGGCCGCATCTCGATGACCGACGACTCGGCCTTCGAGATCGGCCGCAACCTGGCCACCACGCCGGGCTCGGTGATCTACGAGAACGAGCTGATCCAGCTCATCCAGTACGCGCCGCTGACCGAACAGGTCTACAAGACGCCGCTGCTGATCGTGCCGCCGTGCATCAACAAGTTCTACATCATGGATCTGCAGCCGGCGAACTCGCTGGTGCGCTTCATCGTGGAGCAGGGCTTCACGGTGTTTCTGGTGTCCTGGAAGAACACCAAGGAATCCGAAGCCCACTTCGGCTGGGACGACTACCTCGAGAAGGGCCCGATCACCGCCCTGCAGGTGGTGCGCGACGTCACCAAGGTGGACAAGCCCAACGTGCTCGGCTTCTGCGTCGGCGGCACCATCCTGTCGTCCTCGCTGGCAGTGCTGCGCGGCAAGGGCGAAGACCCGGCCGAGAGCCTCACGCTGATGACCACGCTGCTCGATTTTTCCGACGCCGGCGAGATCGGCTGTCTGGTGGACGAAGCGTCGGTGGCCGCCCGCGAGGCCTCCATCGGCCGCGGCGGTGTGTTCTCCGGCCGTGAGCTGGCCCAGGTGTTCTCCAGCCTGCGTGCCAACGATCTGATCTGGCAGTACGTGGTCGGCAACTACCTCAAAGGCAAGACGCCCGAGGCCTTCGATCTGCTGTACTGGAACTCCGACAGCACCAACCTCTCCGGCCCGTTCATCGCCTGGTACCTGCGCAACATGTACCTCGAGAACAACCTGCGCGTGCCGGGCAAGCTCGAGATGCTGGGCGTCAAGGTGGACATGGGCAAGGTCGATCTCCCGGCCTACCTGCTGGCCACCCGCGAAGACCATATCGTGCCCTGGACCAGCGCCTACCTGGTGCGCCAGATCCTCGGCGGCGAGACCACCTTCGTGCTGGGCGCCAGCGGCCACATCGCCGGCGCCATCAACCCGGCCTCGAAGAACCGCCGCAGCTACTGGACCAGCGATTCCACCGCCTCGGTGCCGGAAGAGTGGCTCGAGACCGCCGTCGAACAAAAGGGCAGCTGGTGGCTGCACTGGGCCGAATGGCTCAAGCAGCGCAGCGGCGAGATGATTGCTGCCCGCAACAAGCCGGGCAACGCGAAATACAAGGTGATCGAAGCGGCACCCGGGCGTTACGTCAAGGAAACCGTCTGATCGCACCGCAGCACCCCCTCGGGGCTTGATCCCCGGGGGAGAAAATCAAAAAAAGGTCGGCAGCGAGAGGAATAACGGGGGGCGTTGCCGATTTCAGCTTACCCCCGCACTCACACTTTGAGGGAGAGAGACATGGCACGTGTAGCACTGGTTACTGGCGGTATGGGCGGTCTGGGCGAATCGATCTGCATCAAGCTGGCCGCGCTCGGATACAAGGTCGTCACCACCCACTCGCCGGGCAACGCCAAGGCGGCCGAATGGCTGCAGACGATGAACAACATGGGCTACGGCTTCAAGGCCTACCCCTGCGATGTCGCTGATTTCGACTCGTGCAAGGCCTGCGTCGAGCAGATCACCGCCGACATCGGCCCCGTGGATGTGCTGGTCAATAACGCCGGCATCACCCGCGACATGACCTTCAAGCGCATGACCAAGGCCGACTGGGATGCCGTCATCCACACCAACCTCGACAGCGTCTTCAACATGACCAAGCAGGTCATGGACGGCATGGTCGAGCGCAAGTGGGGCCGCGTCATCAACGTCTCCTCGCTCAACGGCATCAAGGGCGCTTTCGGTCAGACCAACTACGCTGCGGCCAAGGCCGGCATGCATGGTTTCACCAAGTCCCTGGCCCTCGAAACCGCCAAGTCCGGCGTGACCGTCAACACCATCTCCCCGGGTTACATCGGTACCAAGATGGTTCTGGCGATTCCGCAGGAAGTCCTCGAAACCAAGATCCTGCCCCAGATCCCGATGAGCCGTCTCGGCAAGCCGGAAGAAATCGCGGGGCTGATTGCCTATCTCGCCTCTGATGAAGCGGCATTCGTGACCGGTGCCAACATCTCTATCAACGGCGGGCAGCATATGTTCTAATAAGCTTTTCGCACCGCAACAAAAGAAGGAAAGTAAAAATGTCTCAACGCATCGCCCTTGTAACTGGTGCCGTCGGTGGCCTTGGCACCGCTATCTGTAAATCCCTTGCCGCTGCGGGCGTCCGCGTGGTCGGGAATTTCTTCCCTGGCGATCCCGCCAAGGACGCCTGGGTTGAAGCTCGCAAGGCGGAAGGCCTCGATATCCCGCTGTACGGTTTCGACGTCTCCGACTACGAGCAGTGCAAGGCGGCCGTTGAGGCGATCACCAACGAAGTCGGCCCGATCGACATCCTGGTGAACAACGCCGGTATCACCCGCGACAAGTTCTTCCCGAAGATGGAAAAGGGTCAGTGGGATGCGGTCATCGCGACCAACCTCACCAGCCTCTTCAACGTGACCCACACCATTTCCCCGAAGATGGCGGAACGTGGCTGGGGCCGCATCATCAACATCTCCTCGGTGAACGGCGTCAAGGGTCAGGCTGGTCAGACCAACTACTCCGCCGCCAAGGCCGGCGTGATCGGTTTCTCCAAGGCGCTGGCTGCTGAGCTGGCCACCAAGGGCGTGACCGTCAACGCCATCGCTCCGGGCTACATCGGCACCGACATGGTCATGGCGATCAAGGAAGAAATCCGTCAGGGCATCATCGACACCGTGCCGGTCAAGCGTCTTGGCAAGCCGGAAGAAATCGGCGCTGCCGTGGTCTACCTGGCTTCCGAGCTGGCTGGCTACGTCACCGGTGCCACCCTGAACGTGAACGGCGGCCTGTACTACCAGTAATCGGCTGCAACAAGCGTCACAAGGCCCCGCCGTATGGCGGGGCTTTTTTTTGCGCACCGCAGTATAATCTCCGGAGGCGAGTCTATCGCCGCCGAGGAGAAAACACAGATGGCCGATCAGATTCGCCTGATAAAAAAGTACCCAAACCGCCGCCTTTACGACACGCAAACCAGTTCCTACATCACGCTCGCAGACGTGAAGGAACTCGTTCTTGATCATGGCATCTTCCAGGTCGTTGACGCCAAGACTGGCGAAGACCTCACCCGCAACATCCTCCTGCAGATCATCCTCGAAGAGGAAGCCGGCGGGGCGCCGATGTTCACCAGCGACCTGCTGTCCCAGATGATCCGCTTCTATGGCAACGCCATGCAGGGGATGATGGGCAAGTACCTGGAAAACAACATCAAGGCCTTCACCGACATGCAGGCCAAGCTGCAGGATCAGGTTCGCTCCGTGTACGGCGAAAACGCCACGGTGAGCCAGGATCTGTGGGCGCAGTTCCTGAACTTTCAGGGCCCGGCCATGCAAAGCATGATGGGCGCCTACATGGAGCAATCCAAGAAGATGTATGCCCAGATGCAGGAGCAACTCGACAGCCAGACGCGCAACCTGTTCTCCGGCTTCCAGTTTCCGACCTTCGGTGCGCCGGGTTTCAATCCCGAGAAGGGTGAGGCGCCGGGTTCCGGCGGTGATCCCAGCGACGCCACCAAGAAGTGATGTCCCGGGCCGCGCACTCGTCGCGGCCCTTGTGTTTTATCCACCGGTTTTTCCTGACGCATGACCCAATCCAGCAAGCAGGGCGCCGCCCCGAAAGTCGGCTTCGTTTCCCTTGGTTGCCCCAAGGCCCTGGTCGATTCCGAACACATCCTCACCCGTCTGCGGGCCGAGGGCTACGAGATCTCGCCGTCGTATGAAGGCTCCGATCTGGTGGTCATCAACACCTGCGGCTTCATCGACGCCGCGGTGGAGGAATCCCTCGACGCCATCGGCGAAGCCCTCAACGAGAACGGCAAGGTGATCGTCACCGGCTGCCTCGGTGCCAAGGAAGACGTGGTGATGGCGGCCCACCCGCAAGTGCTGGCTGTGACCGGCCCCCACGCCACCGAGCAGGTCATGCAGGAGGTGCACAAGCACCTGCCCAAGCCCCACGATCCGTTCATCGATCTGCTGCCGCCCCAGGGCGTCAAGCTCACGCCCAATCACTACGCCTACCTCAAGATTTCCGAAGGCTGCAACCACCGCTGCACCTTCTGCATCATCCCGTCGCTGCGTGGCGATCTCGTCAGCCGCCCGATCGGCGACGTGATGCGCGAGGCCGAGAACCTCGTCAATGCCGGCGTGAAGGAGCTGCTGGTCGTCTCCCAGGACACCTCCGCCTACGGCGTCGACGTGAAGTACCGCACCGGCTTCTGGGGCGGCAAGCCCATGCGCACCAAGCTCTACGACCTGTGCAACGCTCTCGGCGACCTGGGCGTGTGGGTGCGTCTGCACTACGTGTATCCCTACCCCAGCGTGGACGACATCATCCCGCTGATGGCTGAGGGCAAGATCCTGCCCTACCTCGACGTGCCCTTCCAGCACGCCAGCCCGCGCATCCTCAAGGCCATGAAGCGTCCGGCGAGCTCCGAGAACAACCTCGAGCGCATCCGCCGCTGGCGCGAGATCTGCCCCGATCTCACCATCCGCTCCACCTTCATCACCGGCTTTCCCGGCGAAACCGATGCCGATTTCGAAGAGCTGCTGCAGTTCCTTGAAGAGGCCAAGCTCGACCGCGTGGGCGCCTTCGCCTACTCGCCGGTCGAAGGCGCCGCCGCCAACGAGCTGGCCGATCCGGTGCCGGAAGAAATCCGCGAAGAGCGCCGCATCCAGCTGATGGAATTCCAGGAAGACATCTCCACCGAGCGCCTCGAGCGCTTCATCGGCCGCGAGATGACCGTGCTGGTGGACGAGATCGACGAGGAGGGCGCGCTGGCCCGTTCACCGGGCGATGCGCCCGACATCGACGGCCTGGTCATCATCCCGGCTGGCGAGAACCTCGAGCCCGGCGAGTTCGCCCGCGTCCGCATCAACGACTGCGACGTCCACGACCTGTACGCCGAGCCGATCTGACCCTCGGACCCCTGTAGGTCGGACTTCAGTCCGACAACACTGTCCGATATGAGCACAATGTCGGACTGAAGTCCGACCTACAGGGAATCGCCAACCGTTTCATCACCCGGACACCCATGAAACGCACCCCCCGCATCGGCATCGCCCTCGGCAGCGGCTCCGCCCGGGGCTGGGCGCACATCGGCGTGTTGCGGGCGCTGGCCCGCGAGGGCATCGAGCCGCAGATCATCGCCGGTTGCTCCATCGGCGCCTTCGTTGGTGCCGTGGCGGCGGCGGGGGATCTGGAAAAGCTCGGCAGCTGGGTCGAAACCCTCGGCTGGCAGGACGTCGTCGGCCTGATGGACATGGGCCTGCGCGGCGGCCTCATCAAGGGCGACCGGCTGATCACCTTCTTCGAACGCAACTTCGTCGACCGGGATTTCATCTCCCTCAGCCACAGCTTCGGCTGCGTCGCCACCGATCTGCAGAGCGGGCACGAAGTCTGGCTGCGGGAAGGCAGTGTTTCAGCCGCCGTGCGCGCCTCCATCGCGCTGCCCGGTCTGCTCACGCCGTCGTGGCAGGATGGCCGGCTGCTGGTGGATGGCGGCCTCGTCAATCCGGTGCCGGTGTCGCTGGCCCGGGCGATGGGCGCCGACATCGTCATCGCCGTCGATCTCAACTCCGATGTGGTTGGCGCCGCCTGGCGCAACCGCCCCGAACCCGAACGCAACACCGAAACCACCGCCAACGGCTGGTCGAAGCGCCTGCTGTCGCGCTTCGGGCGCAACAACACCCCGCCCACCGACGAGCCCGAGGACGAACCGGAAGGCACGCCTTCCATGCTCACCGTGATGCAGAGCAGCATCTCCATCATGTCGGTGCGCATCGCCCGCAGCCGCCTGGCCGGTGAGCCCGCCGACGTGCTGATCTCCCCGCGCCTTGCCCAGCTTGGCCTGATGGACTATCACCGGGGGTGTGAGGCGATCGCCGAGGGCGAGGCCGCCGTCGAGCTCGCCCTGCCGTCCATCCGTCGCGCCCTCGGGCGCTGAACTCCGTCCATCGCCGGGAGGCGTTCCATGCATGCCCTGATCGAAACCCTGCGCGCGATCGTCGGTGAGCCGCACTGCCTCGTCGCCGACGCCGACAAGGCCACGTATCTCACCGACTGGCGCGGCCGCTACACCGGCACCGCGTCGGCCGTCGTGCTGCCTGCCGATACGGCCGAGGTGTCCGCCGTGGTGCGCGCCTGCGCCGACGCCGGCTGCGCCATCGTGCCCCAGGGCGGCAACACCGGCCTGTGCGGCGGGGCCACGCCGCTGGCTGGCAGTGCGGCGGTGGTGGTCAATCTCTCACGGCTGCGGCGGGTGCGGCGGGTCGATCCCGACAACAACGCCATCGTCGTCGAGGCCGGCGTCACGCTGGCTGCGGTGCAGGCCGCGGCGGACGAGGCCGACCGGCTGTTCCCGCTCTCCCTCGCCAGCGAAGGCAGCTGCGAGGTGGGTGGTTTCATCTCCACCAACGCCGGTGGCGTGCAGGTGCTGCGCTACGGTAATGCCCGCGAGTTGGTGCTGGGGCTTGAAGTGGTGCTCCCAGACGGCCAGATCTGGGACGGCCTGCGGGCGCTGCGCAAGGACAACACTGGCTACGACCTCAAGCAGCTCTTCATCGGCGCCGAAGGCACGCTGGGCATCGTCACCGCCGCCAGTCTCAAGCTCTTCCCGCGGCTGCGGTCGTCGGCCACCGCCTGGCTGGCGATCGCCGATCCGGCGGCGGCAGTCGATCTCCTTGGCCGCCTGCGTGCGGTGGCTGGCGATCGCGTCACTGCCTTCGAACTGGTCGGCCGGCAATCGCTGGATCTGGTGCTCCAGCACATCCCCGGTGCCCGCGATCCGCTCGCGGGCGCGTATCTCTGGTACGTGCTCGTCGAACTGAGCGACACCCGCAGCGATGCAGCGCTGGAGTCGCTGCTTGAACGCGAGGTGGAGGAGGGCATCCAGGCCGGTCTGATCCTCGACGGCACGATCGCCGCCAGCGCAGCCCAGGCCGCAGCCCTGTGGGCCCTGCGCGAGAACATCTCCGAAGCCCAGAAGCGCGAGGGCGTCAGCATCAAGCACGACATCGCGGTGCCGGTCAGCGCCATCCCGCAGTTCATCGCCCTCGCCGGCGAGCGACTCGAAGCGGCGTATCCGGGGCTGCGCATCGTGTGCTTTGGCCACCTGGGCGACGGCAATCTGCATTACAACCAGTCCCGGCCTATCAAAGGCGAGAACGGTGCCTTCATCGAACGCACCGCCGAGGTCAATCGGATCGTCCACGATCTGGTGGCCGAGCTGGGCGGATCGATTTCGGCCGAGCATGGAATCGGCCAGCTCAAACGCGATCTGATGCCGCGCTACAAGTCGGCGGTGGAGCTGGCGCTGATGGCGCGCGTCAAGCAGGCCTTCGATCCGCTGGGGCTGATGAACCCCGGCAAGGTGCTGCAGTAACTGCGTGATTACCGTCTCATATTCCACAGTGGCATGCTAGCCACGTTAAGGGGGGAGGGTTGGTAGGCTAAACTTGCTGTCACTTGTGAGTTCACTCTGAAGGGAAGGTAACCGAATTGAAGACCAGCACGCGCATTGTCAATCGACTCCGGCCTCTTGGCGGTTTTTTGCTCGCGGTTTGTCTTGTTAGTGAGGCGTGGGCTGTTGATTCCAAGGGTGATTTCGCGGTTGAAGGCGGCGGCGGCCGCAGTTGCGAAACTTTTACCCAGGTCGCCAAGAAGCGGAATACCGACTACTTCCTCTTTGCCGGATGGGTCGAGGGTTATGTGACGGCAAACAATCAGTACGCGAAAGATACCTACGACTACACCCCATGGCAGACGACCGAGTTTCTACTTGCAGCCCTGAAGCAATACTGTGAAAAGAGCCCGAAGGAGCCCTTCATCGTTGCAGTTAACGGGATGATTGGCGCGCTAAAGCAGAACCGCCTCCAGGCGAAGTCTGAGGTTGTGATGGTGCAGACAGACAAGGGAGGTGTTGCGCTCTACAAGGCAACGATCGAGGCTATCCAGCAAAAGCTGGCAGACGAGAAACTGTACTCAGGGGCGCGTGACGGTGTCTTCTCGCCCGCATTGAAGGACGCGATCCGCAGTTTTCAGGTTAAAGTCAGCCTGCCCGCTTCCGGCTTACCGGATCAACTAACTTTGAACAAATTGTTCAACAAGTAATGGCAACAGAAAAAACAACGGCCGCATTAGCGGCCGTTGTTTTTTACCATGGGGCGTGAAGGGATCAAGCCTTCTTGCGACGGGCAACTGCACCAAGGGCGGCCAAGGCAAGCCCCGTCAAGGACAGGGTGTCCGGAGCAGGAACCGGGGTTCCCGTATCGACGGTCAGTGCAGTCATCGTCAGGTCAACAGTACCGGGATTGGTGACGGTCAGACCAACCGGGAACGCCAGATCATTGGTCGGAAGCAAGCCAAGATCCGGGGAAATGCCGCGGATTTCGAACTTGGTCACGCCGCCAGTGGGGAAAGTGAAGAGGCCGCCGGCCGCAACCGTACCGCCAAGGTACCAATTCGTGCCGTTGAACAGCCAGATTTCGTAGCCATCGGCGTCATTGACCGTGCCCAGTCCGGGCATCTGAACCGTGGCAAACTTGGTCGTAGAGGTGGCGCCCAGTTCATAGCGGTAGCCAACGGCAACCACGGGGTCGATCCAGATCGGGGCCGCGGTGTCGAGACCGACAACCTTGCCTGCGGAGTTGGTCGTGGTGCCGACTGCAATATTGTCGAAGGTGAACGTGCCGGAGGGGGTGGATGCCGACGGCGTGCTCGGCAGAACCGGGGCCGTCACGGTGCCGCCAGGGGTCGGAACGCCGTCAGCGGTGGTCAGGGAAACAGAAGCATTGACACCGAAGCTCCCCGTCAGAATGCCGTCGTTATTGCCACCGTAGGCGGTGGAGTCCAGCGTGCGAAAAAGACCGCTGAAGCCAGTGCCGCCGACCGCCGTCTCACTGACGTTGATGGTCCACGTGTGGGCCGAGAGGGTATGGGTAACAGAAACGGAGCCAGTGCCGACCGCCGCGCCGAGCGGGCCGAACATGCTACCCAGCATGAGGTCGAGGGCGCTGGCGGTACCCGTGAACGAGCCGCCCGTTTGAGCGACGCCATCAGAGGTGAAAGACCCGGATGTAAAGTTGTACTTGAAATTGTTGCCGGTAATGTCGGTGGTGTTGAAGGTCACGCTACCCATCGGCGTCCAGTTGGGGACCACTGAAACCAGATCTGCGCCGGCGTGAGCTGGGGTGTAGTCGATGCTCGTGTTGCCGATACGCTGACCGGTGGCGGTGCCGTTCTTGGGAACGTAGAGATCCAGAGCGCCGTTGACGTTCGTCAGCGAAATCTGAAAAACGCCGGGATTGGAGTCGGCAAAGCCGGAGATGACGAAGTCGCCAGTGAAGCCGCTGGCGGTAGAGGTATACACGGTGGCGTGAGCAAAACCCGCGGTGCCAAGTGCGAGCGCCGCCGAGATTGCAATAGCAAGTTTCTTCTTGATCATCTTGAAACCTTTCAATGGAGAGCAAATGTGTCGAAAAGGCATTGGTGTGGCACGCCTCTAAATGAGTCATACGCAAAAATTGGGCCTAAACGTATAAGGTCATGAGTTGTTTGTAAAAAATGGAAAGCTCTGTTGGTGGGTTTTTAGGTGTGTAAAATTTTTCGACATGCCCGATTTGGTGCTGCGCTACGTGAGTGTGAAATCCCTCACACAGGAAGCTTGGCGCGCTCCAAGTGCAGAAAACGAAAAAAAGGGGTTTACAAGTTCGGTTCTTGGGTCTAGAATGCGGTCTTCGTTTGACGGGGGTATAGCTCAGCTGGGAGAGCGCTTGCATGGCATGCAAGAGGTCAGCGGTT
>ERZ650300.126-NODE-126-length-41016-cov-34.630575_pt1 | contig 41016 bp, 25 predicted proteins | sample MGYA00376236_ERZ650300 | MGnify/ENA primary metagenome ERZ650300 (study PRJEB26733, sample SAMN07839303) | wastewater metagenome | biome: urban; feature: wastewater treatment plant; material: waste water | place: USA: North Carolina | collected 2016-04-28 ...
AGAGGAATTCCTCGATCTCCCGCGGGTAGATGTTCTCGCCGCCGCGGATCACCATATCCTTGATGCGCCCGACGATGTTGCAGAAGCCTTCCTCGTCGATGGTGGCGATGTCGCCGGTGTGCATCCAGCCGGCCTTGTCGATGGCTTCCGCGGTCTTGGCCTCGTCGCCCCAGTAGCCGAGCATCACCGAATAGCCGCGGGTGCACAGCTCACCCGGGGTGCCGGGGGGCACGATGCGGCCTTCGTTGTCGACGATCTTCACCTCGCAGTGGGGCTGCACGCGGCCGACGGTGGACACGCGGCGCTCGATCGGGTCGTCGGTGCCGCTCTGGAAGCTCACCGGCGAGGTCTCGGTCATGCCGTAGGCGATGGTCACCTCGCCCATGTTCATCTTGTCGATGACGCGCTTCATCACCTCGATGGGGCACGGGCTGCCGGCCATGATGCCGGTGCGCAGGCTGGAGAGATCAAAGCGTGCGAACTCCGGGTGGTCCAGCTGGGCGATGAACATGGTGGGCACGCCGTAGCTGGCGGTGCACTTTTCTTCGGCCACGGCCTCGAGCACGGCCAGGGGCTCGAAGGCCTCGGCGGGATAGACCATGGTCGCGCCGTGGGTCAGGCAGCCCAGATTGCCCATCACCATGCCGAAGCAGTGGTACAGCGGCACCGGGATGCACACCCGGTCGCCGGGCACCAGGCGGATCGCCTCGCCCACGAAGAAGCCGTTGTTGAGGATGTTGTGGTGGGAGAGCGTGGCGCCCTTGGGGTTGCCGGTGGTGCCCGAGGTGAACTGGATGTTGATCGGGTCGTCGAACTGCAGGCGCTCGCCGAGTTCTTCCAGCTCGCCCAGCTCGTCGCGGCCGGGGCTGACGAACAGGTCGTCGAAGTTGAGCATGCCGGCGCTGTGCTCAGCACCCAGGCGGATCACGATCTCCAGGCTGGGCAGCTTGTGGGCGCGTAGCAGGCCCGCTTCACAGTGGGAGAGCTCCGGCGCCAGATCGGCGAGCATCGTCAGGTAATCGCTGCTCTTGAAGCTGGGCGACAGGATCAGCGCCCGGCAGCCCACCTTGTTGAGGGCGTATTCGAGCTCGCTGCGGCGGTAGGCCGGGTTGATGTTGACCAGCACCAGCCCCGCCTTGGCGGTGGCGAACTGGGTCAGCACCCACTCCACGTTGTTCTGGGACCAGATGCCGATCCGCTCACCCGGCGCGAGGCCCAGCCGGCGCAGGCCGCAGGCCAGGGCATCCACCTTCTGGCGCAGCTCGCCGTAGGTGAGGCGCACCTTCTGATGCCGCACCACCAGCGCCTCGCGGCTGCTGTGGCGGGCACAGGCTTCGTCAAAGTAACGGCCGATGGTCTGGCCGATCAGGGGCTTGTCCGACGCGCCGTGGACGTAGCTCAGTCGATTGCTCATGTGTCTCCTCACACCCGATTCTCGGTCTGCACCTGCCAGCTGTACCGCTGGTACTTGCAGGTCGGACTTCAGTCCGACGACCGTTGCCGGATTCGAGCGTGGATGTCGGACTGAAGTCCGACCTACATGCCCGATCTGCCGATCTCTGCAAGCACAAGCCCTGGCAGGTGCGGCTTGGCGAACGTCCGTCTTCGCGGCTCATCCGCCTGATCCGACCGCAGCAAAATGCTGCAGTCCCTTACAAAAAAACCTGTACTGCAACGCCCGATGGCGCAAAGGCCTGGCACAAGGCCTGGCGATCCGGGTTCTGCGCTGTGCAGGCGGGGCAGAAAGCCTCGCCTGCACGCTTTTCAGCCAGCCCCGCCCGCCCTGAAACCTTGCGGGCGAAGCCTGATGCTTCGGTCGCAAAGCGCGAAACCCTGCGACCCGGGCAATAAACCTTGCGCTTGCAGCCCGCAGCCTTGCGCGCAAGGTAAAAAGCCTTGCCGCCTATGCCCAAAGCCTCGGGGTGCAAGGCTCAAAGCCTTGCGACCATCCCGAAAAACCTCGCAACCCCGGCTCCTATCCTTGCGGTGCAAGGCTTTGAAGCTTGCGCCCGGCGCCCGGGGCTTTGCGGTGCAACGCACCAGACCTTGCGCTTCAGGCTACGGGCCTTGCCGCGTCAGGCCGCCACCTCGAACTCCACCAGCTCGGCCCCGTCGCCCACCTGATCGCCCACCGCGAAGCGGAAGGCCTTGACCGTGCCGGCGGCCGGCGCGGTGATGGTGTGCTCCATCTTCATGGCTTCGAGGATCAAGAGCGGCGCGCCCTTCTCGACCGTTGCGCCTTCGGCCGCCACCAGCGCGATGACCTTGCCGGGCATCGGGGCCAGCAGGCCGCCTTCGGCACCGCCGCCTTCGCCGCCGTGGTGCAGCGGGTCCACCGCCGCAAACTGCCACGCCCGGCCCTGGCCAAACACGTGACGGCGCTCGCCGGCAACGATCACCGTGGCGGTGGTGCGCAGGCCGTCGAACTCGGCCCGCAGCAGGCCACGGGGGTTGAGGGTGCCGGAGATGTGGCTCACGCGGCCGTCCAGGGCCACATCAAAGCTGTTGCCGCGATGGGTGACGGTGAGGTGCTTCTCCACGTCGCCCAGACGGTAGATCTTGCTGCGGCTGGGCGACGAATTCACGCGCCAGCCGTCGCGCCGGTGCCAGGGCGAATCGGGTTCGCAGTGGCGGGCAGCCAGGCCCTGGGCGTGCTCGCGTTCGCGCAGCAGATCGGCCAGGGCCACGGCCAGCCAGGCTTCCCGGGCGGGCTCGACCTGCTCGGGGAAGAGGTAATCCTTCTCGCGCTCGATGAGGCCGGTGTCGAGATCGGCGTTGGCAAAGGCCGGGCAGGCGGTGAGGCGCGACAGGAACTCGATGTTGTTGGCGACGCCCACCACCCGGTACTCGGCCAGGGCCTGGAGCATGCGGGCCAGGGCGCGGTCGCGGTTCACGTCCCACACGATGAGCTTGGCGATCATCGGGTCGTAGAAGGGGCTGATCTCGTCGCCCTCCTCCACGCCGGTATCGACGCGTACGTGCAGGTTCTCGTCGGGCGGCGACAGGTGCACCAGCCGGCCGGTGGAAGGCAGGAAGCCCTTGGCCGGGTCTTCGGCGTAGATGCGCGCCTCGAGTGCGTGGCCGTTGATGGCCAGCTGCTCCTGGGCCAGGGGCAGCGGCTCGCCGGAGGCCACGCGGAGCTGCCACTCCACCAGATCGAGCCCGGTGATCATCTCGGTGACCGGGTGCTCCACCTGCAGGCGGGTGTTCATCTCCATGAAGTAGAAGGTGCCGTCCTGGTTGGCGATGAACTCCACCGTGCCGGCACCCACGTAGCCCACGGCCTTGGCGGCATCCACCGCGGCCTTGCCCATCGCGGCGCGGCGCTCGGCCGTCATGCCGGGGGCTGGCGCTTCTTCGAGCACCTTTTGGTGGCGGCGCTGCACCGAGCAGTCGCGCTCGAACAGATACACCACGTTGCCGAAGGTGTCGCCGAACACCTGAATCTCGATGTGGCGCGGGCGGGTGAGGTATTTCTCGACCAGCACGTGGTCGTCGCCAAAGCTCGACGCCGCCTCGCGCTTGCAGGAGGCCAGCGCATCGATGAAGTCCTCGCTCTTCTCGACAAGGCGCATGCCCTTGCCGCCACCGCCGGCCGCGGCCTTGATGAGCACCGGGTAGCCGATGGCGTCGGCCTGCACGTTGAGGAAGGCCGGCTCCTGGTTGTCGCCGTGGTAGCCGGGGGTGAGCGGCACCTGGGCCTTCTCCATCAGCTTCTTGGCTTCGGACTTGGAGCCCATCGCCCGGATCGCCGACACCGGCGGGCCAATGAAGACGATGCCGGCGGCGTCGCAGGCGTGGCAGAACTCTTCGTTCTCAGACAGGAAACCGTAGCCCGGGTGGATCGCCTCGGCGCCGGTCTGCTTGGCTGCCGCGATGATCTTGTCGATGACGAGATAGCTCTCCCGGGCCGCGGCCGGGCCGATATGCACGGCCTCGTCGGCCAGGCGCACATGGCGGGCGCCGGCGTCGGCGTCGGAATACACCGCGACGGTCTTGATGCCCAGGCGCCGCGCCGTCTTGATGACGCGGCAGGCGATCTCCCCACGGTTGGCGATCAGGATCTTGTTGAACATGCTTGTCTCCCCCGCCCCGGCACATGCGTGCCCGAAGCTGCTGATTCTGTAGGTCGGACTTCAGTCCGACATCTGTGTGTGTCTCGTTTGCTGCGGCCAGTTTCGTAGGTCGGGTTAGCGCAGCGTAACCCGACGCCCCAAGCACGCCATCGACGCGCTATCGCTTCCAGCTGCAGCCTTTTCACTCCACCCCGTCGTCCTCTGGCCGCCGTCAGACGACCTGACAGCGAGGTGTGGTCGGGGCCGATCCCTCGATGTCGGGTTACGCTGCGCTAACCCGACCTACCTCAAGTTGCGAATTCAGTTCGGCACCCACGCTGCCGGGCGCTTGTCGAGGAAGGCGGCGAGGCCTTCCTTTGCCTCGGGCGTAGCGCGCAGTTCGGCGATGCGGCGGGCGGTGTCTTCCACCACGGCGTCACTCACCGGCTGGTCGGCCACGGCGCGGATAAGATCCTTGGCGGCGGCCTGGGATTTCGGCCCGCCCTGCATCAGCGCGGCGACGATACCGGCCACCTTGGCGTCGAGCTCTTCCGGCGCGACCACTTCGTGGGCGAGGCCCAGCGCCTTGGCCTCGGCGGCGGAGATCCGCTCGGCGGTCTGGAAATAACGCCCGGCCTGGCGGGCGCCGATGGCGCGCAGCACGTAGGGGCTGATGGCCGACGGGATGATCCCGAACTTGACCTCCGAGGTGGCGAAGCTCGCCGCCGTGGAGGCCACGCAGATGTCGCAGGCCGACGCGAGGCCCATGCCGCCACCCAGCGCCGCGCCCTGCACCCGGGCGATGGTCGGCTTGGTGAGTTCGGCCAGGGCCCGCAGCATCCCGGCCAGCTTGCGGGCATCGGCGAGGTTTGCTTCCACCGACGCATCCGCCGCGCGGCGCATCCAGTTGAGGTCGGCGCCGGCCGAGAAACTCTTGCCCCGCCCGGCGAGCACCACCACGCGGACGCTGTCGTCAGCATCGAGCTGCCGGCAGGCAGCGGTGAGCTCGGCGATCAACGCCTCGTTGAAGGCGTTATGGACATCCGGACGGTTCATCCAGATGGTGGCGATGCCGCCGTCGCGGATAATTTCGAGGGTTTCGAAGTGCATTTGTGCGCAATCTCCGGTGGGTCGCAGCAGTTCGAGGTCGTTATGGTCGGACTGTAGGTCGGACTTCAGTCCGACATCGCGGATGGAACAGGCACAAGTTGTCGGACTGAAGTCCGACCTACAGGACCGACCTGCATGTCACATTCGGAACAGCCCGAACTTGGTCGGCTGGATCGGGGCATTCAGGCTGGCCGAGAGCGACAGGCCGAGGATGCGCCGGGTCTGGGCCGGGTCCACCACGCCGTCGTCCCACAGGCGGGCGGTGGCGTAATACGGGTGGCCCTGATCCTCGTATTGCTGGCGGATCGGCGACTTGAAGGCTTCTTCCTCGTCCTTGCTCCAGGCGCCGCCCTTGGCCTCGATGCCGTCGCGGCGCACGGTGGCGAGCACGCTGGCGGCCTGCTCGCCGCCCATCACCGAGATGCGGCTGTTGGGCCACATCCACAGGAAGCGCGGGCTGTAGGCGCGGCCGCACATGCCGTAGTTGCCGGCGCCAAAGCTGCCGCCGATGAGCACGGTAAGCTTGGGCACCTGGGCGGTGGCCACCGCCGTGACCATCTTGGCGCCGTCCTTGGCGATGCCGCCGTTCTCGTACTTGCGGCCGACCATGAAGCCGGTGATGTTCTGCAGGAAGACCAGCGGCACGCCGCGCTGGGCGCACAGCTCGATGAAGTGGGCGCCCTTCTGGGCCGATTCGCCGAACAGGATGCCGTTGTTGGCGACGATGCCGATGGGCATGCCGTAGAGGTGCGCAAAGCCGGTGACCAGGGTGGTGCCGTAGCGCGCCTTGAACTCGTCGAAGCGCGAGCCATCGACGATGCGGGCGATCACCTCGCGCACGTCGTAGGGCTTGCGGGTGTCGGTGGGGATGATCCCGTAGATCTCGGACGGGTCGTACAGGGGCTCTTCGCTGCTCGCCAGGTTGAGGCCCACCGGCTTGACGCGGTTGAGGGTGCTGACGATGCGCCGGGCGATGGAGAGCGCGTGGGTGTCGTTCTCGGCCAGGTGGTCGGCCACGCCGGAGACGCGGGTGTGCACGTCGCCGCCGCCCAGATCCTCGGCAGTCACCACCTCGCCGGTGGCGGCCTTCACGAGCGGCGGGCCGCCCAGGAAGATCGTGCCCTGGTTCTTGACGATCACCGTCTCGTCGCTCATCGCCGGCACGTAGGCGCCGCCGGCGGTGCAGGAGCCCATCACCACCGCGATCTGCGGGATGCCCTCGGCCGACATGTTGGCCTGGTTGAAGAAGATCCGGCCGAAGTGGTCGCGATCCGGGAAGACTTCATCCTGCTTGGGCAGGAAGGCGCCGCCGGAATCCACCAGGTAGATGCACGGCAGCTTGTTCTGCTGGGCGATCTCCTGGGCGCGCAGATGCTTCTTGACCGTCATCGGGTAATAGGTGCCGCCCTTCACGGTGGCATCGTTGGCGACGATCATGCACTCGACGCCATTCACCCGGCCGATGCCGGCGATGACGCCCGCCGACGGGGCCTCGTTGTCGTACATGCCGTAGGCGGCGAGCTGGCCGATCTCGAGGAAGCCGGTGCCGGGGTCGAGCAGGTGATCCACCCGGTCGCGGGGCAGCAGCTTGCCCCGGGCGGTGTGCTTGGCGCGGGCCGATTCGCCGCCGCCGAGGGACACCTGGGCGGCCTTCTCACGCAGGTCGGCGACGACCTTGCCCATCGCCTCAGCGTTGGCCTGGAATTCGCTCGATCGCGTGTTGATGCTGGATTTGATGACGGTCATTGGAGGACCCTCCTGTCACTGCGTGACATCCTCCCCACGGGAGGGATCGCGCCCCCTTCGGGCGGCCGGGCGGGTGCGCTCATATCAGCAGGTCTCCGCAAAGAGTTCGCGGCCGATCAGCATGCGGCGGATCTCGCTGGTGCCGGCGCCGATCTCGTAGAGCTTGGCGTCGCGCCACAGGCGGCCGGTGGCGTATTCGTTGGTGTAGCCCACGCCGCCGAGGGTCTGGATCGCCTCGCCGGCCATCCAGGTGGCCTTCTCGGCGGAGTACAGGATCGCGCCAGCGGCATCCTTGCGCAGGGTGCGGGCGTGGTCGGTGCGGTCACAGGCCTGGCCGAGGGCATACACGTAGGCCCGGTTGGCCATCCAGGTGGAGTACATGTCGGCCACCTTGCCCTGCATCAGCTGGAACTCGCCGATGCTCTGGCCAAACTGCTTGCGGTCGTGGAGGTAGGGCACCACCACGTCCATGCAGGCGGCCATGATGCCCAGCGGGCCGCCGCACAGCACGGCGCGTTCGTAGTCGAGGCCGCTCATCAGCACCTTGGTGCCGTTACCCACGCCGCCCAGCACATTCTCTTCGGGCACTTCCACGTCGTCGAAGAACAGCGGGAAGGTGTTGGAGCCGCGCATGCCCAGCTTGTCCAGGTGGGTGCCGTGGGTGAAGCCCTTGAAGCCCTTCTCGACGATGAAGGCGGTCATGCCCCTGGCGCCGGCTTCGATGTCGGTCTTGGCGTACACCACCAGGGTGTCGGCGTCGCCGCCGTTGGTGATCCACATCTTGGAGCCGTTGAGCACGTAGCGGTCGCCCTTCTTGTCGGCGCGCAGCTTCATGCTCACCACGTCGGAGCCGGCGTTGGGCTCGCTCATCGCCAGCGCGCCGATGTGGTCGCCGGAGATCAGCTTGGGCAGGTATTTCTGCTTCTGGGCTTCGGTGCCGTTGCGGCGGATCTGGTTGATGCACAGGTTGGAGTGGGCGCCGTACGACAGGCCGACGGAGGCCGAGGCGCGGGAGACTTCCTCCAGCGCGATGATGTGGGCGAGGTAGCCCATGTTGGTGCCGCCGTATTCTTCCGGGGCGGTCATCCCGTGCAGGCCCAGGTCACCCAGCTTCTTCCACAGGTCAGCCGGGAAGAGGTTGTCCCGGTCGATCTCGGCCGCGCGGGGCGTGATCTCCCTGGCTGCGAAGGCCTGCACGGTGTCGCGCAGGGCCTCGATGGTTTCGCCGAGGTGGAAGTTCAGGCTGGGGATGTTCATGGGTTGTCTCCTCCGGTTTGCTCTGGGCCGAATCGTGTGCAATGCACCGTTCGAGTGCCCCGCAGCGTACGTGGTCAGCGGTGGCCGCGGGCGCCATCGTGGTTGCAAATCGTGCCACGCGATCATCTCAAGCGGTAAGATTTCGCCACCATGACGATCCGTACTCCCGACGCTCCACCGCCGTCCCGCCCGGGACGCGCCGCCACGCCCATCGCCTTCATCCGCGCCATCGTGCTGGCCTACCGCCGGTATGGCATCGACCCGGCCGGCGCCCTCGCCCGGGCCGACATCGATCCGGCCGCGCTCGACGATCCGGACGCTCGCGTCACCGCCGCCCAGATGGAACTCATTTCCGGCCACGCGATGCAGGAGCTGGACGACGAGGCGCTGGGCTGGTTCTCGCGCCGCCTGCCGTGGGGCAGCTACGGCCTGCTGTGCCGGGCCTCGCTGGGCTCGCCCGATCTGGGCGTGGCGCTCAAGCGCTGGTGCCGCCATCACCGGCTGCTCACCGACGACATCGGCCTCGCGCTGGCGGTGGATAAATCCGTCGCCACCCTCACGATCACCCTCAACCGGCCCCTCGGCGAGATGCACGAGTTCTGCCAGGTCACGCTGCTGCGCTATGTGCTGGGCTACGCCTGCTGGGCGATCGATTCACGGATTCCGCTGCTGGAGAGCCGCTTCCCCTTCCCCGCGCCGGCCCACGCCGACGCCTATCCGCTGATGTTCCCCGGCCCGCTGCGCTTCGATGCCGAGCTGGCGGCGATCCGCTTCGACGCGCGCTACCTGGATCTGCCGATCCGCCGCGACGAGGCGGCCTTGCGCGCCATGCTCCAGCGCGCCCTGCCCCTCACGGTGCTGCAATACCGCCGCGACCGTCTGCTGGTGGAAGGCGTGCGACGCTTTCTGCGTGATCCGGCCAACGGCGCGGCCACTGCCGAGATCGTCGCCGGCAGCCTCAACGTGTCGGTGCGCACACTGCACCGGCAACTCAGCGACGAAGGCTCGTCGCTCCAGCTACTCAAGGACGAAGCCCGCCGCGCCCGGGCGATCGAGCTCCTCAACCGCAGCCAGCGCTCGATCAAGCAGATTTCGGCGCTGGTGGGGTTTCGTAACGAGAAGAGTTTTGCCCGGGCTTTCCGGGCCTGGACGGGCGTTCCGCCGCAGACCTTCCGGGAGCGGAAGATTGCCGGCGATGCCGATGACAAAGGCAATCCGGGCGAGTGAGGACCGCCTCGTCACGTCATCCGTGACTTAATTTACGGTTAATTACATTTGGAATGTTGCACTGCAACCATACGGAGGCGTATGCTTCGCTCTGTCTCCTCCACCCTCTCCTCCTTTGGTGTGGATTTAACCCGAGCGGCCCAGGCCCCTCGGGTTTTTCTTTTTCTGGCGCCGTGCGGGAAAAACCTGCCTCGCGGGCCGATCAGGCCGCCGGATCGGTGATCCGGTCGCCCCGCGAATAGACCGAAAACCCGTTCCCCCGCAGCCACCCGACAAGGGTCATGCCAGCCGCTTCCGCGTTGCGCACCGCCATCCCGGTGGGCGCCGACACCGCTGCCAGCAGCTGGATGCCGGCGCTGGCGGCCTTGTGAACGAGCTCATGGCTCGCCCGGCTGGTGATGAGCACAAAGCCGGCCGCCGGGTCGATGCGCTGGCGATGCAGGGCGCCAATGAGCTTGTCGAGCGCGTTGTGGCGGCCCACGTCTTCACGCACGAGATGGATTTCGCCATCAATACCGGCCCACGCCGCCGCATGCACGCCGCCACTCTGGCGATGCAGTCCCTGGACCTCCGGCAGCGCGGCGATGGCACGGGTCAGCGCGCCGGCCGGCACGGCAAGGGTTCCGGCCACCTGCGGTACAGGTAGGATGGCCTGCTCCAGGCTTTCACGACCGCAAAGCCCGCAACCCGTGCGCCCGGCCAGCTGGCGGCGGGTCGCCTTGAATCCCTGAAAACGCTCCGCGGTAACACGCAGCTGAAGCTCGATGCCTGGCGGGGTGGCGTTGATCTCCACCTCCAGCAGCTCCGCTGGGCTGGCGATGAGGCCTTCGCTCAGACTGAAGCCGAGGGCGAAATCTTCCAGATCGGTGGGCGTGGCGAGCATCACCGCGTGGGAGATGCCGTTGTACACCAGCGCCACCGGCACTTCCTCGACGACCGAATCCTCCACCCCACGCCCGCCCTCCGGCCCGAAGCGCCGGGCTGGAACACGGAGCAGCGCCGGAAAGTCGTCGCCCTCCTCCGCCGTCACGCGTCCGGCCCTGGGGGCAGCAGCGCGTGCTGGTCGGCGTCGTGGCGGGTGAAGTCGGCCTGCCAGCGGGCGGGCTGCTCTCCCAGCGAAACCTGAACGGCGGTCACCTTGTATTCGGGGCAGTTGGTGGCCCAGTCGGAGTTGTCGGTGGTCACCACGTTGGCGCCGGAATCCGGGAAGTGGAAGGTGGTGTAAACCACCCCCGGCTGCATCCGCTCCGTCACCCGCGCCCGCAGCCGCGTCTCGCCGGCGCGGCTTTCGATGTGCACCCAGTCGCCGTCGGCGATGCCCCGGTCGGCGGCATCCAGCGGATGGATGTCGAGCCGGTCCTCGCTGTGCCACACGGTGTTGGCGGTGCGGCGGGTCTGGGCGCCCACGTTGTACTGGCTGAGGATGCGCCCGGTGGTGAGGATCAGCGGGAAGCGCCGGGTGACCTTCTCGGTGGTCGGCACGTATTCGGTGACGACAAAACGCCCGAGGCCGCGGGTGAAATGCTCGGTGTGCATGATCGGCGTGCCGGCGGGCGACGCGTCGTTGCACGGCCACTGCAGGCTGCCGGCGGCATCGAGCCGTGCGTAGCTCACCCCGGCAAAGCTGGGCGTGAGCGCGGCGATCTCGTCCATGATCTCGGACGGGTGGCGGTAATCCATCTCCACGCCCAAAGCCTGAGCCAGCGCCTGGGTGGCCTGCCAGTCGGCCTTGCCGGAGAGCGGCTCCATCACCTTGCGCACCCGCGAGATGCGCCGCTCGGCGTTGGTGAAGGTGCCGTCCTTCTCGAGGAAAGACGAGCCGGGCAAAAACACATGGGCAAACTTGGCCGTCTCGTTGAAGAAGATGTCCTGCACCACCAGGCATTCCAGCGAGCGCAGCGCGGCATGCACGTGCTGGGTGTTCGGGTCGGACTGGGCCAGATCCTCTCCCTGCACGTACATGCCCTTGTAGCTGCCAGCAATCGCCGCGTTGAACATGTTGGGGATTCGGTAGCCGGGCTCCGGGTCGAGCGCCACGCCCCAGCGGGCCTCGAACGCCTCGCGCACCGCCGCATCGGCCACCGAGCGATAGCCCGGCAGCTCGTGGGGGAAAGAACCCATGTCGCAGGAGCCCTGCACGTTGTTCTGCCCGCGCAGGGGATTCACCCCCACGCCGGGCCGGCCGATGTTGCCGGTGGCCATCGCGAGGTTGGCGATGCCCATCACCATGGTCGAGCCCTGGCTGTGCTCGGTGACGCCCAGGCCGTAGTAGATCGCGCCGTTGCCGGCGCCGGCGTAGAGGCGCGCCGCGGCGCGGATGGCATCCGCCGACACGCCGGTGATGCCCGAGACCACCTCGGGGCTGTTCTCTTCACGCAGCACGAAATCCCGCCACGCGGCAAAGGCCTCGGCCTCGCAGCGCTCGGCGACGAAGGCCTCATCCACGAGCCCCTCGGCGACGATCACATGAGCCAGCGCGTTGATCATCGCCACGTTGGTGCCGGGCCGGAGCGCCAGGTGGTGGGCCGCCGCCACGTGGGGCGTGCGTACCAGGTCGATGGCGCGGGGGTCGATCACGATGAGCTCGGCGCCCTGGCGGATGCGCTTCTTGAGCAGCGAGCCGAACACCGGGTGGCCGTCGGTGGGGTTGGCGCCGATCACCACGATCACGTCGGCCGACAGCACGGATTCGAAATCCTGCGTGCCGGCGGATTCGCCCAGGGTCTGCTTGAGGCCGTAGCCGGTGGGTGAATGGCAGACCCGGGCGCAGGTATCCACGTTGTTGTTGCCAAAGCCCGCGCGCACCAGCTTCTGGACGAGGTAGGTCTCCTCGTTGGTGCAGCGCGACGAGGTGATCCCGCCCACCGCCAACCGGCCGTACTTGGCCTGGATGCGTCGGAACTCGCTTGCGGCGTAGGCCAGGGCTTCGTCCCACGACACCTTGCGCCAGAGCGCATCGATGCTCTCGCGGATCATCGGGGTGGTCACCCGGTCCGGGTGGGTGGCGTAGCTCCAGGCGAATCGGCCCTTCACGCAGGCGTGGCCGGCGTTGGCGCCGCCCGACTTGTCCGGCACCATGCGCACCACCTGCTCGCCCTTCACCTCGGCCACGAAGCCGCAGCCCACGCCGCAGTAGGCGCAGGTGGTGGCCACGCTACGCTGGGCCTGACCGGCGGCGATCAGGCTTTTCTCGGCCAGCGTCGCCGTCGGGCAGGCCGCCACGCAGGCGCCGCAGGAGACGCATTCCGAGCCGAGAAATCCTTCGTCCGCGCCGGCCGTCACCTTCGATTCAAAACCCCGCCCGGCGATGGTCAGGGCGAAGGTGCCCTGCACTTCCTCGCAGGCCCGCACGCAGCGGCTGCACACGATGCACTTGGCCGGATCGAAGCTGAAGTACGGGTTGGATTCGTCCTTGGGCTCGGCATGGGTGGCGTCGAAGTGGTTGTCACCGGCTAAACCGTAGCGCACCTCCCGCAGGCCCACCACGCCCGCCATGTCCTGCAGTTCGCAGTTGCCGTTGGCGCTGCAGGTGAGGCAATCGAGGGGGTGATCCGAGATGTAAAGCTCCATCACCCCGCGACGCAGCTCGGCGAGCCTGGGCGACTGGGTGACGACGCGCATCCCCGCCTCCACCGGCGTGGTGCACGACGCCGGATAGCCCCTCCGCCCGTCAATCTGCACCAGGCACAGCCGGCACGAGCCAAAGGCTTCAAGCGTGTCGGTGGCGCACAGCTTGGGGATCGGGATGCCGGCCTCCAGCGCGGCGCGCATCACCGAGGTGCCGGCGGTTGCGACAACCTGCTGGCCGTCAATGGTCAGGGTGACGGTGTGGTCCGACGTAACCGGCGGCGTGCCGAGATCGGTCTGGCAGCGGCAGCTCATTGCGCCTCCCCGGAATCAAGGCCGAAATCGGCCGGAAAATGCCTGAGCGCCGACTGCACGGGGAAAGGCGTCATCCCGCCCATCGCGCACAGCGAGCCGTCGGTCATCAGGCTGCACAGATCCTGCAGCAGCGCGGCGTTAGCGACGCGATCGTCGCCGGCGATGATGCGGTCGATGACCTCCATCCCGCGGGTCGAGCCGATGCGGCACGGGGTGCATTTGCCGCAGGATTCCTCGGCGCAGAACTCCATCGCAAAGCGCGCCATCCGGGCCATGTCCACCGTGTCGTCGAAGACCACCACGCCCCCGTGGCCGATCATCGCGCCGCAGGCGGCGAAGGCTTCGTAATCCAGCGGCAGGTCGAAATCCGCCGGCGGCACATAGGCGCCCAGCGGGCCGCCCACCTGAACCGCGCGGATCGGCCGGCCGCTGGCGGTGCCGCCGCCAAAGTCTTCGAGCAGCGCGCGCAGGGTGAGCCCGAAGGCTTTTTCCACCAGCCCACCCCGACGCACGTTGCCGGCAAGCTGGAACGGCAGCGTGCCGAGCGAGCGGCCCTGGCCGAAATCCCGGTAGAACGCAGCCCCCTTGGCGAGGATCACCGGCACGCTGGCCAGGGTGATGAGGTTGTTGATGACTGTCGGCTTGCCGAACAGGCCCTTCACCGCCGGCAGTGGTGGCTTGGTGCGCACCTGCCCGCGCTTGCCCTCGATGCTCTCCAGCATCGCGGTCTCTTCGCCGCAGATGTAGGCGCCGCCGCCCAGCCGCGCCTCGATGTCGAAGGCCCGGCCCGAGCCGAGAACGTCGTCCCCCAGCAGCCCGGCCTCCCGCGCGCGCTTGAGCGCCGCGTTCACCACCCGCCAGGCGCGGGGATATTCGGAGCGCAAATAGACGTAACCGCGGCTCGCCCCCACCGCCAGCCCGGCGATGACCATGCCCTCGATCAGGCAGAACGGGTCGCCCTCCAGCAGCATGCGATCCGAGAAGGTGCCGGAATCGCCTTCGTCGGCGTTGCACACCACGTACTTTTCAATGCCCGGCGCGCCCAGCACCGTGCGCCACTTGATACCCGCCGGGAAGGCGGCGCCGCCCCGCCCGCGCAGGCCCGAATCGGTGACGGCCTGGACGATCCCCGAAGCGCTCATCGCCAGCGCCGCCCGCAGTCCGACCAGCCCGCCGTGGGCCGCGTAATCATCCAGCGACAACGGATCAACCACCCCCACCCGGGCGAAGGTCAGCCGCTCCTGCTGCCTGAGGAAGGGGATCTCCTCCGTCGGCCCGAGGGCCAGGGGATGGTCGCCGCCGGTGAGAAAGCCCGCATCCAGCAGGCCCGGCACGTCGGCCACGTCCACCGGCCCATAGGCCACGCGGCCAGCCGGGGTTGCCACCTCCACCATCGGCTCCAGCCAGAACATCCCGCGGGAGCCGTTGCGCACCAACTCTATCGACACGCCCCGCGCCGCCGCGCCGGCCGCAATCGCCAAGGCGACTTCCTCGGCACCCACCGCCAGCGCGGTGGTGTCCGCCGGCACATACACCCGCACGCTCATGGCAGTTCCTCCCGCAAGCTGGCGAGCAGGCGGTCGAAGCGCGCCGCGTCTACCCGCCCGATGATCTGGTCGCCCACCCGCAGCGACGGCCCGCAGGCACAGTTGCCCAGGCAATACACCGGCTCGAGGCTCACCGCGCCATCGGCGGTCGTCTGGTGATAGCCCACCCCGAGGGCCGCCAGCGCGTGGGCTTCCAGTGCCTCGCTGCCCCGGGCCTGACAGGCCTCGGCGCGGCAAAGCTGGATCACCTGCCGGCCCGGCGGCGAAGTACGGAAGTGATGGTAGAAGCTGATGACCCCATGCACCTCGGCGCGGGACAGGTTGAGCGCCTGGGCGATGGCCGTCGTGGCCTTCGGCGGCACCCATCCGAGTTCGTCCTGGATGGCATGGAGGATCGGCAACAAGGCATCCTGCCGGGGTGGGTGGGCAGCGATCAGACGCTGGACGATGGCGGCGTGGGGCATGACGGGCTGATGGGTCGGGATGGTGGGCAAACGGCATGATTCTACGCCCGGAGATTTCCCGAAGTGGGCAGGATTTCACGGCCGCCTCAAAGCCACACAGAACCCGCATCTGACAGCCGCCCGCGCCGTCGGTTGACCTGCGCCAAACCTTCGAGCGATCCGATTGCCACGCCCCCGCGCCGGCGCCTATGCTCAAATTGCACCCACCGCCGGGAGACCCGCCATGCCGGACACGCCTTCCACCATCATCCGCGACGCCACGCCCCTCTACGACGGCGCCCGCGCCCTTCACGGCTATTTTCTCTACACCTGGTTCACCCATTTCCTGGGCGTGCTCCTGCACAACATCCAGCGTTGGCGCGCCGCCGGCCTGCTGGACGAAGACGCCCACGCCAGCCCGGCCTTCCGCCGGCTGCCGGTGGATTTCAACGCCCTCGACCTGGAAAAGCTGGCCTACTTCTGCGGCATCTACTTCTACGTCGAATCCGCCCACAAGCAGGCCAACTACCGGCTGATGCACGTCACAACCCGCAAGCGGGTGCTCTATCTGCGTGGCTTCGACTACGAAGCCGCCGTTGCCGCCAGCGACACCCTGGCGGTAGGTATAGCCACGGTCGATACCACCCGCTTCAACTATAAGCTGGGCGAATTGCTCGGTGCCGAATTCGACCTCTTCAAGGCCATGAGCCCGAAGGATCTGTACTGGGAAACCATCGGCCCCCAGCGTCACTTTTACGGCGACTACGAAGCGCTGATCCGCTCCGCCAACCAGCCGATCCGCTCCGTCCATCTCAACGCGCTGCACTGGAAGGACGACATCGCCCAGCTGGCCGGGCAGGTGGATTACTTTGTGGTGTACGTCTCGTCGATCACCGAGAGCGTGCTGTGGGAGATGCACCACCTCATCGACACTGGCCGCGCGCCGCTGACCACCGTGGTGTTCGACCGGGAGGCGATCCTCACCAAGAACATTCACGCCGATCTCTACAAGGACATCCCGGCGCTGGCCATCGGCCCGGTGCGGTGGTTGCCGTCGCGGGAGCGCAGCTCGGACGACGACATCCGCGCCCTGCGCGACGAGCTCGAGAAGGTATTCACGGTGATCGACATCGAGGATCTCGACGCCCAGGCGCCCGCCCTGATGGCCCGCATCCGCGCCGCCAGCCCCGACCAGCCGAAAGCCCAGCGGGAAAGATGGCTCGACTTCCGCTTCTACCCGGCACTGGACGACGCCACCCTCGACTACCTGCGCCGCCTCGACGCCGCCCTGTGGGCCGAGGTCGAACCCGAAGCCGGCGCGCCCATCGACGCCCTGCCCTTCCGCATCAACCAGATCCTGCTGCGGGTGTTCACCGCGCTCCTCTTCGGCCAGCACCGGGACGCCGGCTGCGCGCTGGCGGCGTACGCCGGAATCATGAAAACCCTGCTCGACCACTACACCGCAGCCGGGCAGGTCGAAGGCTTCGATTCGCCGGACGACTTCGCCAACGCCCTCGGCGCACTCACCGATCACCACGCTACCGCCGCGGCCATCAGCTGGGCCTTCCTGTGCTCAGGCCAGCCCCATGAGTTTGGCAACTACACCGCCGCTGCCCGGGCCGATTACGACCGGCTCTTTGCCGCCGCCCGGCAGCAGGCCGAGGCCTTCCTGCGCGCGCAACCCGCCACCTAACCCGCCATCAGCCCCGAAACCCGCAGTACCCGACGCTCCACCGCCCGCGCCAGCACCGTCGACGCGGGCGCGTCGGCCAGGGTGAACCACTGCCGGGCGCGGGTGATGCCGGTGTAGATCAGCTCGCGGGTGAGGATCGGGCTCAGGCTCTCCGGCAGCGCCATCGCCACATGGGTGAATTCCGAACCCTGGGACTTATGCACCGTGAGGGCGAACACCGTCTCCACCGCCTGCAGCCGGCTGGGCTGCACCCACTTGATGCCGGCGCTGCCGTCGCCAGCCGGGAAAGCCACCCGCAGCACGCCGCCGGGTAGTTCCAGGGTGATGCCGATGTCGCCGTTCATCAGCCCCAGCCCGTAGTCGTTGCGGGTCACGAGCACCGGCCGGCCGGCGTACCAGCCCTCCGCCGCCGGAATCAGCCCCGCCTCCTTCAACCAGCCGGCGATCCGCCGGTTGAGCCCTTCCACACCCCACGGCCCGCGGCGCAGGCCGCACAGCAGCTGAAACTGCCCGTGGGCGGCGAGCACTTTCCGCGCCCAGTCGTCGATGTCTGCCTGCGCGGCGCCGGCAGCCGGCCGGGCATCGCGCAAGGTTTCGAGGTAATGCCGGTAGCCCAGCGGCCGCTCCCCGGCGTAGGCCTTGCCGGTGTCGCCCTCCACCACCAGCCGGCGCAGCGCGCGCTCATCGGCACCTTCGCCCACCGCGACGCGGGCGAGATCGGCAAAGCCTGCATCGAAGCAGCCGGTGGCCGCCTCCACGTCGCCATCGTTGACTGCTGCCGCCAGCTGGCCGATCCCGCTGTCGTGGCGGAAGCGGTGGCTGAAGCGCAGCATCGCCACCGCCTGATCGAGCGCCGTGCCGGCCGGGTCGATGAGCGACGCGGGAATCGTCGCGCCGGTCACGTCTGCGATCCACCCGGCGGTTTCTGCCGTGTAGTGGCCTTCCGACGCCCGGCGGCACAACTCGCCCAGCACCGCGCCGGCTTCAACCGAAGCCAGCTGATCCTTGTCGCCCAGCAGCACCAGCCGCGCCCGGGCCGGCAGCGCGGCGAGCAGCGCAGCCATCATCTCCAGATCGACCATCGACGCCTCATCCACCACCAGCACATCCACCGGCAGCGGGTTGCCCGCGTGGTGGCGGAAGTGGCGCGAATCCGGCCGGCTACCGAGGAGGCGGTGGAGCGTCGTCACCTGCACCGGAATCGCCGCGCGCACCGCGTCGCCGTCGGGCAGGCCGTCGAGCTGCAGCTTCGCCACCGCGCCGGCAATGGATTCATTGAGCCGGGCCGCAGCCTTGCCGGTGGGCGCGGCGAGGCGGATGCGCAGCGCACGTGCGGCATCGCCCGCCAGCGCCAGGGTCTGCAGCACCGCCAGCAGGCGCACCACGGTGGTCGTCTTGCCGGTGCCGGGGCCGCCGGTGACGATGGCAAAGGCACTGTGGGCGGCCAGCGCGCAGGCGAGCTTCTGCCAGTCCAGCCCGTTGGCGGCAGGCGGAAACAGCGCGTCAAGCGCGGCGCGCAGGGCGTCGGCCGGAAGCTGTAGGGGCGCGGCGAGGCGCGCATCGATGGCCTCGCGCACCGAGCGTTCGTATTGCCAGTAACGGCGCAGATAGACCCGCCGGCCCACCGCCACCAGCGGCGTGGCGCCGGGTCCGTCGGCCACCAGCTCGGGATGAGTGAGCGCGGCCTGCCAGCCGGCCAGATCCAGCCCGGCCAGCACCTCGGCGGGCAGTGGCGGACGGGCATCGCCCCCGCCCTCGCCCTTGCTGTCACCATCAGGGGGCAGCGACAGCGCGAAGCCCGGATCGGCCAGGGTGTCGGCGAGATCCAGGCAGGCGTGGCCGCGGCCCAGCTGGTGGCTCGCCAGCGCGGCGGCGAGGATGGCCGGCGGCGGCGCGTCGGGCACCTCGCGGGCGAGGAAGGCGGCGAAGGCGGCATCCAGCCCACGCAGCCAGCCGTGGTCGGCCCAGCGGTCGAGCAGCGCGAGGGTCGCGGCGGTGTCGTTGAGCGCAGCGTTCATAGGAATACCTTCGCCCTCATGGGCTGCGGTGCGAGCACCTTCGGGCGGCCGGGCGGTGCTCATGCGGCCTCCCGGTCGGCGGCGTGGGCGAAGAGGCGATCCAGCGCCTCGATCAGCGCCCGGGGCGGACGTTCGGCGTGGATGCCGCGGCTGGGCGACTGGCTGCCCCGCAGGAAGAGGTAGATCGCCCCGCCCATGTGGCGGTCGTAGTCGTAATCCGGCTTGCGCAGCTTGAGCAGCCGGTGGATCGCCAGCAGGTAGAGCACGTACTGCAGCTCGTAGCGCTTGGCGAGCACCGCCGCGGCCATCGCCGCCGGCGTGTAGGCCGCGTCGTCCGGGCCGAGCCAGTTGGATTTGTAGTCGAGCACGTAGTAGCGCCCGTCGTGCTCGGCCACCAGATCGATGAAGCCCTTGAGCATCCCGTTGAGCTGGCCCGGCGCGAGGGGCGGCCGCTCGACGCCGCCCAGGGTGTGGGCACGCACGAGGCGATCCACCTCGGCCAGATCCACCCGGTGGGCGGCGATCCAGAACTCCATCTCGGCCACCGCCACGGGCAGCCCGGCGAGGGTGAAGCCGGTCTCGTCCGACGCCCCCAGCGGCATCTGCAGGAAATCCTGCAGCCACGCGCACAGCGGGTCGATCCACGCCGCCCAGCCGCGCACCGCGCAGCGCCGGGCGACCGCGTCGCGCAGCAGCGCCGGTGCCGTGGCCACCACGCCAAAACCCTGGCCAGCGGCCCATTCGAGGATTTCGTGGAGGAAGGTCCCCACCGACGCGCCACGGGGAAAGTCGTGCAGCCGGCCCCCTTCGGACGGCGCTGCGGATGGGCCGGCGGCGGGAAGCGAGCTGTCGTCGGCAGCCGCATCGGCGGCCTCGCGGAAGACATCCTCGGCCGCGGTGTCGGCACTCGCTGCGGCGGTCTGCAGGGCAGAATAGCTGGCGATCCACCAGTTTTCGCGCACGGCGCGCACCGGCTGACGGGCGGCGCCTTCGACAACCGTCTGGTCGCGGCCGGCGTACAGATCGGGCGCCGGCTCGGGGTTGTCGATCACCGCGATCACGTCGCAGCCATCGGCAAGCTGGTCGAGCCCGTCCTGCAGGTTGCCGCCCACCAGATAGCCGAGGGCGCTGCGCTCCACCTCCTTGAGGGGCGCGACGCCGATCCAGGTGGCGTAGCGGGCGCGGGTGAGCGCCACGTAGAGCTTGCGCAGATCCTCGCCCAGGCGTTCCCGATCCACCCGGCCGACCACCGTGCCGTCATCCACCAGCGCCAGCTGCAGCCGGCCGTCGGCGTCGTGCCACTTGAGCGGCAGGTCGGTGGATTTGGCTGCGCGGAAGGCACAGGCGAAGGGCAAAAAGACCAGCGGATATTCCAGCCCCTTCGACTTGTGCACGGTGACCACCTGCACCAGGTGGGCGTCGCTCTCGAGGCGGATCTGGCGGGCGTCGCCACCCGCGGCGGCGTCCTGGCGCTGCTCGGCCAGGTGGCGGATCAGCGCGTGTTCGCCGTCCAGCAGGCTGCTGGCCTGTTGCAGGAGTTCGGCCAGATGAAGCAGATCGGTCAGACTGCGCTCGCCGCTGCCGCCGGCGGCCAACAGGCGCGCCGGCACGCGGAAGTCGTTGAGGAGCCGACGCAGCATCGGCAGCACGCCCTGCTTGCGCCAGCACTCGCGGTAGGCGCGGAACTGCTCGATGCGCGCGTCCCAGGCGAGCTCGTCGTAGTTAAGCCGGTCGAGATCCGCCCAGCCCAGGCCCAGGGTTGCGGTGGCGAGCGCGGCCCGCAGGGCGCGGCCGTCGTCGGGCTCGGCGCAGGCGGCGAGCCACAGCTGCAGGTCGCCGGCCTCGGGGCGCTGGAAGACCGATTCGCGCTCCGAAAGATAAACGCTGCGCACGCCCCGCTCGGACAGCGCCGCGCGGATGGTGTCGGCTTCGTTGCGGTTATTCACCAGCACAGCCATGTCGGACGGGCGCAGATCGCGTCGGCCCTTCTCACCGTCGAAACCGGCCTCGCCCGCGGCGCCCAGGTTGAGCAGCCGGGCGATCTCGCCGGCGCACACCTGGGCCATGTCGCTGAGGTAGGCATCCTTGGTGAGCGCCTTGCCGTCATCCGGCGCGGGCAGGCGCCAGGCGGTGAGCGCCGGCAGCGGCGCGCCTTCGGCCACCAGCACGTCGTCGCGGCCCTTGGCCTCGGCGGGCAGGAAGGGCACCGGGTTGCCGTCGCTGCTGCGGAACAGGAAGGCGCCCTGCCCCGTCTCGCGGTTTTCGGCGATCTCGAAGCAGCGGTTGGTGGCGGCGACCATGCCCTCCGTCGAGCGGAAGTTGCGCCGCAGGGTGTACAGCCGGCCGGCGGTGGCGCGGCGGGCGGCGAGGTAGGTGTGGATGTCGGCGCCGCGGAAGGCGTAGATGGCCTGCTTCGGGTCGCCGATGAGCACGAGGCCGGTGGCATCGCTGTTGTCGGCCACGCGATACACCGCGTCGAAGATGCGGTACTGGATGGCGTCGGTATCCTGAAACTCGTCGATCAGCGCCACCGGAAACTGGTTGCGGATGAGCTGGGCGAGGCGCGGGCCGTTGGGGCCGGCGAGCGCCGCATCGAGGCGCCCGAGCAGGTCGTCAAAGCCCATCTGGGCGCGGCGGGCCTGTTCGATGGCAAAGCGCTCGGCCACCCAGCGGGCGGCGTGGGCGAGGGTTTCGTCGTGGCCTTCGGGCAGGCCTGCAAGTGCGGCGCCCAGCCCGGCCATGGCCTCGAAGGCCTTGTGCGCGGGCGGCTCCCCGTCGCGCCAGATCTCGGCGATGCCTTCGGGCGTGAGGCGCGTCCAGGCGGTATCGGTGAGTGCGGGTTTGTCGGTATCGTCGCCGGCCCACATCTCAAGCGCGGCGAGCCAGCGTTCGCAGTTGGCCTGGTTGAGCTTGCGGGCGTCGAACTGCTTCTTCGCCCGGGCACCGTCGAAGAGCGTGCGGAGCTCTTCCACCCATGCAGCCCACGGCGCCTTGAGTTCCTTGATGCGTTCGCGCTTCAAGGCCTCGGCCTGCTCGATGGCCTCGGCCGGCGTCGGACCACTGCCCAGCAGCGCCACATGGGGCAGCAGATGCCGGACGACGGACTGCAAGCCTTCCGGCGAGCCCCACCAGCCGTTCACCCGGCGCGCGGCGTCCACGTCCAGCGGGTACATGAAGCTACGCCAGTAGTCCCGCACCACCTCGGCCAGCAGGTCTTCCTCGTCGGTTTCGAGGCGCTGGGTGAATAGGCTGTCGCTGTCGAAGGCGTGCTCGCGGAGCATGCGGTTGCACCAGCCGTGGATGGTGGACACCGCCGCCTCGTCCATCCATTCGGCGGCGAGCTGGAGCCGGCGGGCGCAGCCGGCCCAGTCTTCCGGCGGATACTCGGCGCGCAGGTCGTGGAGCAGATCGGCGCCCGGCGGCTGGGGCTCGATAGTGGCCGGATCGGCCAGAAAGCCCGCTGCGGCCTCGGACAGCCGCGCGCGGATGCGGTCGCGGAGCTCTTTGGTGGCCGCGTCGGTGAAGGTGACGACCAGGATCTCCGGCGGGTCGAGCGGCCGGCTGAAGGCGGCGTCGCCCCCGTGGCCGAGCACCAGCCGCAGGTACAGCGCGGCGATGGTGAAGGTCTTGCCGGTGCCGGCGCTGGCTTCGATCAGCCGGCTGCCCTTGAGGGGAAAACGCAGGGGGTCGAGGGAAGTCGGGTTCATCGGGCGTCGCCCTTCTCGGCAGCCTTGGCCGCGGATTTGGCAGAAAACGTTGCCGCGTAGAGGGGCCGCAGCAGGTGCTCGGCGAGCTGCGCAAATTCGCCGCTGGCGGTGAGGCTGGCGTAATCCGGCCACACCCGCTGCAGGTAGGGGCTGGTCTGCACTTCGCCCGGGGCGTTGTAGCCGCCTTCGTAGGCCTGGGGCGCGGTGTTCTTGTTGCCGTCCACGTCGGCGAGGTGGGCGAAAGCGGTCTTCACCGGCAAGGGCAGTGGGCGGGTCTGGCCGTCCTGCCAGGCGGCGATCAGGGCGTCGATCTGGGCGCGGGCGTCGTCCACTTCCAGCGGCTCGAAACGCACGTTGCCCACCTTGCTCACCACCAGCGTGGTGAGCGGCCCGCCCGCCAGATGCCCGGCCAGGTGAGCCACCCAGTGCTTGACCAGATTGTGCCGGCGGTACTTGCCGTCCTTCACCACGTCGCTGGGCTCCAGCACCACCCGGCCGCGAAGCTCGTCGTCATTCACGCGAAGGTCGTGCAGGCGGTCGTCGAGCTCCAGCCCGGCGGTTGTGCTGCGGTAACTGATCTCGGCGTCGCCCTCCATCGGCTGCGGCCATTCGGCGAGGCCGGCGGCGTAGCGCGCGAAGAGATCGGCCATCGGCGCGGCGAGCTCGTCCCGCTTGATGAGCGCAAAGGCCCGGGCCGGCAGTTCGCCCCGGCGGGCGATGCGTTCGAGGCCGGCTTCCAGCGCTTCGGTGGGCTCGGAACCGGCATGGATCGCTTCGGCCTGGGCGGCGATGAGTTCGTTCCACAGGCCCCACTTCTGCAGGCCATCCAGATCGAAGGGCTCCTGGTCTTCGCTGGAGGGATCGTCCTGCTCGAAATCCACCCGCAGGCGCTGGCGGAAGAAACTTTTGACCGGATCGCGCAGGAAGGCCGCCAGCTCGCGGATCGTCAGCGGCTCGTCCCGCGCCACCGCAGGCAGCGTGGCATCCGGCGCCGGGCGGTCGTCGGCGATGTGCCATTCGCTGGCGTAGGTGAACAGCCGCGACGCCGCCGGATCGGCCGGGAAGTAATCCGGGTTGAAGGGCTGCAGGCGATGCTCGACGGTGAGGTGGGCGAGCAGCGCGTCGCCGTCGTCACGCCCGGCAAGCCGCCAGCCGGCGGCGAGGTGGTCGCGCAGCTGGCCGATGAGCACCGACGGCGGGCGTGGCGTGTTGTCGTTGATGCTGCGCCCGACCCACGACACGTGCAGGTGCTCCCGCGCCGACAGCAGCGCCTCGAGGAAGAGATAGCGGTCGTCCTCGCGCCGGGAGCGGTCGCCCGGGCGGTAATCGCGGCCCATCAGGTCGAAGTCCATCGGCGCGCGGGTGCGCGGGTAGTCGCCGTCATTCAGGCCCAGCAGGCACACCCGGAGGAAGGGAATCGCCCGCATGGGCATCAGCGTGGCGAAGGTCACCACGCCGGCAAAGAAGCGCTGGGACAGCCCGCCGTCGTCCAGCTGCGCCAGCCAGTGCTCGCCCACGACGGCCAGCGGCAGCGGCGCGGTGAGGCCGGCGGCGGTGCAGGCGTCGAGCCAGCGCGCCAGGGCCTGGTCGAGCTGTTGCAGGGTGAAGGCGTCGGCGCTGTCGTCCGGGGCGAAGAAATCCGCCATCAGGCCGCGCAGGCGGGCGCACCAGCCGGGCACGTCGGCGTCCTCGCGGAAGGTCTGCCAGGTGGCGTCGAGGCGCTCGACGAAGGCCACCAGCGGGCCCAGCAGCGCGGCGTCCAGCCCGCCGATCTCGTCGAAGGGTTCGATCTCCTGCCACGGCGCGGCGCCGGCGCCCACCGCGTAGCCCAGCAGCATCCGCCGCAGGCCGAACAGCCAGCTGTTGGCCTCGGGGGCGTTCGGCAGGCCCAGGCTCTGGCGATGGGCGGCGTGCAGGCCCCAGCGGATCTTGGCGCCGTGGATCCAGCGGTGGAGCAGCGGCAGGTCGTCCTCGGCGATGCCGAAGCGGGCGCGCAGGGCCGGCACCTCCATCAGATCGAGCACGTCGCTCACCGTCAGCCGGGCGGTGGGCAGGTCGAGGAGTCGGGCGATGGCATTGACCAGCGGGTCGTGGTGGCGCCGGCCCTGGTCGGCGATGCTGAAGGGGATGAAGCGCGGGTCGTCCCGATCGACCAGCCCGAACACCGCCTGGATGTGCGGCGCGAAGGCGTCGATGTCCGGCACCATCACGATCACGTCCCGCGGGCGCAGGGTCGGGTCGGCGTTGAAGGCGGCGAGGAGCTGGTCGTGGAGGATCTCCACCTCGCGCTGGGCGCTGTGGGCCACGTGGAAGCGGATCGAGGCGTCGTCGGGCGACACCGCCGGCCAGCGCTCGCGGCTCTCGCCCAGGGGGCGCAGGTCGCGGATGTCGTCCTGCAGCTGGTTGAGCAGGCAATCGCTCCCGTGGCTGTCGAAGAGGTCGATGCGCTTGCCGAGGGCGGCGAAGTGGTGCTGATAGCCGGCCCGGCTGGTGTCGCTGTCGTGCTCGTCGAGGAGGCCGATGAAATCGCGCCCCTGCTTTCCCCAGGCTGCCAGCAGCGGGTGGGCGTGGAGGTGCAGCGCCTCGTCGGGGATGGTCTCCGGCGCGCCCTCGCGGCGGCGCTGGCGCGTACGGGTGGCGCGGAGCAGATCCTTGTCGGCGACGATGTCGGCCCAGTAGTGCTCGCAGGGGTTGTGCACGCACATCAGCACCTGCGACCAGCGAGCCACGGCGGCGAGCGCCTCCAGCGACTGCCGCGGCAGCGCCGAGATGCCGAACACCATCACCCGCCGCGGCAACCCGGCCGGGCGCGGCGCGTCATCGGGCCAGGCGGCCACCCGATCCAAAAATGCCTCGTGCACCGCGGCGCGCCCCTGCCCCGCTGCGCCGCCGCCCACGTCGGCCAGCAGCGCCCGCCACAGGCTGGCCTGCCAGCGCTGCTCGTCGGGAAGCGGCACGCGATCGCCGCCGGCGCGGATCAGCACGTCGTCGCCTTCGGCCCACGCGGCCAGCCAGTCGGCGCGATACACCTGATACTGGTCGAACAGATCCGCCAGCCGCTCGGCCAGCTGGAAGCGCTTGCGCAGGTCGGCGTCGGACGCCAGAAAGCGCCGCAGCGGCGCGTAGGCCGGCTCGCCCATCACGTCGGGCAACAGGCGCATCAGCCGCCACAGGAGCAGCGGCTTGTCGAAGGGCGAGACTTCCGGCACCGCGTCGCGGCCCAGCACGGCCCGATACACCTGCCACAGAAAGCGCGACGGCAGCGACATGTCGAGCCCCGCCGCGATCCCGCAGCCCCCACCCACGCCATCCTCGGCCGGGTCTTCGGCCAGCGCCAGGCGCAGCCACTGGGCGATGCCGTTGCTGTGCACCAGCAGGGTCTCGGTTTCCAGCGGGGCGAGCGGATAGCGCCGGATCCACGCGACCAGCAGGTCGCGCAGGGCTTCGGGGCGATTGCCGTGAACCAGCATCAGCCCGGGTGGCAGCGGTGTGAAATGCAAGGTGAACTCCCGTCAGGACGCGGCGGATTGTAGGGCCTGGGCGATGCGCCGGAAAGCCGCGTCTGCCGTGCGTCCCCGCCGCCGCCGACAAAACCCGCCGATGCCGAACCATGCCCGCCCGCTTGAGCTACGCTATGAAGATGGAAACCCACCCGGGAGCCCCGCCATGACCAACCCCATCGAGCGCGCCCGCCGCGCCATTGCCGAAGCCCAGCGCACCCACCCCGCCACCCTCAGCCTGCGCGGCGATGGGCTGACCGAGCTGCCCGACGAGCTGTGGTTGCTGGTCGATCTTGAATGGCTCGACCTGGGCGACAACCAGCTCACGCACCTCGACCCGCGCATCACCAGCTTCAAGGCGCTGCGCTACCTGGACATCAGCGGCAACCAGTTGGTGGATGTGGACATCCTCGCCCAACTCCCGAAGCTGGCCGAACTCCGCGTCGCCGGCAATCCGCTGCACTCGCTTCCGCCCACGCTGGCCGCGCTCCGGCCGACCATCGACCAGTCAAACCGGCATCTGAACTTCGACGCGCTCCGGACCGGTCGGGGGTTCGGGTTTTCCGATGACAAGCCGGACTTCGGTCTCCATTCCCGCTCCACGGGTGGCGGCGACGAGTTGCTGGGCGGGCAGCCGTCGAGCCCGGGCGTGCATCACCACGAGACGAGCTTCAAGCACGCCAAACCACCCGCGCGCAGTTTCGAGATGCCGACCTTCGAGATCCCAACCGCCGGCGCCGAACCACCGGAGCCGCCTCCGCCGCCGGCCCCGGCGCCGCTGGCCGCACCCGCCCTGCCCGCCGCCGACCGCAGCACCCAGCCCGCCACGCCGCCCAACGCCGAAGCGGTGGATTCCGCCGTGTTCTGCCCACCCACGGTGGCCCGGGAAAGCAGCTTCCTCGTCCAGTGCTTCCTGTACCCGCCGGAATCCGCCGCTGCCGTGGACGCCCAGGCCCGTCAGGCTGACGACACAGCCACCCGGCGCGGCAGCTATTCCCTGCCGCTGGACATCCCCCGCGGTGCGCGGATCGACCTGCATCTCGATATGCCCGGCCTCACCGTGACCGAGCCCGACGCCTTCATCACCTGGCGGGGGCGGATCACGCCGGTGCAGTTCGACGTGGAGGTGCCCGCCGACGCGCCGGGCGCCAGCGCCATCGGCCGCATCCGCTTTGCCGTCAATGGCGTACCGAGTGGCGCGCTGCGCTTTCAGGTGGCACTGGCGGCGGCCGGTACGCCGGTCGAGGACGCCAGCGCCCGCGAAGTCCGCGCCCGGCGCTACCGGCGCGCCTTCATCTCGTATTCGTCGAAGGACCGCGCCGAAGTGCTCAAGCGCGTCCAGGGCATCCGCCAGACGGGCATCACCGTCTTCCAGGACATTCTCGACCTGGAGCCCGGCATGCGCTGGGAGAAAGCCCTGTACCGGGAGATCGACAACTGCGACGTGCTCTACCTGTTCTGGTCCACCTCCGCCGCTCAGTCCGAATGGGTGCAGAAGGAGATCGACTACGCCCTGGCGCGCAAGGCCGGTGTGGATGACAACCCGCCGGACATCCAGCCCATGCCCATCGAGGGCCCGCCGATCGTGCCCCCGCCCGAGGCCCTCAAGGCCCTGCACTTCAACGACGCGCTGCTGGCCCAGATCGCCGTCGCTTCTCCGACCAAGCCCTAGGCGGCGCGCTCAGTCCTCAGACGGCAGCCACATCTCGAAAACGTTCTGCCCGCCTTCGACGCGGGCCGTCACCTCGCCCCCGTGGGCACGCAGGATCGAGCGGGTGATCGCCAACCCCAGGCCGGCGCCCTCGCCCCCGTGGCGGCGCGCGGCGTCCGCCTGATAGAAGCGGTCGAAGAGGCGCGGCAGGTGCTCCGCCGGGATCGGCTCGCCGGTGTTGGCAATCGCAAGGCGCTCGCCGGGCCGGCCTGATTCATCCACTGCCGGTGCCACGGTGGCCGTCACCGTACCGCCTTCCGGTGTGTGGCGCAGGGCGTTGGAGAGCAGGTTGCCGATGGCCCGGCGCAGCATCAGGCGATCGCCTGCGACATCGGCCCGGCCCGAAAGGCGCAGGGTGACGCCGTTATCCTCGGCCACCGCGCCGTAGAACTCGAACAGCGCCGACACCTCGTCTTCCAGCGGAAAGCGCGTCTGTCCCGGAACGATCAGGCCGTTCTCGGCCTTGGCGAGGAAGAGCATGTCGCCGATCATGCGCGACAGCCGCTCGAACTCCTCGGCGTTGGATTCGAGCACTTCCCGATAGGCGTCAGCGTCCCGGGCGCGGGTCAGCGCCACCTGGGTCTGGGTCATCAGGTTACTCACCGGGGTCCGCAGCTCGTGGGCGAGATCCGACGAAAAATCCGACAGCCGCCGGAAGGATTCCTCCAGGCGCGCCAGCATGTCGTTGAGGGAATCGGCCAGCTCGGCGAGCTCCGCAGGCACCGTGTCGGCGGGCAGGCGGTGGTCGAGGCGCTGGGCGCTCACTTCCGCAGCCCGGTGGCCCATCGCGCGGAGCGGCGCGAGCCCCCGGCGGGCGGCGAACCAGCCCAGCAGCCCGGTGGCCAGCGACGCCCCCAGCACCACCCACCACAGGGTGTGCATGAACGAATCCATGAAGCTGCGGTGATGGGCGATGTCGGTGGCCACGCCCACCCGCAGCGTCGGCACGCCGGGGATACCCGTGGCCACCGGCGCCACCAGGCCCCGGTACGCCGAGCCCTCGTCCTCCCACACCTGGGGCTGGCCGTCCGCCGGCCCACTGCCCAGCCGCGCCACCGGAAACGCCGCCCCGTGGCCGGCGCTGTGGATCACGCCGTCTGGCCCGAGCACCGCGATGGTGATGCCGTGGTGGCCGACCAGCGAATCCTCCAGCTGGCGCAGCGCGCCGTCGAGCTCGGCCGCCGAGTGCAGCTTGTCGAGCAGGCGGCCCACCTGCACCAGCCGGCCGTTCAGCTCGGCCATGTCCTGCTCTTCAAAGTGATGCTCCACCGAACCGGCGACGATCCAGCCCAGCACCAGCAGCACCACCGTCGATGCGGCCGCGAACAGCAGCGTGAGCCGCGCCGTGAGCGAGGTGCGCCGGCCGCTCACGGGCATGGGGGCGCCTCCAGCACATAGCCCATGCCGCGCACGGTGCGGATCAGCTTGGGCTCGAAGTCGTCGTCGATCTTGGCCCGCAGGCGGCGCACGGCCACCTCCACCACGTTGGTGTCGCTGTCGAAGTTCATGTCCCACACCTGGGAGGCGATCAGCGAGCGCGGCAGCACCTCGCCCTGGCGACGCAGCAGCAGCTCCAGCAGCGCGAATTCCTTGGCGGTCAGGTCGATCCGCCGGCCGGCGCGGGTCACCCGGCGACGCAGGAGATCCAGCTCCAGATCGGCCACCTGCAGGGCGTCGAGCTCCTTGGTCTTGGTGCCCCGGCGGAGCAGCGTGCGCACCCGGGCCAGCAGCTCGGCAAAGGCAAAGGGCTTCACCAGATAGTCGTCGGCGCCCAGCTCCAGCCCCTTCACCCGGTCGTCCACGCTGTCGCGGGCGGTTAGGAAAAGCACCGGCGTCTCGCGCCCGGCCTTGCGCAGGGTCTCCAGCACCTGCCAGCCGTCGAGGCCCGGCAGCATCACGTCGAGCACGATCAGGTCGTAGGCCTCGGCCAGGCCCAGGTGCAGCCCATCCAGGCCGGTGCGGGCGAGGTCAACGGTGAACCCGGCCTCGGCCAGCCCCTGGCGCAGGTAATCCCCGGTCTTCGGTTCGTCCTCGACGATCAGAATCTTCAACGCAGTCCCTTCCATCACCTTGAGCGGCGGCCAGTCTGCCGTGGACCGGCGCGCCTGGCCCAAGATTACAGAGATGTAATCTTCGGGTCAGCTTCCTGTCGGGCTCGGCTTGCCAAAATCAGCCAAAACCCTTCAAGGAATCGTCATGAAAGCCCTGCTCGCCGCCCTCGCCATTCTCGCCGCCACGCCCACCCTGGCCGCCGACAAGCACGCCGGCCACAATCACGCAGCCCCTGCCGCCGCAACCCTGGTGGACGGCACCGTCAAGAAGGTGGACAAAACCGCCGGCAAGCTCACCCTCTCCCACGGCCCGCTCCCTAACGGCATGCCGGCGATGACCATGGCCTTCGGTGTCAAGAACCCCGCGTGGCTCGACCAGCTCAAGGCCGGCGACAAGATCCGCTTCGGGATGGAAGACACCGGCGGCGTGCTCACCGTCACCCGCATCGAACGCCCCTGAGCCGCGCCGGCTGCCGCCATGATCCGCCACCTCGCCCCCGCGCTGCTGCTGGCGCTCGCCGCCACCGCCCAGGCCCAGACGCCGGGCGCCAGCCTCGAATCGCTCCTCGACTACGCCCGCAGCCGCAACCCGGAATACGCCGCGATGCGCTACGAGGCCGAGGCCGCCGCCGAGCGCATCGTCCCGGCCGGCGCGCTGCCCGACCCGAAGTTCCGCACCGAGCTGCGCGACATCACCCGCATGGGCGAGCAGAACCCCTCGGTGCTGCCGGCGCGGGTGGGCAGCACCCGCTACCTGCTGATGCAGGACGTGCCCTGGTTGGGCAAGCGCGAGCTGAAGCGCGAGATCGCCGAGCTCGAGGCCCAGGCCGCCGAAGGCCGGGCCACCGGCACCTGGGCCGAGCTTTCCGCACGCATCAAGACCGCCTACGCCCAGTACCAGTACATCCACCACAACACCGCGCTCACCCGCGAGCTGCTCGATCTGTCCACCCGCCTCGAGAAGGTCGCCCAGGCCCGCTACGCCGGCGGTCTCGCGGCCCAGCAGGACGTGATTCGCGCCCAGATCGAACAGACCGGCATGCGCACCGAGCTCCTCTCCCTCGACAACGAGGATCGCCAGGCCCGCGCACGCCTCAATACGTTGCTCGCCCGCCCGGCCAGCGCACCGCTGGAGGCGCCCACGCGCCTGCGCCCGCTGCCGCCGCCGGCCGCGCTGGATGCCGCCGCGCTCGAAGCCCGGGTGCGCGCCCGCAATCCGCAGCTCTTTGCAGACGAGGCCAAGGTCCGCGCCGCCGAAAAAGGCCGCGAGCTGGCCTACAAGAACCGCTACCCCGATTTCACCCTCGGCGTCTCGCCCATCCAGTACCAGGGCAGCGTGAAGGAATGGGAGCTGATGGTCGAGCTCAACCTGCCGCTCCAGCAGGGTAGCCGTCGCGCCCAGGAGCGCGAGGCCGAGGCCATGCTCTCCGCCGCCCGCGCCCGCCTCGACGCCACCGCCAACCAGACCCTGGGCGAACTCGAAGGCCAGCGCTCGGCCTTCGACGCCGCCCGTCGCACCGAAGCGCTGATCGCCACCAGCCTGCTGCCCCAGGCCGACCTCAGCTTCAAGTCCGCGCTGGCCGCCTACGAGAACGGCAAGGTGGATTTTGCTACCCTGATGGACGCCCAGCGCCAGATCCGCATTGCCCGCCAGAGCCGCATCAAGGCCCAGTTCGAGGCCCAGATGAGCCTCGCCGAGATCGAACGCATCGTTGGAGAAGACCTGTGAAATCCCCCGCCGCCCTCGCCCTTGCCGCCGTGATCGCCGTGGGCGGCACCGCCGGCGGCTACTGGTTCGGCACCCGCAGCGCCACGCCGCCTGCGCCCGCCGCCGACGCCAAGCCCGCCCGCAAGCTGCTCTACTACCGCAACCCGATGGGCCTGCCCGACACCTCACCCACCCCCAAGAAAGACCCGATGGGGATGGACTACATCCCGGTGTACGAAGGCGAAGCGGAAGCCACGCCCGCGCCCGCCGGACAGGTGAAGATCAGCGCCGAGCGCATCCAGAAGCTCGGCGTGCGCACCGAGCCCGCCGAGCTGCGCGCCCTGGGTGGCCAGATCCGCGCCGCCGGGCGGGTCGAGCCCGACGAGCAGCGCCTCTACACCATCGCCCCCAAGTTCGAGGGCTACGTGGAGCGCCTGCACGTCAATGTCACCGGCCAGCCGGTGGCCCGGGGCCAGGTGCTGTTCGAGGCCTACAGCCCCGAGCTCGTCGCCACCCAGCGGGAATACCAGATCGCCGCCCAGGGCGTCGAGGCGCTCAAGGGTGCCGGCAGCGAGGCCCAGGCCGGGATGAAGCAGCTGGCCGAATCGGCCCTCATCCGCCTGCGCAACTGGGACATCTCCGACGCCCAGCTGCGCGCCCTCGCCAAGTCCGGCGCCGCGACGCGGACGATCAGCTTCCAGTCGCCGGTGGCGGGCATCGTCACCGAGAGGAAGGCCGTCCAGGGCGCCCGCTTCATGCCCGGCGAGGCGCTGTATCAGGTGGCGGACCTCTCCCGCCTGTGGGTGATGGCCGACGTCTTCGAGCAGGACATCGCCGCCGCCCGCGTGGGTGCGCCGGTGAAGGTGCGGGTCGATGCCTATCCGGACAAGACCTTCGACGGCCGCATCGCCTATCTCTACCCCAGCGTTAACGCCGACACCCGCACGACGCCGGTGCGGGTCGAGCTGGCCAACCCGGGCCTGCTCCTCAAGCCGGGCATGTTCGCCCGCATCGAGATCAATGCCGGCAGCAGCGCGCCGGTGCTCACCGTGCCGACCTCGGCGGTGATCGACAGCGGCACCCGCCAGGTGGTGCTGATCGCCGAGGGTGAAGGCCGCTTCACCCCGCGGGAGGTGAAGCTCGGCAAGCGCAGCGACGAGCGGGTGACGGTGCTGGACGGCCTCAAGGCGGGCGACACCGTGGTGGTGGCCGCCAACTTCCTGATCGACGCGGAGAGCAACCTCAAGGCGGCCCTCGGCAGCTTCGCCCAACCCCAGCCCGCCGCCACCAGCGTGGGGCACAAGGCAGAGGGCGTGGTGGAGAGCATCGACGTGTCCGACGGAACGGTGATGCTCACCCACGGCCCGGTGGCCAGCCTCAAGTGGCCGGCGATGAGCATGGAGTTCAAGTTCGCCAACCCGTCGCTGCAGGCCGGCCTCAAGCCGGGGGCGAAGGTGGCCTTCGAGTTCGTCGAGCGTGCGCCGGGCGAATGGGTGATCACCGCGATCCGCCCGGCCGCCGCCCACGCTGGCCACTGACGGAGCGCCCCCATGCTCGCCAAGCTCATCGACTGGTCCGGCCGTAACCGGGTGCTGGTGCTGCTCGCCACCGCCTTCGTGGTGTTCGCCGGCGTCTTCGCCCTGCTGCGCACTCCCATCGACGCCCTGCCCGATCTCTCCGACGTGCAGGTGATCGTCTACACCGAGTTCCCCGGCCAGGCGCCCCAGGTGGTGGAGGATCAGGTCACCTACCCGCTCACCACGGCGATGCTGTCGGTGCCGCGATCCAAGGTGGTGCGCGGCTTCTCGTTCTTCGGCGCGTCCTTCGTGTATGTAATCTTCGAGGACGGCACCGACATCTACTGGGCGCGCTCCCGGGTGCTCGAATACCTCAACTTCGCCGCCGGTCGCATGCCCAAGGGCGTCACGCCGCAGATCGGGCCGGACGCCAGCGGCGTGGGCTGGGTCTATCAATACGTGCTGCTGGCCCGGGACAAGACCCTCGCCGAACTGCGCTCGATCCAGGACTGGTACGTCCGCTACCAGCTCGCCAAGGCGCCGGGCGTGGCCGAAGTGGCCTCGGTGGGCGGCTTCGTGCAGACCTATCAGGTCACCGTCGACCCGGTGAAGCTGCGCGCCTACGGCATTCCGCTGATGAAGGTCGCCCAGGTGATCCGCGATTCCAACCGCGACGTGGGCGGCCGGGTGGTCGAGATGGCCGAGACCGAATACATGGTGCGCGGCAAGGGCTATCTGCGCGGCAAGGACGACATCGGCGCGCTGGTACTGAAGGCCGAGCGCGGTACCGCCGTGCTGGTGCGCGACGTGGCCCGGGTCGAGCTGGTGCCCGACGAGCGCCGCGGCATCGCCGAACTGGACGGCGACGGCGAGGTGGTGGCCGGCATCGCCATGGCCCGCCACGGCCAGAACGCGCTGGAGGTGATCGGCAACCTCAAGGCCAAGATCGCAGAGATCGGCCCCGGCCTGCCAGAAGGCGTGTCGATCCAGCCGGTGTATGACCGCTCCGAACTCATCGAGCGCGCCATCGCCACGCTCAAGACGACGCTGATCGAGGAATCCCTGATCGTCGCGCTGGTGTGCGTGGTCTTCCTGCTGCATGTGAGGAGCGCGCTGGTGGCGATCCTGATGCTGCCGGTGGGCGTGCTGATGGCCTTCATCGCCATGCGCCTGCTGGGCATGAACTCCAACCTGATGAGCCTCGGCGGCATCGCCATTGCCATCGGCGCGATGATCGACGCCGCCATCGTGATGATCGAGAACGCCCACAAGCACCTGGAGCGCCTGCCGGACGGCCACACCACCGCCGACCGGGCCGAGGCGATGCTCGCCGCCTGCCGCGAGGTGGGGCCGGCGCTGTTCTTCTCGCTCCTCATCATCACCGTGTCCTTCCTGCCGGTGTTCAGCCTCGAAGGCCAGGAAGGCCGGCTGTTCTCGCCGCTCGCCTGGACCAAGACCTTCTCGATGGCCAGCGCCGCGCTGCTGTCGGTAACCCTGGTGCCGGTGCTGATGCTGCTGTTCATCCGCGGCCGGATCGTCCCCGAGGCCCAGAACCCGGTGAACCGCGTGCTGATCCGCCTCTACCGCCCCATCATCCGCGGCGTGCTGCGCTGGAAGAAGCTCACCATCTGCCTCGCCGTGCTGGCGCTGGTGGCCACGCTCTACCCGGCCTCACGCCTGGGCTCGGAGTTCATGCCCACCCTCGACGAAGGCACCCTGCTCTACATGCCATCCTCCCTGCCCGGCATGTCGGTCACCAAGGCCGCCGAGCTGATGCAGACCCAGGACCGCATCATAAAGAGCTTCCCCGAGGTCGCGTCAGTGTTCGGCAAGGCCGGCCGCGCCAACACCGCCACCGATCCGGCGCCGGTCGAGATGTTCGAGACCATCATCAACCTCAAGCCCCACGACCAGTGGCGGCCGGGGATGACCACTGACAAGCTCATCGCCGAGCTCGACGCCGCGCTGCAGTTTCCCGGCGTCGCCAACGCCTGGACGATGCCCATCAAGGCCCGCACCGACATGCTGTCCACCGGCATCCGCACGCCCATCGGCATCAAGGTGTTCGGCAAGGATCTGGACGAACTGGAACGCCTCGCCAAGACCATCGAGGGCGTGGTGCGCGCGGTGCCCGGCACCACCAGCGCCTTTGCAGAGCGCATCACCGGCGGCTTCTACCTCAACATCGAGCCGGATCGCGAGCAGCTCGCCCGCTACGGCATCACCGTGGGCGAACTGCAGGACGTGATCGCCGGCGCCCTGGGCGGCGAGATGGTCACCACCACCGTGGAAGGCCGCGAGCGCTACGGCGTGACGGTACGCTACCCCCGCGAGCTGCGCTCAAGCCCCGAGCAGATCGCCCGCGAGGTGCTGGTGCCCACCATGAACGGCGCCATGCTGCCCCTCGGCCAGCTGGCCAAGGTGGTGATCGCCAAGGGCACGCCGGGCATCCGCACCGAGAATGCGCTGCTGTCGGCCTACATCTACGTGGACATCCGCGGCCGCGACATCGGCGGCTACGTGGCCGACGCCAAGAAGGCGGTGGCCGATCAGGTGAAGTTTCCGCCGGGCTACTACGTGGCCTGGAGCGGGCAGTTCGAATACATGGAGCGCGCCATCGAGCGGATGAAGATCGTGGTCCCGCTCACCCTGCTGACGATCTTCCTGCTGCTCTACCTCAACTTCGGGCGCCTCACCGAAACCCTCATCGTGATGCTCTCGGTGCCCTTCGCGCTGGTGGGCGGCGTGTGGCTGATCTGGCTACTGGGCTACAACCTGTCGGTGGCGGTGGCGGTGGGCTTCATCGCCCTGGCCGGCGTGGCCGCCGAGACTGGCGTGGTGATGCTGATCTACCTGGACCACGCCTGGGCCGAGGCCAAGGCCCGCCGCGCCGCCACCGGCGAGACGCCGACCCTCGCCGATCTGTACGAGGCGGTGATGGAGGGCGCGGTCGAGCGGGTACGCCCCAAGATGATGACTGTCGTCGCCATCATGGCCGGCCTCCTGCCCATCCTGTGGGGCAGCGGCACCGGCAGCGAGGTGATGCGCCCCATCGCCGCGCCGATGGTGGGCGGGATGATATCATCCACGATCCTCACCCTGGCGGTGATTCCGGCGATCTACATGCTGGTCAAGCAATGGCAACGGGACGGCGCCTGAAAACAGGGGCCGTCCCGGGCAGGGGAACAACGCGGACGGGGATTTACTTGGGGTCGGGCGCCTTGCCTTGCTCGGCAAGGGTTTCGAGGGGCTTCTTGAGGAGCAGCAGGCCCCACATCTCGAAACGGGACGCGCTGGTGCTGACCGCACCCACGCAATAGTCGATCCACCAGGCTAGCGGGTTCATGATGTGAACTCCTTTCTTCTTGCACTGCCCCAAAGAGCCCGGAATGAATGCCGGCCATCCTGACCTTCCCTGGCGGCCGGATGGATCCGGGTCTCCTGTGGCGTGCTGAAAGCATGCGCCTGCCGGGGGCGGTGCGGATGAGAACTATGTCACCCGCACGCCATGAAAACCCGTTTCGGGCCAACTCCGCTGCATTTGTGCAACACATGGCACGGCCAGACGGCCGGGTGCCCCGCGATCCGCCTGTCCACCCCGCCCCTGTCGCCCCGCCGACCACGCCGCTATGATGTGGCCGCGCACCTTCCGCCCCGCTCCCAATGCCCAGCCACGACACTGCCCCCCTCCAAGCCGCGCCCCACACCCTGCTCGAGGACATCCAGGCAATGGTGATCGGCTGCCTGTTCACCGCCCTCGGCGTGGTCATGCTGCGGGAGGCGCGGCTGCTCTCCGGCGGCACCACCGGCCTAGCCTTCATCGCCCATTACCTGGGCGGCTGGCGTTTCGGCACGGTGCTCTTCCTCATCAACCTGCCTTTCTATGTGTTCGGCTACAAGGCGCTGGGGCCGCGCTTCACCATCAAGACCTTCTGCGCGATCGGCCTGTTGTCCGTCTTCACCGAGCTCGTGCCTGGCCTCATCGGCTTCACCCACCTCGACCCGGTGTTCGCGGCGGTGATGAGCGGCCTCGCCATCGGCATCGGCATCCTCATCCTGATCCGCCACGGCGCCAGCCTCGGCGGCGTCGGCGTGATGGCCATCTACCTCCAGAAGACCCGTGGCTGGCGCGCCGGCACCGTGCAGATGGCCTTCGACAGCCTGATCCTCACCACCGGCCTCCTCGTCGTCGAGCCCCATCAGTTGATGCTGTCCGTCCTCGGCGCCGCGGCGCTCAACCTGGTGATCGGCGTCAATCATCGGCCAGACAGGTATCACGGGTTCTGAGTCGGCACATCTCTCGGGCCACCCTGTAGGTCGGACTTCAGTCCGACAACGCGGTTTGATCGACATGGCGGGTTGATCGGGCAGGGTTTGTCGGACTGAAGTCCGACCTACAGTTCGAGCTACAGCTCAACGCCTGCAACGCGGCGCCGTCACCGCTCCGTCATTCCCCCGCAACATCGCCCCGCTATCTTCCGCCGCGTCTCATCATTCGACGCCGGCCGCGGGCATGGCGCAATCCAAGCTGCGCCATGGCGTCATCCGTCCCTTTCTGCCGCTCTGCCCTGATCGTCCTGGCAGCCCTCGTGCTGTCGGCCTGCTCCCCCCGCCAGATGGTGATGCACGGCCTTGCCGACGAGCTCGCCAGCCAGGGCAGCGCGCCCGAGGATGATCTGGATCTGGCCCGCGAAGCCAGCGCCTACCACCTCAAGCTCTCCGAATCCGTGCTGCGCAGCCAGTCCGACCACGCCGGGCTGGCGACTGCGGTGGCCGCCGGCTTCACCCAGTACGCCTACGCCTTCGTGGCCTTCGATGCGGATCGTCTAGACGCCACCGACGCCAAGGCCGCCCAGCGCTTGCGGGAGCGCGCCGCGCGGCTCTACCGCCGGGCCCGCGACCACGCCCTGACCGCCCTCGACCACACCTACCCGAACCTGCGCCGCCAGCTGGCCGACCCGGCCTCGCCGCTGCGCCTCAAAGCCGCCGACGTGCCCCTCGCCTACTGGGCCGCCGCGGCCTGGGGCGGGCAGATCTCCCTCTCGAAGGACGACCCGGACACCGTGGCCGACCTGCCCCTCGCCGCCCGCCTTGCCAGGCTGGCCTGGGATGCGAACCCCAGTTTTGGCGACGGCGACATGGCGAGCCTGATGGGCAGCTTCGAGGCCGCCCGCCCGGGTGGCAGCCGTGCCCAGGCCGAAAAATACTTCGACGACGCGATCCGCCTTGCCCACGGCACGAGCGCCGGCGCCTTCGTTGCCAAGGCCGAAGGCATCGCCCTGCCGGCTGGCGACAAGGCCGCCTTCACCGATCTGCTGGGCCAGGCGCTGGCCGTGAAGGACGCCCCGGGCAGCCCGAAGATGCTGGCCAACGAGGTGATGCGCCGCCGCGCCCGCTGGCTGCTGGACACCGCCGACGACCTGTTCTGACCCCCTTTCATCCCGGACGAGCCCGCCATGCACCGACTCATCGACCGCCTCCACCCCCACCTCGTCTCCCTGCTGGGCCTGTTGCTGGGCCTGCTGATCGGTGCGTTCGCCGCCCCCGGCGCCCACGCCGCCCCCGGCGCCCACGCCGCCAGCCAGCTTCGCATCGGCACCCTGGCCCCCAAGAACTCCCTCTACCACCGCCAGCTGATGGAGGTGGGCGAAGCCTGGCGCAGCGCCCAGGGCGACGGCGCCAAGTACGTGATCTACCCGGACGGCGGCCAGGGCGGCGAGACCGACATGGCCCGCCGGATGCGCATCGGCCAGCTGCAGGGCGCCCTGCTGTCGGTGGTCGGCCTGCGGGAGATCGAGCCCTCCATCTCGGCCCTGCAGAACATGCCGCTGCTCTTCCGCAGCTGGGATGAGGTGGACTACGTGCGCGAGAAGCTCCGCCCGGGCATGGAGCGCAAGTTCCTCGAAAAGGGCTTCGTGGTGCTGGCCTGGGGCGACGCCGGCTGGGTGCGCTTCTTCTCGAAGGACGCCGCGGTGCGCCCGGACGACTACCGCAAGATGAAGTTCTTCGCCTGGGCTGGCGAATCCGAGCAGCAGGACATCATGAAGAGCCTCGGCTACACCCCGGTGCCGCTCGAGACCAGCGACATCCTGCCGTCGATCCAGACCGGCATGATCACTACGGTACCCGCCACCCCCTATTTCGCGCTGGCCAGCCAGATCTACGGCACCGCGCCCCACATGCTCGACATCAACTGGGCACCCATCGTCGGCGCGCTGGTGGTCACCAAAAAGGCCTGGGACGACATGAGCCCCGCCGCCCAGGAGGCCCTCAAGACCGCCGGCGCCAAAGCCGGCCTGCAGATGCGCACCAAGGCCCGGGCGGAAGTGGACGAAGCAGTCGAAGCCATGAAGAAACGCGGCCTGCAGATCCACACCCCCACGCCCGAGCAGATGAAGGAATGGAACGACCTCGCCGACAAGCTCTACCCCCGCATCCGCGGCAAGATGGTGCCGGCCGAGACCTTCGACGAGGTGATGAAGCTGCTGAAGGACTACCGCGCCGGCAAGCGCTAGTCGCCGGTGTCGGACTGAAGCCCGGCCCACAAAACCCCAGCCCCCACCTCCTGTAGGTCGGACTTCAGTCCGACAAAGCCTGCCCGGCGGGTGTTGTCGGACTGAAGTCCGACCTACAACTTGAGCAGGTTCAAGTCCGACTTGAATCGGTTCAACCCGAACTTGCGACCGTTCAAGTCGGACTTGAACCGGTTCAACAAAAACCTGAGATGTCCCAAGTAAAACTTGAACAAGTTCAAGTCGGACTTGAACCCACCTAAGTCCGACTTGCGATCACGCACCAACCCCCCGCCCGAATAGCCCGCCCATGCGCCGACTGCCCTTCGACGAAGCCATCGCCTCCGCCGCGCTGCTGCTGATGACCCTGATCCCGCTGGTGGAGATCGCCCTGCGGCCGCTGCACGGCATGGGCATCGCCAACGCCCCGATGATCGTCCAGCACCTGGGGCTGGTGCTGGCCATGGCCGGCGCGGTGCTGGCCGAGCGCGGCAATCACCTCACCAGCCTGGGCAACAGCTTTGCCAGCGCCCGCAATCCGGCCGTGCGGCACGCCGCAAACCTCTTCGCCAAGGGCAGCGCGGCGGTGCTGTGCGGGATGCTGGCCGAAGCGAGCTGGCAGTTCGTCGCCAGCGAGATGGACGCCGGCCGGCTGCTGGCCTACGGCCTGCCGGTATGGACGATCCAGGCCCTGATGCCCGTGGGCTTCGTGGTGCTGGGGGTCAAGCTGGGGAGCCGCTGCGCGAGCGGGCTGGCACTGCGCATCGTGCTGGGCGTGGCCCTCACCGCCGCCGGCTACGCCTTTGCCCGGCACTTCGACGGGGCCGAGTTGCCCCTCGCCCCCTTCGCCATCGGGCTGGTGCTGGCCCTGCTGGCCGGGGCGCCGATCTTTGCGGTGCTGGGCGGGCTGGCCCTGGCGCTGTTCTGGTCCGAAGGCCAGCCGCTGGCGTCGGTGCCCCTCTCCCACTACCAGATCACGGTGAATCCCTCCCTGCCGGCGCTGCCGCTGTTCACCCTGGCGGGTTTGATCTTTGCCCGCAGCGGCGCCGCCCTGCGGCTGGGCGCGTTGTTCACCGCCAGCTTTGGCGGCGGCGCCATTGGCTCGTCGATTGCCGCGGCGCTGTTGTGTTCGTTCTTCACCGCCTTTACCGGCGGCAGCGGCGTCACCATCCTGGCCCTGGGTGGCTTGTTGCTGCCGCTGCTGAAGGACGCCGGCCTGCCCGAGAAGCGCGGCATCAGCCTCGTCACCAGCGCTAGCAGGCTGATGCAAAACCCAGTGAACGATCCGACGATCCACCTGTCCTAGCCGTACCCCACAAACCCCAGGCACAG
>ERZ650300.127-NODE-127-length-41003-cov-26.570309_pt1 | contig 41003 bp, 30 predicted proteins | sample MGYA00376236_ERZ650300 | MGnify/ENA primary metagenome ERZ650300 (study PRJEB26733, sample SAMN07839303) | wastewater metagenome | biome: urban; feature: wastewater treatment plant; material: waste water | place: USA: North Carolina | collected 2016-04-28 ...
GTGAAGGCTTCCCACAGGAAATCCTTGAACTCGATCTGCCCCATGCGGAAGCCGGCGCGGTGGGTGTAAGCCGCCACCGGATTGCGCGACATGGATTCGGTGCCCACCGCCAGCACCACCTGGGCGCTGCCGAGGGCGATCTGGTTGGCGGCCTGCACGATGGTCTCGAACCCCGTGCCGCAGATGCGCGTGGCGAGCATCGCCGGCGCGGTGGCCGGAACGCCGGCGTAAAGGCCGATGTGGCGCGGCAGGTAGTAGGCGTCGAAACCCGCCTGGGCCATGTTGCCGGCCACCACCGACTGCACGTCGGCGGCCGGGATGCCGGAGCGCTCGAACAGCGCCCGGGCGGCAAAGATGCCCATGTCGATGGGGTTCACGTCGCGCAGCACGCTGTTGTAATCCGCAAACGGCGTGCGGGCGCCGGCGACGAGGTAGATGTCGTCGTAGCGGGTGACCAGCGCGGCGGCGGTGAAATCTTCGTAAGCCATGGCTTAACCTTTCTTCCGGTTGAGGAATTCCTGCATGCGGCGGTTGGCTTCGTCGCTGCTCTGGGCGATCGCCGCTGCGAGGGATTCGGTGTAGAGGCCGTTGGCCATGGACATGTCGCCGATGTTGGCAACAGCGGTGATCGACGCCCAGTTGGAGAGCGGCGCATTGGTGGCGATCTGGCGGGCGAGCATCAGCGCTTCGTCCAGCGCCTTGCCCTCTTCCACCAGGTAGTGCGACAAGCCAAGGCGATAGCCGTCTTCGGCGTTGTAGCGGCGGCCGGTGAGCATCATCTCGGTCATGCGATCCGGGCCGATGATCTTGGAGACGCGCACCGAGGCGCCGCCGCCCACGAAGATGCCGCGCTGGCCTTCGGGCAGCTGGTAGAAGGTAGTCTTGTCGGCCACGCGCACGTGGGTGCTGGTGACAAGCTCCAGCCCGCCGCCCACCACCGCACCGTGCAGCGCCGACACCACCGGCCGGCCGCCAAACTGGATCTTCTGGAAGACCCGGTGCCACCACTGGGAGTGCTGCAGCACCTCAAAGGGCGAGCGGATCTGGTGTTCCGACAGATCCAGCCCGGCCGAGAAGTGCGCGCCCTCGCCCGAGATCACCACCACCGTGGCGTCGGCGCCAAGGCTGTCGAAGCAGGCTTCGAGATCCTCCAGCAGGCCGTTGTTCACCGCGTTGCGCTTGGCCGGCCGGTTGAGCCGGATGTGGGCGATGCTGTCGTAGGTGGTGACCAGGATGTTTTCGTAATTCATGCTCTTTTCCTTGTTGTGGCACGCGGGGGTGCTGTTCTCCCTGCTCGTGCGTGTTGCTCAGACGGCGCCCGCCGGCAGGATCACGCTGTGGTCCGGCTCGTCGGCGTGCAGGCGCAGCACCAGATCGGCGCGGCGCGTCAGCACGAGGCGCTGGTTGATGTAGCCCTTGTCGGTGATCTCCCCGGCGTCGATGGAGGGCGGCTCCACCAGCAGCATCGCCCGCGCCGCCGAACCCGCCGAACCGCCGCCCTCCTTCTTGAGCCGCGCGAGGCCGCGGGCGACCATCGCGCGCACCGAGGGCTGGTGCAGCAGTTCTTCCACCGACGCATCCGGCGGCAGGTTGGCGGAGAGCTTTCGCAGCTCGGGGATGTTCGGGAAGATCAAAAAGCCGATCTCGTCCCGGTCGTGGCCGGTGACCACGATGTCCTGGGCCACCGGCACGAGGGCGTCGAGGCCCTTCATGCGCAGCGCGCCCACGTGCACCCAGGTGCCGGTGACGAGCTTGAAGTCCTCGCCCACCCGCCCGTCGAAGAGCAGGCCCTTCTGGGGCTTGGTGGGGTCGACGAACTCCACCGCGTCGCCGATCTTGTAGAAGCCTTCCTCGTCGAAGGCGGCCTTCGAGAGCTCGGGCAGCTTCCAGTAGCCGGGCATCACGTTGTGGCCGCGCACCCGCACTTCCATCTTGTCGGCGGAAGGCACCAGCTTGAGCTCGGTGCCGGGGATGGGGATGCCGATCACCCCGGAACGCTCCGGCGCGAAGTGGCTGTCGGTGCATAGCGGCGCGGTCTCGGTCGAGCCCCAGCCCGACACCAGCGGCACCTGGAAGCCCAGGGTCTCCAGCGACAGGCGGTTGAGCTCGTCGTACAAGTGCTGGGGCAGCGCGGCGGCGGCGTAGAAGATCACCTGCAGGTTCTTGAAGAAAGCCCGGCGCAGGGATTCATCCTCATGGAGCGCCGACACCAGCATGTCGAAGCCCCGCGGCACGTTGAGATACACCGTGGGCGACACTTCGCGGAGGTTCTTCAGGCTGGTCTCGAACACGCCCGGCACCGGCTTGCCGGCATCCAGGTACAGCGTGCCGCCGTTACGCAGCACCATGTTGAAGTTGTGGTTGCTGCCGAAGGTGTGGCTCCAGGGCAGCCAATCCACGATCACCGGCGGCTGGGCTTCGAGGAAGGGCCAGATCTGCGCCTTGGCCTGCTGGTTGGAGCAGATCATGTGCTGGGTGTTGATCACCGCCTTGGGCGCGCCCACTGAGCCGGAGGTGAACAAAAACTTGGCAATCGTGTGGCCAGTCACCTGGGCGTAGGCGGCATCGACCGCGGCAGCGTCGGTGCGCTCCAGCAGCGCGGAGAACGGCACCGCGCCCTCGCCCGCACCACCGGCGGTGCCGGCCACCACCACCCCGTCGTGGAGCGGCGCGATGGCCGCCAGCGCCGGGGCGAAGCGGGCGTGGTGCTCCACAAAGATCACCCCGGGGGTGATGTGCTCGATGTTGCTCTTGAGCTTGGCGAAGTCCTTCGACACCAGCGAATAGGCCTGGGAGATCGCCGACACTGGCACGCCGATGTGCATCGCCGCCAGCATCAAGATCGCGTGCTCGACGCTGTTGTCGGAGAGCACCACCACCGGGCGCTCCACCGACAGCTTCTGCCCGAGCAGCCAGGTGGCCACGGCGCGCACGCGGGCCAGGGCCTCGGCGTAGCTCACCCGGGCCCATTCACCATCGGCACCGCGCTCGGCGATGAAGGTGCGCTCCGGCGCCTCGGCGGCCCAGCGCTCCAGGTGGTCGCCCAGTTTGGCCGGCACGGCGCCGAGGGTCATCGGCGAGCGCAGGATGCGGCTGCCGTCGGCGCGGTGCTCCACCATCACGGTGGCCGGCGCAAACAGCCTGCCGGGATCACGAATGATCGTCGTCATCGTCCGCGCTCCTTATTTGCCGGAAAGCATCTTCCACTCGCCGCCGGTCACGCGCACCAGCACCCGGGCGCGCTCGTCCAGCCCGAAGTGGTCGTTGGCGCTCATGTTGAACACACCGTGGGCGCCGGCGATCTCGCGTTCGGCCTCGATGGCGTCGCGCAGGCCCTTGCGGAAGGCGGGCGTGCCCGGCTTGCCGGCCTTGAGCGCGGCGGGCACGGCCTTCTCGATCAGCTTGTAGGCGTCGTAGGCGTAGGCACCGAAGGACGACACGCTGCCCGGGCCGTACTTGGCCTCATACAACTTGATGTATTCCAGCGCCGGCTTGTTGGAGGGGTGCGAATCCGGCAGCTGGGCCGATGGGCAGGATGCCGCCTTCGACGGCCTTGCCGCCGACCTTCAGGAATTCTTTGTTGGCCGCCGCGTGGGTCTGATAGATCTGGCCCTTGTAGCCGCGCTCGAACAGCGTGGTGTGGGGCAGCGCGGCCGGCGTGCCGGAGCCGGCGACCATCACCGCGTCGGGCTTGGCGGCGACCAGCTTGAGCACCTGCCCGCTCACCGAGGTATCCACCCGGTTGTAGCGCTCCACCGCCACCAGCTTGATGCCGGCGGCTTCGGTGGCGGCGGTGATCTGCTTCAGCCAGTCTTCGCCGTACGGATCGTTGAAGCCGATGAAGCCCTGCGTCTTCACGCCGGATTCACGCATGTGGCCCACCAGCGCCTTGGCCATCAGCGAGTTGTGCTGGGGCGCGCGGAACACCCAGGTGTTCTTGGCGGCGGGCAGATCCACCGGGCACATGGCCACCTGCGGGGTGGCGGTTTCGTTGGCCACTCCGGCGATCGCCGCGCAGGCCGGCGTGCTGGAGGAGCCGACCAGCACATCCACCTTGTCTTCGGTGACGAGCTTGCGGGCGTTCTTGGTGGCCTGGCCGGGGTCGGTGGCGTCGTCCAGCACGATGTAGTTGATCTTCTCGCCGGCGATGGTGGTCGGCAGGATCGCGAAGGTGTTCTTCTCGGGATGCCGAGGGACGCCGCAGGGCCGGTGGCCGAGACGGAAACGCCGATGTTGATGTCCGCCTGGGCAACGCCGGCGGCGGCCATCAGGACGAGGGCTGGCAGTGCAGTGTGCTTCTTCATGGTGTCTCCTCCGTGGGATTTGATCCCGTTTCTTGTATCAGATATGAGATTTTGAACCGCGAACAAAATATACTTTACAATACTCACGGATTGCAAGAGATCGTATGTGATATTCGGAGGAGACATGAACAATTACCAAGCCCCCCTGCGCGACATGCGCTTCGTCATTCATGAACTGGTCGGCAGCACCCCGATCTGCGCCCTGCCGGCCTACGCCGACTGCGACGCAGGGCTGATCGACGCGGTGCTGGAAGAAGCCGGCCGCTTTGCCGGCGACATCCTGTCGCCCCTCAACCCGGTGGGCGACCGGGAAGGCGCCCGCTGGCAAACGGGCGCCGACGGCATGGGCGAGGTGCGCACCGCCCCCGGCTTTGCCGATGCCTACCGGCACTTCGCCGAAGGCGGCTGGATGGCCCTGCCCTGCCCGCCCGAGTTCGACGGCCAGGGCCTGCCGCGCCTCCTGGCGGTGGCGGTGAGCGAGATGTGGAAGTCAGCCAACCTGTCGTTCTCGCATGTGGTCACCCTCACCCACGGCGCCATCGAGGCGCTGCTGATCGCCGGATCGGACGCGATGAAAGCCACCTGGCTGCCGAAGCTCGTCTCCGGCGAATGGACGGGCACCATGAACATCACCGAACCCCAGGCCGGCTCTGACCTCGCCGCCATCGCTTGCCGCGCGGTGCCGCAAGCCGACGGCAGCTACCGCATCAGCGGCCAGAAGATCTTCATCACCTATGGCGACCACGACATGGCCGCCAACATCGTGCATCTGGTGCTGGCCCGCACGCCGGACGCCCCGCCGGGGGTCAAGGGCCTGTCGCTGTTCATCGTGCCCAAGTTCATCCTCGATGCGGACGGCAAGCCGGGCGAACACAACGACGTGTATTGCACCTCCATCGAGCACAAGCTGGGCGTGCACGGCAGCCCCACCACCACGCTGGTCCACGGCGACCACGGCGGCTCGACGGGCTACCTGATCGGCGAGCTGGGCCGCGGGCTGGAGATCATGTTCGTGATGATGAATTCGGCGCGGCTCTCGGTGGGCACCGAAGGCCTGGGCGTCGCCCAACGCGCCTGGCAGCTGGCGTCGGAGTACGCGAAGGAGCGGGTGCAGGGCACGGACGTGACGCAAAAGGGCGGCAAGCCGGTCGCCATCGTCCGCCACCCGGACGTGCGCCGGCTGTTGATGACCCAGCGCGCCCACACCGAGGCGATCCGCGCGCTGGCCTACAGCGTCGCCGCGCTGCAGGACATCGCCCATCAATCGGACGACGCCGAGGCCCGCGCCACCGCCCACCGCCGCGTGGAGCTGCTCACCCCCGTGCTCAAGGGCTGGAGCACCGAGAGCGCGGTGGAGCTCACCTCCCTGGCGATCCAGGTTTTCGGCGGCATGGGTTTTGTGGAAGAGACCGGCATCTCGCAATACATGCGCGACGCCCGCATCACCCCGATCTACGAAGGCACCACCGCGATCCAGGCGGCAGACCTCGCCGGCCGCAAGCTCGCCCGTGACGGCGGCGCCGCGCTCGCCATGCTGCTGGCCGACATGCGCGCCGACCAGCGCACCCTCGCTGGCGCGGGCGACCCGCTCCTCGCCGACATCGCCACCCGCTTCGGCGCCGGCCTCGACGACCTGCTGGCCGCCAGCGACGTGCTCATCGCCCGCATGGGCGCCGCCCCCGCTGCGGCCCTCGCGGTGGCCGAGCCCTTCCTAAAGCTCGCCGGCACGGTGATCGGCGGCTGGCTGATGGCGAAGGCCGCGAAGGTGGCAAGCGACGCCATCGCCGCCGGCAGCAGCGATCCGTTCTACCGGGAGAAGCTCGCCAGCGCCCAGTTCTACATGGGCCACATCCTCCCGAAGAGCGCCGGCCTGCGGATCACCGTGGAATCGGATAACAGCCTGCTGCTTGGGCTGCCGGACGAAGCGTTCTGATCCAGCCTCAATTACCCGGCGCCATTCGGGATGCGCCGGGTGAAATTGCCAATCGCAGGTCGCAGATTGGCAATTTCACGCCGCGATTGGCAATCGACGGCGTGAACATTCGATTCTGTCGGCGGCGATTGCCAATCTCAGGCTGTGATTGCCAATTTCGCCCTGAGATTGCCAATCTCACCCTGCGATTGCCAATCTGCGCCCGCAAACTGTCAATCTGACAGGCCAAACCCTTGATGCACCCCGCCAATCCACCTGGCGGCAGGCGGATTGCCCGCCAGAGCGCTGCAAACGCAAAGGCGCCGCAGCGATTGGCCATCGGGGCATGAGAGAGGGGTTGTCATCCCGTCGAATCCCGCTGCCGCGCCTGCAGACCGGATCGGCGGAGCGTAGCCCGACAACGCAGCATCAGCAGGCAGGCGCGAGTGGATTGAAAGACCTCGCGCGGGCCGACCAAGCGGGTGGCACCCCGGATCATCCACGCCCCTTCCCGGGGGACAAGGACGGAGATGATTCAGCCGCAGCAGGCGCTGCTGCTCATTGGGCCGGCCCGGTGGCATCGGTGCCGAACACCCGCTCCAGCGTCGCGGGCAGCAGCGCGGCGTTGGCTTCGCGGATGGCGGCGTGTCTGGCCTTGAGGGCCTGCGTCCGTCGATATACCTCAAGCAACTTGAGCTGGGCAGCCATTGACGGGACCGGCATTTGGTAAGCCAGGAGTGCCGATGGCTGTAGACGGCGACGGCGGACGTTGGTACCGCCACTCAGTTCTGCCAACCCAGGCCAAACCTCAGGTGTGCGAAAGTAAATATCCAGCAGCTCGGGCAGTACTTCATCAGTGTTAATGGAAAACACCGGAAACTCTGGAGAGACGACCATCCCGTCACATTCCGGTGGCACGACCCCCAGCGCCCCCTCCCAAGCCATTAACTTTGGATAGGTAAAGTCACCTGCACGAACCGTCGTCAGTCGTTCGTACGCAAAATCACTGCCCATCTTGACCACACTGGGAAACACGCCACGACCGAACGAGTAGACGCCTGCGAAACGGTATTGAATGGTTCCATCAACCGTCACGTCGGGTTGGCGTTGGCTTACCAATTCCGACATCGGGCGCTTGCGAGGCTGTTCATTCGGAGGATGAAAGAGGTATGCCCTGACAAGCTGCTCCGCATCGTTCTCGATGGCGGCCAGATGCACCTCGACCTGTCGGGTCTTTGCGGCGAGGGCATCGAGACGGGCGACGAGGGCGTGTTGTTCGGCCAGTGGTGGCAGCGCTAAATGCTGATCTAGGAAGCGCCCCTCCTTTATGCGAACTCGGTTTGTAGTGCCCTCGCTCGCCGCCTTGCATAGTTCTGCAAAGGGAGCCGAGCGGACAAGCCAACCCATGAATGCCGCATCACAGCGCCGAGGATCACGAAGCTCAAAGGACGGGAAATCGTTACTGACGATCGCTCCGTCAAGCTCGGGCGGCACCAAGCCGATCGCGCCATTACGTGCGTCGATCTTCGACAATATCAATTGATCACGCCGGACAACCCTACGCACCGATGTAACGTCACTGCCAAGCACCTTACCCCGGCTGACAACACCCTTGCCCCATAGCTTGACCGTCACTTCATGATACTCAGTCGCCGGGTCGACGACGGCCAACTCGTCGGCACGTCGAAGCAACTCACCCAACGCAACTTTCGGCCACGCCTTCATTCCGCGCCCTCCCCGGCATCACCGCGCCCGATCCGTCGTGCCTCCAGCTCGCGCCGGGTCTTGTCCAGTTCGTCGGCCAGCAGCTTCTCATCGGGCAGCACGGTCTGGTATTCGGCGGCCAGCACCTTGTTGGGCAGGCCTTCCAGCGCGTAGTGGGCCTCGGCCGCGCCTTTTTCGGCGCACAGGATCAGGCCCACGGGCGGGTTTTCGCCGGGCTTCATCCAGTGCTCGCGGGCATAGTTGAGGTACAGGTGCATCTGGCCGGCGTCGGCATAGCCAAACCTGCCGACCTTGAGGTCGATGACGAGCAGACACTTGAGGCGACGGTGGAAGAACAGCAGGTCGACCCGAAACCATGCGTCGTCCAGCCTCAGGCGGCGCTGGCGGCCCACAAACGCAAAGTCGTCACCCAGCTCGAGCAGAAAGTCGGCCAGGTGCTGGATGAGTGCGTCCTCGAGTTCGGCTTCGGAGTATTCATCCTTGAGGTTGAGAAACTCCAGGATGAAGGGGTCCTTGATGGCTTGCTCGGGGGTGATGCCGTCATCCGGCAGGGCCGCCTCGCCCTGGCGCAGCATCGCGGCCTTGTTGTGCGACAGGGCGGTGCGCTCGTAGAACTGGCTGCTCACCTGCCGGTCGAGCTGGCGCACCGACCAGCCGCCGCGCAGGGCTTCAGTCTCATAAAAGGCGCGGGCCTGGAGGTTGCGTACCGAGAGCAGGCGCACGTAGGCCGACCAGGGCAAGGGGAACATCTGCGCCAGCAAGGACAGATCGATCGACTTGCGGGACAGCGCGTCGGCGATGGCCGTCGAAGCCGCGGATTGTGCAGACAGCGTCTGCACAATCCGGTCAGCGGGCCAGGCGAGGTAGAAGGCGCGCATCTGTGCCAGGTTGCGCCCGCCAAACCCGCGGCCAAAGGCTCGGGTGAGGTCGGCGGCCAGGCGCTGGATGAGGGCGTCGCCGTATTCGGCCCGCGCCTGCCCGCCCTGCTCGAACTCGACGATGCGCCGGCCGATCTCCCAGTAAGAGGCGGTCATCAGCGCATTGACACTGCGTGCCGCGGCGCGGCGGGCGGCCTCGAGCAGCGCGACGATGCCGCCGTGGACGGCTGCGTAGTCGGCCTGATCCAGGATGGCAGGGGTGCCGGGCGCGGTCATGCCTGCACCTCGGCAACCAGGGCCTCGATCTCGCCCAGAAGCCGCATCACTTCGGCCTCGTGGCTGCGCATCGAGGCGATCAGATCCCTGGGATCCGCGTGCTCCAGCCCCGCCTTGGCGTTGGGGTTCTTGATGTCGAGGTTGTAGATGGGCCAGTACAGCGCGTCGCCCTGGGCCTGCGCAGCCTTGGCGGCCGAGTCGTGGGCTTGCTGCGTGGCCTTGAGGTCACGCAGCCGCAGCTGGAGCTTTGCCTTGTCTTTGGTGCCGGCAGCCGCCAGCGCGCCCTCGGATTCGCGGATGGCCTTACTCAGCGCCATGGCGGCGGCGCGCTCGGCGCTCGCGTGATTCCAGTGCGGAGTGGCGGCTTCAAGGGCCGCAGCGCGGCGGGCGGCAAAATCCACCTTCCAGGCGTGGGGGCCTTCTTCACGGGCGCTCCACCAGGCCAGGGCCGGGGCAAACTCGTCGAACTGCAGCGGCGCGGTCTTGCTGTACTTCTTGCGGCCCTCGGGCAGCGGCAGCTCGTAATACCAGACGGTGTCGGTCGGGCCGCCACGCTCGAAGAACAGCAGGTTGGCCGGGATGTCGGTGTAGGGGGCGAAGACCCCTTGCGGCAGGCGCACGATGGTGTGGAGCCTGAACTCCTTGAGCATCTCCTCCTTGATGACGGCGCACACGCCATCGCCAAACAGCGTGCCGTTGGGCACGACCACGGCAGCGCGACCGCCGCGGAGGGCTGGCTTGCCGCCGGGCACCGGGGCGCCGGCTACCCGCAGCTTGCGCATGATGTACTGCAGGAAGAGGAGCGCGGTTTCAGCTGTCTGCATGGAGGCCGGGAAGTTGGCCTTGATGCCGACTTCTTCCTCTCCGCCGAAGGGCGGATTGGTGAGGATGACATCCACCCGCTCGCTGTGGCCGATCTCGTTGATGCGGCGCTCGAGCGTGTTGCCGTAGGCGATCTGCGGCGCCTCCAGCCCGTGCAACAGGAGGTTCATCTGCGCCAGCATGTAGGGCAGCGGCTTGGCCTCCTGGCCATACAGGGTGTCGCGCTGCAGGGTGCGGCGCAAATCGGGTGAGTTCACCTGTCGGGCGATGTGGTCGTAGGCCTCGACCAGAAAGCCGCCGGTGCCGCAGGCCGGATCGAGCACAGTTTCCCCCAGCCGCGGATCGGTCACCTGCACCATGAAGCGCACCACCGGACGCGGGGTGTAGAACTCGCCCGCGTCGCCAGCCGCGTCGCGCATCTCGCGCAGCATGGATTCATACAGATGCGAGAGGGTGTGGATTTCCTCGCTGGCCGAGAAATGGATGGCGTTGATCTTGTTGATGATGTCGCGCAGCAGATAGCCGCTGACCATGCGGTTCTGCACGCCCTTGAACACGTTGGCGATGACTTCGCGCTGGCTGCCCTTCTCGCCCTCGCCAGCGAGCCCCCGGAGGTAGGTAAACAGGCCCTTGCCGGTGCTGCCGTCCGCACGCCGGGTGGTCTCCTGGCCAATGAAGGCCAGCAGTTCGTCGCCGCTGATGCCATCGTCACGGGCCGCCCAGTCGCGCCAGCGGTAAGGGGATTCGATGATGGGCTGGTAGCGTTTGCCATCGAGTTCGGCTTCTTCTGCGTGAGCGATCTCAAGGTCGTCGAGAAACTTGAGGAACATCACCCAGGTGAGCAGCGGCAGGCGATCCACGTCGCCGTTGAGCCCCTTGTCCTTGCGCAGGATCTTGCGAGCGGTGCCGATCAGAGCCGAGAGGTTTTCGCGGGTGGTGAGCGGCGTGCGGGCCTTGCGAGGCGCACGGGCCTTCTTTTCGCCGGGCGTGGCGGCGGTATTTCTGACCATTGGGGTGAATTCTCGTTATTGGTAGAGCGCGTGCTGGAGCCGGACGACGGCGTCCTTCATGCCGCGCACGCCGCCAAAGTGGCGGGTGGCGATTTCAGTGGGATTTCCGTAGCGGTCGAAGGGCTTCACCTTCAGCAGCTCGGACAGCACATTGAACTGCAGGATGCCGCGCTCGATGTAGCGGTCGAGCAGCAGCGTGAGGATTTCGCGGGCGGTGTCGCCGTATTGGGCGAACAACTCCCGGGCCTGCCGCCTCGCACCGTCTGCGCGCTGCCGCCGGGTAAGCAGCGGCGCGTTCCAGGCCAGATGGCAAAGCAGGTCGAGGGGGTCGGCATCCGGTAGTTCGCTGTTGGCCGCCAGCTCTTCAAAGCTGATGCCCCGCCGGGTGAGTTCGCGCAGCACCTCGGCGCGGGTGTCGGGGTTGGCCCAGGCGGTTTGCAGCGCCTCGCGGGTGGGATAGAGGGTGCGAACGGAACGGCCGGAATACTCGGTGTACTTCACCACCTGCAGCTTCTTGCCGTCGGAGTCGAGGTCGTAGATGAGGTGGCCGATCACCTCCACCTCTCCGCCATCGACGTAGAACTTGCGCGGTTCGGGCGGAGGCTGGTTGATTGGCAGACCAGCGTCCGGCCCGAACTGCTCCTCGGTAAGCCCGTATTCGACTGGCAGATCATCAACTGGCACCTCGGCTTCATGCAGCGTCTCGGACTCCCCCACCGGATCGCCGGCCTCGTCGACGGTAACTTCTTCGATCCGGGCCGGCTCGCCATCGAAATCAGGGTCGGCAAAGTGACGCGTGGCCGTGCCGGTGAAGTCGATGATGTTGAAGTACTCCTTGCCGTAATCGACCTTCAGCCGGGTGCCGCGACCGACGATCTGCTTGAACTCGGAGCGGGAGCCCACCACCCTGGCCAGCGCCACATTCTTGACCATCTCGGCGTCCACGCCCGTGGTCAGCAGCTGGGATGTGGTGAGGATGACGGGCGTCGGCTTGTCCACGTCCTGAAAGTTCGACAGGTGGGTGAGGCCGATTGCGCCCTCATCGGCGGTGACGCGGCAGACGTAATCGGGGTACTGCCTGACAAGATCACTGTTCAGATTGAGGAGTTCCTGCCGCATCTCGGCCGCATGCTCCTGATCCACACAGAACACGAGCGTCTTGGCAAAACGGTCGGTGCCCTTGAGCAGGTCGGTGAGATGCCGGGCCATGGCACGCGTACGGGAGCGCAGGGCAACGACGCGTTCGAAATCCTTGGTCTGATATTCCTCGTCGGGCACGGGCCGGCCATAGCGATCCAGTTCGTTCTTGCTGGGGCGCCAGCCGGCGGCGTCCACGGTGGTGATGACCCGATGCACGCGATAAGGAGCAAGAAAACCGTCCTCGATTCCCTGGCGCAGGCTGTAGGTGTAGACCGGGTTGCCGAAATACGCGTAGCTGTCGCGGGATTCCTCGCGCAGTGGCGTGGCGGTCATCCCGAACTGCACCGCAGGCTCGAAGTAATCCAGCACTGCACGCCAGGCGCTCTCGTCGCGACTGGAGCCGCGATGACATTCGTCAATGATGATCAGGTCGAAAAAATCCGGGCGGTACTGGCGGAACACCTCGGCCCCAGCGGTGGAGAGTGCCTGATAGATGCCGAAGTACATGTCCCGGCCCTGGCTCGTGTCGCCGCCGGCGATCTTGTGGCGTGCATCGCCGAAGGGCGCGAACATTTTGGCCATCGGGTCATCGACCAGGATGTTGCGATCGGCAAGAAACAGAATCTTCGGGCGACGGTACTCGCCTGCGCGGTTCCAGCGGCTGCTCCAGAGCTTCCAGCAGATCTGGAAGGCCACACAGGTCTTGCCGGTGCCGGTAGCCAGGGTGGCGAGGATGCGCGTCTGACCGCGGAGGATCGCCTCGATCACGCGGTGGATCGCAATCTGCTGGTAGTAGCGCGGCACCTTGCCGGAAACAAGGTTGAAAGGCTCCAGCAGGTGGGCAGCCGCGTCCGGTGGGAGCAACTGCACCGCGGTCAAACGGGCAAAGAGCTCATCGGGTGTGGGGTAGCGATCGACCTCACGCTCGGTGCCAGCGGTGTAGTCAATCTCGATGATGCGCGGGCCGTTGGTGGCATAGGCGAACTTCAGCCCGAGAATCTCGGCGTACTCACGCGCCTGCTGTACGCCGGCCTCCGCCGGCACATTGCTTTCCTTGGCCTCGACCACGGCCAAGGGATAGTCCCGGCGGTAATACAGCAGGTAGTCAGCCCTTTTCAGCTTGCCGCGCCGAACCTTTCCCCCCGCGACGATGATGCGGCCGTTGGTGAAGCTGCGCTGCTCGCCGATGGCATGGGGCGCGCTTCCCCAGCCGGCCTCCATCAAGCGGGGCGTGACGAGCACCCGGCAGGTGTCCGCTTCGGTGATCAGACCATCCCGTACGATCTCGCCCTTCATCGTGTCACCCTTCGCTCAAATCTGACGGTTTGAACGGGCGGTCAGCCCGCCATCTGCCCCACGATGCGCGCCACCACCTCATCCACCGTCAGCCGCGTCGTATCCACGTCGAACGCGGCCATGCGGTAGAGATGGTCGCGCGCTTCGAGCGTGCGGTGGATGTTGTCCATCGCCTCGCGGTGGAGGGCCGGTTTGGCGATGCGGATGTCGTGCTGATCCATCACCCGGCGGAAGTGGGTGTCGGGCTCGGCGTGGAGCCACACGGTGAAGAAGGAGTTGAGCAGGATCTCGTAGGTGAGCGGTTCGGCGACGATGCCGCCGCCGGTGGCGAGCACCACCTGCGGGTGCTTCACCACCACCTGCTCCAGGCAGCGCCGCTCCAGGTTGCGGTAGCCGGACTGGCCGTAGAGCGTGATGATCTCCTGCAGGCTGAGGCCGGCTTCTTCTTCCACCTCGCGATTGAGCTCGACGAAGGGCCGGCCGAGGCGCGTGGCCAGGGCTTGCCCGACGGTGGACTTGCCCGCGCCGCGCAGCCCGGTGAGCACGATGCGATCCTTGCGCACACCTTCGGCGGGCTGAAAATCCGCAAAGATCTGTTCGCGGATGCGCGCGAGGTTGGACACCGGCTGGCGCTTGAGGAATTCGACGATCAGGTTGAGGTCGCCGGCGCGGGCTTCTTCGTCGCCGAAGAGGCTCGCCACCGACTGGTTGAGGGCCTTGGCCACCTTGCCCAGCACCACCACCGACACGTTACCCTGGGAGCTTTCCATGCGCGCCAGATGCGGCAGCGACACGCCGGACTGCTCGGCCAGGTTCTTGCGCGTCATGCCGCGCTGGCCGCGGAAATGGCGGATATTGCGGGCCAGCACCGCCAGCAGCGCCGCCGAATCCGCATCCAGCCCGGCCGCCGGGCTTTCGGCTGGTACGTCGGCCTGCACTTCCGTCTGGACTTCCTTCTCGTCCTGCTCCGCTGCCACGATGTCGCCTGTCATTTTTTGCAATCGCACATTTTAGCGCCTGACAGGCGATCGCCCAACGGTTCGACGTGTTACGTGGCCAGCATGTCCTGGTGCTTGCTGCCGAAGCCCAGATAGGCCTCAACCACCCGCGGGTCGTCGGCGAGATCGGAAGCCTTGCCTTCCATCGCCACCGCGCCCATCTCCAGCACGTAGGCGTAGTCGGCCACCTGCAGCGCGGCGCGGGCGTTCTGCTCCACGAGCAGGATCGACACGCCCCGCTCCCGCAGGCCGGCGATGATGCGGAAGATCTCCCGCACGATCAGCGGCGCGAGGCCCAGGCTCGGCTCGTCGAGCATCAGCAGCTTGGGCTTGCCCATCAGCGCGCGGCCGATGGCGAGCATCTGACGTTCGCCGCCCGACATGGTGGCCGCCGCCTGATCGCGCCGCTCCTTGAGCCGCGGGAAGAGCTCGAAGACTTCATCCATCGTCTTGGCCTGATCCCGGTGCCCCTGGCGGTAGCGCTGGAAGGCGCCCAGCAGCAGGTTGTCCTCGACGCTCATCTCGCCAAACAGGTCGCGCTTCTCGGGCACCAGGGCGAGGCCCTGGATCACCCGCTTCTCCACGTTGGCGCGGCGCTGGGCGTGGCCGTCGAAGACGATCCGCCCGGAGGAGTTCATCAGCCCCATGATCGCCGCGAGGCTGGTAGTCTTGCCGGCGCCGTTGGGGCCGATCACCGTGACGATCTGCCCGGCGCCCACCGTGAGGCTGACGTTATGGACCGCCTCGACCTCGCCATAATTGACCCGCAGGTCCTGCACTTCTAGCAGCGTGCTCATTCCACCGCCGTTCATTCCACACCTCCCAGATAGGCCGCGAGCACGCGCTCGTTCTGCTGGATTTCCTCCGGCAGGCCCTCGGCGATCTTCTCGCCAAACTCCATCACCACGATCCGATCGACCAGCCCCATCACGAAGTCCATGTCGTGCTCGACCAGCAGGATCGCCACGCCTTCGGCCTTGAGCTTCTTGAGCAGCTCGCCCAGGGCCTCCTTCTCCTTGAAGCGCAGGCCGGCGGCGGGTTCGTCCAGCAGCAGCAGGCACGGGTCGGCGGCCAGCGCCCGGGCGATCTCGACGATGCGCTGCTGGCCCAGGGCCAGGGAGCCGGCCTCGTCGTGCATGTGGGCTTCGAGCCCCACTCGGCGGATCTGCCGGGCGGCTTCGGCCAGCAGGCGTTCCTCTTCCTTGCGGTCGAGGCGCCAGGCGGCGGGGAAGACGCCGGTCGAGCCGCGCAGATGGGTGCCGATGGCGACGTTCTCCAGCACGCTCATCCGCGGCAGGAGGCGCACGTGCTGGAAGCTGCGGCTCATCCCGAGGCGGGCGATCTCGCGGGAGTCGTGCCCCGCCACCGCCTTGCCATTGAAGATGATCTCGCCCGAGGTGGGCGTATCGACGCCGGAGATCTGGTTGAACATGGTGCTCTTGCCGGCGCCGTTGGGGCCGATCAGCGCCAGGATCTCACCGGCCTTCACGCTGAAGTTCATGTTGTTGTTGGCAACGAGGCCACCAAACCGGCGCGTCACATCCTTCACTTCGAGGATCGTCTCGCCGCGGGTCGGCATCGCCCGGCGCGGCAGCGCGGCGGCGGTTTCCGACACCGGCTTGGGCGGCGCCTTCACCCGCAGCACGCGCAGCACCGCCGGCCACATGCCCTCCCGCGCCCGGTGCAGGATGAGCAGCAGCAACATGCCGAAGATGATGATCTCGAAGTTGCCCGAATGGCCAAACACCCGCGGCAGGAAATCCTGCAGCCACTGGTTGAGCAGCGTCACCAGCCCGGCGCCCACCACCGCGCCCCACACGTAACCGGCGCCACCCACCACCGCCATGAAGAGGTATTCGATGCCGTGGTGCAGGCCAAAGGGCGACGGATTCACCAGCCGCTGCATGTGGGCGTACAGCCAGCCGGCCGCCGCCGCGTGCAGCGCCGCGATCACGAAGATCACGATGCGCGAGCGGGATGTATCCACGCCCATCGCCTCGGCCATCACCACGCCGCCCTTGAGCGCGCGGATCGCCCGCCCCTCGCGGGAATCCAGCAGGTTCTGGGTGGTGACCACCGCCGCCAGCAGGAAGGCCCAGATCAGGTAATAGATCTCCGGGCCTTCATCCAGCGCCCAGCTGCCGATGCGGATCGGCGGCAGGCCCGAGATGCCGCTCTGGGCCCCCAGGAAATCCAGCGTGCCAAACAGGAAGTACAGGCTGATGCCCCACGCGATGGTGCCCAGCGGCAGGTAGTGGCCCGACAGCCGCAGCGTGAGCGAACCCAGCAGCAGCGCGATGAGCCCGGTGATCACCAGCCCGACAACCAGGGTGAGCCACGGCGACGCGCCGGCCCAGGCGATCCAGCCCGGCAGGCTGGTGGACGTGGTGAGCACCGCGGTGGTGTAGGCACCCACGCCCACAAAAGCCGCCTGCCCGAAGCTGGTGAGCCCGCCCACACCGGTGAGCAGCACCAGCCCCACGGCCACCAGGGCCGAGATGCCGATGTAGTTGAGCAGGGTGACGTAATAGGGCGGCAGCACTGCCGGCAGCACCGCCAGCACGGCCACCACCGCCAGGAGTCGAAGTACGTTCTTCATCGGGCTGGCAGCCCCTTGCTGCGGCAGCGCGCTGCCGGCCGACGTTTGCACATGGGTGTTCATTCCTCGTCCTCCACGTGATGACTGTTGAAGGAGCGCCACAGCAGCACCGGGATGATCAGCGTGAACACCAGCACCTCCTTGAAGGCACTCGCCCAGAACGACGAGAAGGATTCCAGCAGGCCCACCAGCACCGCGCCGGCCGCCGCCAGCGGATAGCTCGCCAGCCCGCCGATGATCGCGGCGACGAAGCCCTTCAGGCCGATGAGGAAACCCGTGTCGTAGTAGATCGTGGTGATCGGCCCGATCAAGAGGCCCGAGAAGGTGCCCAGCAGCGCCGCCAGCAGAAAGGTGAGCTTGCCGGCGACCACCGGCGAGATGCCCATCAGCTTGGCGCCGGATTGATTCACCGCCGTCGCCCGCAGCGCCTTGCCATAGATGGTGCGGGCGAAGAAGGCGTACAGCCCGACGATGAAGGCCAGCGAGCAGCCCACCACCCAGATCGTCTGCAGGTTGATGGTGAACTCGCCGAAAGTCAGGCTGCCCTCCGAGAACGGTGCGGTGCGCACGCCCTCGGCGCCGAAGAACACCAGCCCCAGCCCGGTGAGGATCAGATGCACCGCCACCGAGGCGATCAGCAGCACCAGCACGCTGGTGTCGGCGATGGGCTGATAGGCGATGCGGTAGATCATCGGCCCCAGCGGCACGAGGATCGCCAGGGTCAGCGCGATCTGCGCGACCATCGGCAGGCCGCTGCCATCCACGCTGTACAGCAACGCGGCCAGCGCCAGCGGATAGGCGAGGTTCCAGCCCACGAGGCCGCCGACGCCTTCCATGTCCTTGTCGCGCACCCGGCCGATCAGGTCGATCGCCGCCACGAAGGCGCCCATCGCTACCAGCAACCACACCGTGGCCGGCACCTTGCCGGCCTGCAGCGCGGCCAACGTGAGCGCCCCGAAGGCGACGAACTCGCCCTGGGGAATGAAGATCACCCGGGTGACCGAGAAGACGAGGACCAGGGCCAACGCCAGCAGGGCATAGATCGCCCCGCCGGTCACCCCGTCCTGTCCGAGTATCAAAACGATTCCTGCATCCAAGGCCGAACCCCTCTCCTTAACCAGACTACCGTCAAGCCGCATCTAATATTTGATATAAGCGGCACCTATTCTCCAACAAATATACTTTATACGATATCTTTGAGCTGCAACAACTCTTTTTTGATATCTTTTATGAGCGGCGCACGTATCGAACACTCAAAAAAGAACCGGCCACCTGAAATCAGGTGGCCGGTTCGTGGCGATCAGCGCGGCAGGAAGGCAGGCTCCGCGGGCGGCGGAGCCGGGTCAGCTCACCCCCGGTAAGGCCCGGCGCCAAGGCCGATGGGCGCGGGCGCGGCGGCGACGAGCTTCGAGAACACGTCGGCGAAATCCTCCGGCTTGCCGCGGGTGCCGCTCATGGGGTCACGATCCTGGGTGAAGGCGCGATCCACCTCGGCCCAATCTTCGGCGGTGAGCACCTTGCGGGCCAGCGGCAGGGCTTCGCGCTCTTCCAGCAGCATGTGGCTGCGGTAGAAGTCGGCGTAGTGGTCGAAGGCGGCGGCGAAGTCGGCGAGCTTGGTCGGATCGGCGGCGTAGGCGGCCAGCGCCGCCTCCAGGGCCTGGATACGCTCGGCCGAGGCCTGGTGCTGGCGGTCGAGCTCGGCCAGGGCTTCGGCGCCTTCGCTGGTGCGGGCCTTGAGCCGCGCGAAGAGGATGTCTTCCTTCGGGTGGTGGCGCTTCTCGGGGTAGGCGTCGAGGTAGTGGATCATCGCCTCGAAGAGCCGGAGATCAGGCTGCAGGCGGCCGGAGACGACTTCCTTGAGCATGAAGCGGACGGCATGGAGGATGGCGGCGAGGGACTGGTGTTCGTCGCCGAGGATGCGAAGGGCTTCCATCGGAAGGGTTCTCCTGAAACGGGGCAGCGCCGCAACCGGCCACGCCGCCCCCGGTTGCTCACGTGGCCAGCATGGCCTGGTGCTTGCTGCCGAGGCCCAGATAGCTCTCGATGACGCGGGGGTCGTCGCGCAGAGACTGGGCCTCGCCGTGCATCTTGATGCCGCCGTTTTCGAGCACGTAGGCGTAGTCGGCCACCTGCAACGCGGCGCGGGCGTTCTGCTCGACCAGCAGGATCGACACGCCGCGGCGGCGCAGCTCGGTGATGATGCGGAAGATCTCGCGGACGATCAGCGGCGCCAGGCCCAGGCTCGGCTCGTCGAGCATCAGCAGCTTGGGCTTGGCCATCAGCGCGCGGCCCACCGCCAGCATCTGGCGCTCGCCGCCCGACATGGTGCCGGCCGCCTGGGTACGGCGTTCCTTCAGGCGGGGGAAGAGCGCGTACACCTCTTCCATCGTCTGCAGGTGGTCGCGGTGGCCCGTGCGGTGGCGCTGGAAGGCGCCCAGCAGCAGGTTGTCCTCGATGCTCATGGAGCCGAACAGCTCGCGCTTCTCGGGCACGAGGTTCATCCCCCGCACCACCATCCGCTCCACTTCCGGCACCTGCTCGATGCTGCCGTCGAAGGCCACCTCGCCCCTGGACGGCAGGAGCCCCATGATGGCCGACAGGGTCGTCGTCTTGCCGGCGCCGTTGGGGCCGATCACGGTGACGATCTTCCCCTCGCCGACCGTGAGGTTCACATTGCTCACCGCCTCGACCTTGCCGTAGGCGACGGAGAGGTTCTTCACTTCAAGTACGTTAGCCATCACAGGCCTCCTGCCGGGCCGCCCCAAAGGAGGCCTGCGCCCCCCTGGGGGGTGAGGAAGGGGTTTCGCAGCGCAGCGCGCTGTGCCTTCCGAACGGCTTGGCTGTGCAAAGCCAAGCATCCACGAACAAAGTGAGCGTGGGGGTCGTCACCTCAGACACCCCCCAGATAGGCTTCGAGCACGGCCGGATCTTTCTGCACATCCTCCGGCAGGCCTTCGGCGATCTTCTCGCCGAACTCCATCACCACCACCCGATCCACCAGGCTCATCACGAAATCCATGTCGTGCTCGACGATGAGCACCGCCATGCCTTCGGACTTGAGACGGCGCAGGAGATCGGCCAGGGCCTGCTTTTCCTTCAGGCGCAGGCCGGCGGCGGGTTCGTCCAGCAGCAGCAGGCAGGGGTCCGAACACAGGGCACGGGCGATCTCGAGGATGCGCTGCTGGCCCAGGGCCAGGCTGCCGGCTTCCTCGTACATGAAATCCTTGAGGCCGACGCGCTCCACCTGGATCGCGGCCTCCTTCAGCAGGCGCGCCTCCTCGTCCCGCTCCAGCCGCCAGGCGGCGGGCACGACGCCCTTGCTGCCGCGGCGGTGGGCGCCGATGGCGACGTTCTCCAGCACCGTCATCTTGGGCAGCAGGCGCACATGCTGGAAGGTGCGGCTCATGCCCAGCGCGGCGATCTCCCGCGAGCTGTGGCCGGCCACCGACTTGCCGCGGAACAGCACCTCGCCGGATGTCGGCGTATCCACACCCGAGAGCTGGTTGAACATCGTGCTCTTGCCGGCGCCGTTGGGGCCGATGAGCGCGAGGATCTCGCCGGCATTCACGTGCAGGCTCATGTTGTTGTTGGCGACGAGGCCGCCAAACTTGCGGGTGACGTTCTTCGCTTCGAGGATCGTCTCGCCCATGGGCGGCTGGGGCTTCTTCGGCAGATCCAGCGCGGCGCGGTCGATGGCCTTGGGCGCGGCGCGCACCGGCACGAGGCCGGCGATCAGCGGCCACAGGCCGTCGCGGGCGCGCTGCAGCACGATCACCATCATCACGCCAAACACGATCACCTCGAAGTTGCCGGCGCTGCCGAACACCTTGGGCAGGATGTCCTGCAGCCACTGCTTGAGCACGGTGATCACACCCGCCCCGACGATAGCGCCCCACACCTGCCCCGCGCCGCCGACGACGGCCATGAACAGGTACTCGATGCCGATGTGCAGGCCGAAGGGCGTCGGGTTAACAAAGCGCTGCATGTGGGCGTAGAGCCAGCCGGCGGTGCACGCCTGCAGCGCGGCCAGCACGAAGATCACCATCCGCGCGCGGGACGTATCCACGCCCATCGCCTCGGCCATCACCATGCCGCCCTTGAGGGCACGGATCGCCCGCCCCTCGCGGGAATCCAGCAGGTTGTGGGTGGTGTAGAGAGCGATCAGCAGGAAGGCCCACACGAGGTAGTAGTAATGCCGGTTGTCGAGCAGCTCGACGCCGAACAGGCTGACCGGCGGAATGCCCGACATGCCACCGTGGCCGCCGAGGAACTCCATGTTGCCGAACAGGAAATACAGGCTGATGCCCCAGGCCATGGTTCCCAGCGGCAGGAAGTGGCCCGACAGCTTGAGCGTGACCGAACCGAGGACGATCGCCACCAGCGCAGTCAGCACCAGACCGGCCAGCAGCGCCAGCCAGGGCGAGCCGCCGATAAGGGCGAACACGCCCGGCAGCTCCGGCGAGGTGGTGAGCCAGGCCGTGGTGTAGGCGCCAAGGCCGACGAAGGCCGCCTGCCCGAAGGAGGTGAGCCCGCCGACCCCGGTCAGCAGCACCAGCCCCAGCGCCACCAGCGCGGAGAGGCCGACGTAGTTGAGCAGGGTGACGTAGAACTCCGGCAGCGCCAGCGGTGCGGCGGCGAGCAGCACCAGGAAGATGCCGAGCACCAGTTTGGGCCCGACCCGGGAAGCACCCGGCACGGGCGCCCGTGAAGCGGTTTCGATACGGGAGTTCATTCTTCTTCCTCCACATGGTGGGAAGTCAGGGAGCGCCACATCAGCACCGGAATGATCAGCGTGAACACGATCACGTCCTTGTAGGCGCTCGCCCAGAAGGACGAGAAGGATTCGAGCAGACCGACCAGGATCGCCCCGCCAGCCGCCAGCGGATAGCTGGCCAGACCGCCGATGATCGCGGCAACGAAGCCCTTGAGGCCGATCAGGAAGCCACTGTCGTAGTAGATGGTGGTGAGCGGTGCGACCAGCACGCCGGACAGCACGCCGATGACGGCCGCCAGAAAGAGCGTCAGCCGCCCGGCCAGCGCCGGCGAGATGCCCATCAGGCGCGCGCCGTTGCGGTTGATGGCGGTGGCGCGCAGCGCCTTGCCGTAGAGCGTGCGGTCGAAGAACAGGTAGAGACCGACGATCAGCACCAGCGAGGCGAGGATCACGAAGAGCGTGTGTCCGCCGACCACCAGCGTGCCGAGCTCGAACTGGGCATCGCTGAACGGTGTGGTGCGCGAGCCTTCGGGGCCGAACACCAGCAGGCCGAGGCCGACCATCGCCAGGTGCACCGCCACCGAGATGATCAGCAGCACCAGCACCGGCGCTTCGGCTACCGGCTGGAAGGCCACGCGGTAGAGCATCGGCCCCATCGGCACGACGATCGCCAGCGTGACCAGCACCCGCGCCCAGGTGGACAGCGCCGCGAGCGGCAGCACCCACAACAGCCCGGCCCGCGCCAGCGGATAGAGCAGATTCCACAAGGCCGAGCGACCGATGGTGCGCCGGCCGGTGGCCGAGAACAGATCGACCGCCAGCGTCAGCGCGCCGCAACCGACCAGCAGCCACACCGTGGCGGGAAATTGGCCGCCTTCGAGGGCTGCCATCGTAAGCGCGCCCCAGGCGAGGAATTCGCCCTGGGGAATGAAGATGACCCGGGTAACGGCGAACACCAGCACCAGCGCCAGCGCCAGAAGCGCGTAGATGGCACCGTTGGTGATCCCGTCCTGCCCGAGCATCGCAATGATTTCGGCATCCATGATGCGGACTCCTGTGGAAGCGCACCGGTCTTGCGTGGGCAAGCCGGTGCGGTGGAAGGTCAAGCTGAAGGGAGAACCCGAAGGTCTCCTTACTTCACCAGCTTCCAGTGGTTGTTCTCGACCTTGATCAGGACGATGGCGCTGGCGTCGTAGCCGGCATGGTCGGCGGCGCTCATGGTGTAGACACCGTTGGTGCCGACCAGCTTGTTGGTCTTCTCGAGGCCGTCGCGCAGGGCGGCGCGGAATTCCGGCGTACCGGCCTTGGCCTTGCCCTTCTGGGCGGTGGTGATGGCGTTCTGCAGCAGCAGCCAGGCATCCCAGGTGGCGCCGGCGAAGGTGGAGCGGGAATCCGGGCCGTACTTGGCTTCGAGGGTGTGCACGAAGGCCACGGCGTTCTTCTTGGCGGGATGGCTGTCGGGCAGTTGCTCGGCAACCAGCACCGGACCGACCGGAATCAGGGCGCCTTCGACGTTCTTGCCGCCGACCCGCAGGAATTCCTTGCTGGTGACGCCGTGGGATTGGTAGATGCGGCCCTTGAAGCCGCGCTCGCGCAGGGTGATCTGGGGCATCGCGGCGGGGGTGCCGGAAGCGCCGACGAACACCGCGTCGGGCTTGCTGCTCATGACCTTGAGAACCTGGGCCTGGACGCTGGGGTCGGCGCGGCCGTAGCGTTCGGACGCAACGATGGTGAGCTTGCCTTCGGCGGCCTTGGTCAGCGCCTTGTGGAGCAGTTCGCCCCAGGAATCGGAGAAGCCGATGAAGCCGACGGTCTTGACGCCGTTGGCGAGCATGTCGGCCACCACGCGCTGAACCATCAGGTCGGCCGCCGGCTCGCTGCGGAACACGAAGCCGCGCTTGTCGCCGGACACATCGAGGGGCGCGACGGAGACCATCGGCACCTTCTCGGCGTTGGCCACGTCGGCCATGGCGGTGGCGGTGCTGATGAGATTGGGGCCGAGGATGGCGTCCACCTTGTCTTCGCCGATCAGCTTGCGAACGTTCTTGACGGCGGCGGTCGGGTCGGTGGTGTCGTCGAGCAGGATGAAGTTCACCTTCTCGCCGCCGACCGTGGCGGGGAACAGGGATACGGCTTTGCGGGTTTCGGCGCCCAGGGCGGCGGCCGGACCGGTCATCGACGCGATGACGCCGACGTTGATGTCGGCCAGGGCCGGGGTGGCGGCCAGGGTGGCGGCGGTGATCGCGAACAGGTTCTTCAGTTTCATTTTTGTCTCTCCTCGGTTTGGGGTGTTCTGCTGCAGGTACGGATGCGGAATCAGACCGAAACGCCGGTCAGGGCGGCAAAGCCGGCGATCCACTCGGGAATTGCCCGGTAATAGCGGGCACAGGCTACGTAATGACCGCCAGTGGCGGCGTTCATGGCGGCATTGGCGGCGACCCAGGTTTTCACCTCGTGGGCCGATGCCCCGGCCGCTTCGGTGATGGCCTCGTTACCGTAGCCATCGAGAGCCGCCCAATCCTGGGAGGCCAGATTGGCCATGAAATCCTCGTCCCAGCGCGGGTTGAGCGGATGCAGATGGCTGACGCCGCCGGCAAAACCGGTGGCCGCGTCGATGGTGCGCTGCTGGCGCGCGGCGCGGGCTTCGGCGCTCGGATTGCGGCCGGCGATCAGGCGCTCGGCCACTTCCGGCGTGGCGGTGGCCATCTGCGGCACCGGCGGGTTGTGGGACAGGCCGCCTGAGCCGATGAAGAGCACCCGCTTGTCGAGCCTGCGGGCGAACTCGCCGACCGCCTCGCCGAACTGGCGGGCACGCCGGAAGCTGATCACCGGCGGCGCCACGCTGTTGATGAAGAGCGGAATCACCGGGTAGCGGTCGAGGCGGCCGGTGAGCTCTTCGAGCGGCTGGGCGAAACCGTGATCCACCTGCATGCGGTAGGACACGGCCAGATCGATGTCGCGGTCCACCACATGGGCCGCGCAGGCTTCGGCGATCTCCCGCGGCACCGGCAGCGTGCCCGCCGACGTCATGTAGTCGCCGACCGATTCGGCCGCCGTGCCGATGCAAAGCTGCGGCATGGTGTCGAGGAAGAAACCGTTGTAGTGGTCCGGCGCGAACAGGAAGATCAGCTCCGGATCGAAAGCCTCGATTTCGGCGCCCAGCTCGGCGACGACGCGGCCGGCTTCTGCGACCACCTCCGGCAGCGGGTCCACATAGCCCTTCAGCGGGGTGTGGGACAGACAGGTGAGCAGCGCCTGGGTCATTGCGGCTTGCCTCCGGCATTCACCACCAGGCCCATCTTGTCGGCCACCGCGGCAATCAGTTCGTTCACTTCGATCGGGAAGGAAATGCCGGCCACGAAGCGGTCGGGGCGCAGCAGCACGATGGAGCCCGGATGCTGGCCGAACCACTCCTTGAAGCGCATCTGCTCGTCGCCGAGAACCTCGGTGTCGTCGGTCATGTCGACCGTGCGGTCGATCTGCACGGTCGGCTTGAGGGTCACGATCTTCGCGCCGAGGGCGCTCAGGATCGCACGGCTCTTGGGATTGAGCCAGTAATTGGGGTCGGCGCCCCAGGCCAGCAGCGCGAAGCCCTTGCCCAGCGCGTCGTCCAGCAGCTTGACCTCGCCGGCGCGGGTGCGCACCTTGGGCTGGATGAACATCCGGCCGACCGGCGAATTCTTGCGGCGCAGCTTTTCATGCACCACCAGACCGTTCTCGTAGAAGGGCATCGGCTTGAAGCGCATTTCCATGAAGTAGCGCTTGACCGGCGGAATGTAGTTGAGCACCCAGGTGGTGACGTCGCGCAGACCGGCCAGCAGCGCATTGCGCGGCGAGAAGATGCGTCCGGCGGCCACCGACAGGTCGATCATCGCCTTGGCGTGCAGCGGGCGCTCGGACTGGTAGGTTTCGAGGAGCGCGTCGTTGCCCTTGCCATTGACCACGTAGGCCAGCTTCCAGGCCAGATTGGTGGCGTCGCGCATGCCGGTGTTGTAACCCTGGCCCTGCCACACGGGCATGATGTGCGCGGCGTCGCCGGCGAGCATGATGCGGCCGATCTTCCAGCGCTCGGCGATGCGGGCGTTGTGGGTGTAGACCCGCTTGCGGATGAAGTCGAGGCGGCTGATATCCACGTTCGGCGGCAGCACCTTGGCGAGCAGTTCGGCCATGCGCTCGGGGGTGGTGACCTGCTCTTCGGTTTCGTTCTCGAAAATCATGAACTCGAAGCGGCGCACGCCGTCGGGCAGCGCCACCGACACATAGGGCCGTTTCGGGTCGCTGTGCATGTAGATGTTGGGCACGCCGAGCGGATCGTTGCGGATGTCCACCACCAGCCACTTGGAGGTGTCGGTAAAGCCGCCGAAACCGATGTTGAGCGTGGTGCGGATGAAGCTGCGGCCACCGTCGGCGGCCACCAGATATTTACAGCGCAACTGATTGACCTTGCCTTTGTGGCGGACGGTCAGGCTGACGCCGGCCCCATCCTGGTCGAACTTCTCCAGTTCGGCGCCCATCCACACTTCGACGTTCGGAAAGCGCTTGAGCCCTTCCATCAGTTCGCGGTCGACGGCCGGCTGGTTGAAGGCGTTGCGGCGGGACCAGCCGAAATCGTCGGTGCGCGGCTCGATGGACGCGAAGCAGCGGCCGCTGGCGGTGACGAAACGCATCCAGTGGTAGGGCGTCAGGTGCTGTTGCACCGTGCCAGCCAGGCCGATGCCCTGAATGCTGCGCAGGCATTCGTCGTCCATGCCGACGGCGCGCGGGTAGTCGATCAGCTCTTCGCCCTTTTCCAGCTGCAGCACCTTGACGCCATACTGGCCCAGGGTGTTGGCGATGGTCAGGCCGACGGGGCCGGCGCCGACGACGATCACGTCGGCATCGAAATTTTGAGCGCTGCTCATGGGGTTTCTCCTCCCGGGTGGGCTACGGCAGGCTGAAGGGGAGCCTCCGCCGCGCGGATCATGTTTTTCAAGGCATCGCCCTAAAAGGGCGAGCGGTACTTTTTTATGGGGTTCGGGGTCCGGGCGTCGCAGGGACGGCGCGTCCGGTTGTCGATGTGGCGGGCGCGTACCCACCTCGAAGAGACACTGCCGCAGCTTCGGCCCGGATGCGACGGCAAGCGAGAGTAGTCATGGCAGGAATCCTCCGTTGGGTGGGTGCCGATTTTTTTATGAGCACATCAGCGGGATTGATTCTAGGATCACCCTGATCCAGCTCAAAAAATCAAAACAAAACGTCCACCTGTTGCACAATCATGTTTCGAAGGAGGTTTTCAGATGCGCACCAACGGCGGAGCCGATTACGCGCCGGTTCGCGGCCTGACCCGCGGACTGGACCTGCTGAAAGCCCTGAACAGCCAGGAAGGGGGCCGGTCGACCCTCGCCCAACTGGCCCAGGCCACCGGCCTGCACCGCACCACCGTGCGCCGTCTGCTCGAAACCCTGATCGCCGAAGGCTATGTCCGCCGTAGCGAATCGGACGACCGCTACTGTCTGGCGCTGAACGTGCGCTCCCTGGCCGAGGGGTTCCGCGACGAGGACTGGATTTCGTCGATCGTCGCCCCGGCCCTGAGCGAGTTGCTGCATGCCGTGGGCTGGCCGTCCGACCTCACCACGCCCCAGGGCGCCTCGATGGTCATTCGCGAATCGACCCATCGCTTCAGCGCCCTGTCTTTCCACCGGGCCATGGTCGGGCAGACCATCCCGATGCTGCTCACCGCCGCCGGACGGGCCTTTCTGGCCTATTGCCCGGACGAGCAGCGCGCGCAGATCCTCGACCTCGCCCGCGGCGGCGGCGACGACCAGGCCCGTCTGGCCGCCGACGAACGTTTCGTCGCCAATGTCCTTGCCCGCACCCGCGAGAGCGGCTTCGCCAGCAACGACGGCGAATGGACCTCCCAGCGCAAGGTCGGCGCACTGGCCCTGCCCATCCGCCTCAGGCAACGTCCGGTGGGCTCTGTGAACATCGTCTATCTGAACCGGGCGGTCACGCTGAAGGAAGCCGTGCGCCGCTACCTGCCGGCCCTGCAGAAAGCGGCCAGCCGCATCGAGGCACAGCTCGCCGGCACCCCTCCTGCGTCCGCGGCATCCTGAGCATTTCAGGTGTTGCACCGCAACAACAAGCGGCCATTTCGAGCCGGCTTTAATCCATAAAAGTGAGCGTTGGCGTGCCGACAAGCGGAAAACCACACTTTGATGCACCGCAACACAGTGCTAGTCTTGAAGCCTGAATCAACCCGACGCCAGAGAGAAACACCATGAGCGAAGTCGATCTCAATAAATTCTTCCTCGAACAGGTGCGCCTTTTCGAGAGTTTTCCGGCCGACAAGGTCGAGGACATCGTCCGCCAGTCGCGGCTGACGACTTTCGAAGGCAACGAGGCGATCCTCGAAACCGGCGACGAAGCCGGCTCGATGGGCGTCGTGATCACCGGCCACGCCGAGATCTCCGTCGCCGACAACACCGGCACCCGCACCGTCATCAGCCAGCTCGGCCCGGGCGACGTGTTCGGCGTGATGTCCACGCTCACCGGCGACCGCCTGAGCGCCGACGTCATCGCCGGCAATCGCTGCCTCGTGCTACTGATTCCCCGCCCGATCTTCAACGCCCACATCCTGACCAATCCGAAAGCCGTCGCCTATCTGTCGCACCTGATGCTGGACCGCGTGCGCACCCTGTCGGCCGACATCGTCGGCGGCCAGATCGGCGCCTTTTCGAAGGCCGAAGACCCCTACGCGCTGTCGCTGCACACCGACATCCCGGGCAAGGTGCTGGCACTCAACATCGGACTCAGCCAGATTCATTTCGGCATCTACGACACCCACGACCTCGGCTCGGACGTGCACGGCATCGTCGATAACTCCGATCCGCAGGTTTCGCGCATCAGCGTCGCCGTCGGCACACAGGTCAAAGTCGTCGAGCGGCCGGCCTTCCCGCTCAGCGAGCTGTTCGCGGTCATGCAGGAATCCACCCGCGCACTCGGCGAATCCTTCTCCTTCCACCCGCAGGACGTCACCGCGGTCGGCCACCGCGTGGTGCATGGCGGCAGCAAGTTCGCCAGTTCGGTGGTCATCACCCCGGCGGTCATCGCCGACATCGAGGCACTGTCGGTGTTCGCCCCGCTGCACAATCCGGTGAACGTCGAGGGCATCCGCGAGGCCATGAAGCACCTGCCGAACGTGCCACACGTGGCCGTCTTCGACACCGCCTTCCACCAAACCCTGGCGCCCTACGCCTACCTCTACGGCCTGCCCTACGAGCTCTACAAGCAGGACGGCATCCGCCGCTACGGCTTCCACGGCAGCTCCCACCGCTATGTGTCGCTGAAGGCCGCCGAAGTGCTGGCCCGCCCCCTCGGCGAATTGGAAATCATCTCCTGTCACCTAGGCATCGGCGCATCCCTGTGCGCCATCGACCACGGCCGATCGGTGGACACCACCATGGGCATGACACCGACCGACGGCCTCATCATGCCGAGCCGCTCGGGCAGCATCGATCCGGCGGTGATGATCCACCTGATGGAACAGCACGGCATGTCGCCGGACGCGCTGTCCACGCTGATCAACACCAACAGCGGCCTGAAGGGTCTGTCCGGCATCTCGAGCGACATCCACGAGATCGAAGCCGCAGCCAACGAAGGTCACCACCGCGCCCTTCTCGCCCACAAGGCCTTCTGCTACCAAGTACGCAAGAACATCGGCGCCTACGTCGCGGCCATGGGCGGCGTCGACGTGCTGGCCTTCACCGGCGATATCGGCGAAACCAGCGCTGCGGTACGCAGCCTGGCCTGCCAGGGTCTCGGCTACATGGGCATCAAGCTCGACGAGGAGCGCAACCGCAACCTCGGTCGCGTCGGCGACTTCGCGATCATCTCGACGGACGACTCGCCGGTCACCATCCTCGTCATCAACAACGACGACGAGCGCCTCGTCGCCTGGGAAACCCTGCGCGCCATCGAACGCAACGAGCTCACCCTGGAGATGAAGGAAGACCAGGCCGACGCACCGATCCCCATCGAAATTTCGGCCCACCACGTGCACCTGTCGCAGTCCGACGTGGATAAGCTCTTCGGCCCCGGCCATCAGCTCACGCCGGAACACGAACTGTCCCAGCCCGGCCAGTTCGCCTGCGCCGAGAAGGTCCACCTTGTCGGCCCCAAGGGCCGCATCGCCAACGTCCGCGTGCTCGGCCCGACCCGCAAGGAAACCCAGGTCGAGATCGCCATGACCGAGCAGTTCAAGGTCGGCATCCAGCCGCCGATCCGCGAATCCGGCGACCTCGCCAACACGCCCGGGATCACCCTCGAAGGCCCCTTCGGCAGCACCGCCATCGAGCGCGGCGTGATCTGCGCCCAACGTCACATCCACATGACGCCGGAAGACGCCCTGCGCTTTCGCGTGCGCGACAAGTACATCGTGCGGGTGCGCGTCGAAGGCGAGCGCGAATTGATCTTCGGCGACGTGGTGGTGCGCGTGAACCCGGCCTACCGGCTGGCCATGCACATCGATACCGACGAAGGCAACGCGGCCAGCATCCGCACCGGCATGCTCGGCTACATCGAAGACATCCAGAACCGCAACTGACCGCAACCGAGGCCGGCCTCCGCAACACGGAGCCGGCCTCGACCGCGGGCGACGGACTCCATCGACCGCGGTTTTCCGCTCAGCTCCGCGTCAACGCGGCGTGCGCAATAGCCATCCGGGCAACAGCCGATGCGTGCCCTCCACGCAATGCCCTTTCAATCCCATCACGCGCTTTTCGATGAGATGCCACGACAGGCCGGCCAGCACGAACGTGAATGCGCTGGACAGCAAAACCATCGATAGCACCGAAATGCCGGGCAGCAAGGCAGCGACCGACTGCTGAACCGGAAAGGAATAGATGTAGACGCCGTAGGAATAATCGCCGAACCGGTTGTAATGCCTGATCCAACCCGCCGGCACATAGGCGACAAAAAACAACACGTAAGCCAGGCTCAGCTTGTACACCACGAAAAAAACGGTGTGCCCCATCGCCGCAGCCGCGGCCAATACACACAGACAGCCCACAAAGAGCCTGGACGACAGGGGGATGCGGGCTCTGAGCACATAGAAGGCCGCGCCGCTGAAGAACATAAAGAAAAAACCCATCCAATGGCTCTCCGCAAGGAGGCCGAAGCGGGCAGCGACCACGCCCACCCCCGATGCGAAGGCGGCAACAACCACCAGCACCGGAAACACCGCAGACCGGACACGGGGCGCGAGACTCAGCGCCGCCCAGGCGACCGCCAGCGTCACATACATCCGCAGCTCGTGGGGCATCGTCCACAAAGAGCCATTGACCGCCTTCGCATAGGGATTGCCCTCGAAGACGCCCGGCAGCTCATAGCTGACCCCGAACAGCAAGGTCAGGCCGTTGATGAAATAGTTACGCGTCCAGTAATTCAGCAGATAGGACGACGGCGACAGGGTGGTAAAAAACAGGCCGAGCCCGAACACCGTCAGCATCAACATGACGAAGAGCGCCGGAAATATCCGCAGCACCCGGGCCCACACGAACTCGACGGTACTCTTGCGTGCCAGCAGGCTCGCGGTCACCAGGAAGCCGCTGGTCATGAAAAACACATCGACGGCGATCACGCCGATGGGTACCCCCAGACTGACTTCGAGCGGCACCGCCGTCTTCGGCCCCAACGCCAACGGAAAAGCATGCTGGACCAGCACGGCGTAAGCCGCGATGATTCTGATCAGATTGAAGTTATTGTCCTTGCCCTGAGCAAGATCGGCGACTTTCATCGACCACCACTCAAAACAGCGAGCCCGCATCGCGATGCAGGCCGAAATACCCGCCAAGCCTCAACCCGGCCCGCGCTACAAGCCGGAAATACTACATTTATCGCTGCGCGTCCACGATCGGCGATTGCCCATTCCCGGCAAAATTCCTTCACATCCGGGCCTCGACACGTATAATTACCGGCTTTAGCTCGACTGCTGCAGTGCACCAATATGCCATTATGGCACTCGGCCACGTCGGCCGGCCCCCGTCGAGCACCGATTCCTGCCTTCGGAGGACGCGCGACAATCATGCGCCGTGAAGCTTCAAGACTACCCGCCGTGGACGCACTCAAGGCGCTCGCCTGCGTGCTCATCGTTCTACATCACCTGGCGTTCTACGGCCCGATGGCCGACGTCGTCCGGCCGCTGATGCCCGCCACGATCGACTTTCTCGACGAATACGCGCGGATGGCCGTGCAGATCTTCCTCGTGGTATCCGGCTTTCTGTTCGCGAGCAAGTTCGGCCCCTTCGGCAGCGCCTCCATCGCCGCCCCGCTGAATCTGCTGCTGCAGCGCTACACCCGTCTCGTCGTGCCCTACTCGGCCGCCCTGCTGCTGGCCATCGCCTGCTCGGCCATCGCCGGCATGTGGATGGATCACCGCTCGATTTCCGAGGCACCCGGCCTTGGCCAGTTGCTGGCCCATGTGCTGCTGCTCCACGACCTCCTCGACCAGGACGCCCTGTCGGCCGGCGTCTGGTACGTGGCCATCGACTTCCAGCTGTTCGCGCTGGCCATCCTGCTGCTGTGGCTGCCTTCCCGGCTGAGCGGCCGCGTGCCCGCCTTGCGGCTCCTCGCACCGGCGCTGATCGTCGGCATGACCCTGGCTTCCCTGTTCGGCTTCAACCGGAACAGCCTGTGGGACGAAACCGCCCTCTACTTCTTCGGCGCCTTCGGGCTTGGCATCCTGGTCGCCTGGGCCTCCCGCCAGCCTCGCGCCGGTCTGTGGATCGGGCTCCTAACGCTGGTCGCGGTCGCCGCGCTGGCAGTGGATTTCCGCGGTCGCATCGCGGTGGCCACAAGCACCATGCTGTTCCTCGGGCTGGCCAGCCGCTACGGCTTCCTGCACACCCTTCCGGTGCCGGCCGCATTGAGCCGCCTGTCGCGCATCTCGTATTCGGTTTTTCTGGTGCACTTCCCGCTGTGCCTGCTGGTCAATGCGGTGGTCACCGGCTTCTTCCCGGTCAATCCGGTCATCAACGGCCTTGGCATGCTGGTCGCGGTGGGCATCAGCATCGCCGGCGGCGCGCTGTTCTACCGCCACGTCGAGAGCTACCCCTTCCCGCGCCTTGCGCGGCTACTCGTGCCGGCCGGCGTTGTCGCCAGCGGCTGGCTCGCCGCCCTCGCGGCTGCCAACCTGGGCGGCTGAGCCCGCCGGCTTTCGACCCCCTGCCAAACGGGCAGCGCCTCCCTCGGGAGCGCTGCCCGTTTTTCATTGCGCCAGCAGCTTCTCCACGTCCACCTCATCCACGCAGTCCGGCGCCATGTAGCGCTCGGCGTACTGGCGATGGACGCCGGAGCGCAGGAACAGCGCGAACAGGTCCGGATCGATGTGGTTTTCATCGCGCATGCGGGCCATGATCGCCACCGCTTCGGAGAGCTTCTTGCCCTTTTTGTAGGGCCGATCGGCGGCGGTGAGGGCTTCGAAGATGTCGGCGATCGCCATCATCCGCGCCACCGGACTCATCTCGTCGCGGGTCAGGCCGCGGGGATAGCCGCTGCCGTCCATCTGCTCGTGATGGCCGCCGGCGATCTCCGGCACGGCCTTGAGGTGGCGCGGAAAAGGCAGTTCGCCGAGCATGCGGATGGTCTGCACGATGTGCTCGTTGATCTTGTAGCGATCCTCGTCGGTGAGGGTGCCGCGGGCAATCGACAGGTTGGCGAGCTCGCCCCGGTTGTAGAGCAGTTCCGGCACGTTCAGGCGGAAGCCCCACGGGTTGTCGGGCGCGATGATGTCGTCCGGCCCGCGCGGGATGCGGTGCTCGGGCTTGTCGGCGAGCAGCGCCTCGCTGACCGGCAGCGCCGCGCCGGGGCCGCGCCGCCGACGCTCATCCGCCGACAGCCCGAGGCGGTCGTCGAGGGTGCGCAGCCAGCGCCGCTCGGCGATCCGGCGCAGCCGCGCGACGTGCTCCGGCGCCATCGTCTCGCCGCCTTCGTTGCAGGCCGCCACAAACGCGAATTCCTCGTCCAAGGTCGCCCGCGCCGCCTCCAGCCGGGCCTGTTCGGTCGCGGCATCGGCGCCGTCGGCAATAGCCTTCCAGCAGGCGATTTCGGCATCCCGCTTGAGCACTTCGAAACGCATCCGGATTTCGTGGATGCGGTCGTAGAGGGTTTCGAGCTTGGTGGCCTTGTCGACCACGTACTCGGGCGTCGCGACCTTGCCGCAATCGTGGAGCCAGGCGGCCACATGCACCGCCTCCCAATCGTCGTCGCCGAGGCGGAAATCGCGGAACGGCCCATCGGTTGCCTCGCAGGCGGCGCGGGCCAGCATCTTGGTGAGCACCGGCACCCGCGCGCAATGCCCGCCGGTGTAGGGGCTCTTGGCGTCGATGGCGTCGGCAAGAAGCTGGATGAAAGCCTGGAAGAGCCGTTTCTGGGCGCGGATCAAGCCCCGCGTCTCCACCGACAAGGCCGCCGAACCCGACAGCGCTTCGACGAAATGGATCAGATCGGGCCGGGGCGTGCCCTCGAACCACAGCACCAGCAAGCCGACCCGCACATGCTCGCGATCGAGCAGCGGCACCGCCAGATAGGCCATCGTCGTGACCTCCAAAGCCGAGAACAGCGCGGTGCAACTGCGCCCGCTCCCGTGGCCGCCGCGCAGCTCGCCGACGCCGGAGCGGCCGCCTTCCGGCACCAGTGCGGCCATATCGACGCCCGGCGGCGCCAGGTCGATGGCCAGACTGCCGGAGTCGGCCCGCCGCAGGGATGCCGGGGCCAGCGCGTCGTCGCCATCCGCGCGCAGGTAGAGCAGGCCCGCCCGCGCACCGGTGACCGCCACCGTCTCGTCCACCAGCCGCGGCAACAGGCGTTCGAAGTCGGACTCCTCGGCCATCGTGGCCGAAATGTCGAGGAAGTGGCGGATCGCGCTCTTCATCGAGGCCAGATCGTTGGCAAGATCGTCCACCTCGCGCACCACCGAGCGCGTCGCCACGTCGGCGGCGAAATCGAAACCGCGGATCGCCGCCGCCTCGTCGGCCAGTTCGCGGATCGGCCGCGACACCAGCCGGGCCGCCCAATACGTGAGCGGCAGCGCCCCGAGCATCACCAGCAGGGTGGCCAGCAGCGCGCTGCTGCGCAGGCTGGCCGCATCGGTCAGCAGTTCGTCGTCCGGCACCGCCACCCCCAGCAGGGCCAGCGGCCCGCCGCTGATCCTGAGCGGCATCACCGCACCGTGCCAGTCGCGGCCATCGACCGTAAACGCGGCCAGCGGCGCAGCCTCCTGCACCGCCCCGACCGGCACCGCGAAACGCCGGGCCAGTTCGGCCAGCGCACCGCCCATTTCCGCCACCGACATCTGCTGCGGCGAGCCCTCCTGCGGCGCAGGCCGCAGCCAGCCGGGCTCGCTGGAAGCCACCACCCGATGGGCCGCGTCGAGCAGCACCAATTGCGACCCCGGCGTGATGCGCTGGCGCTCCAGCGTGTGCCCGAGGGATGCGAGGCGGATGTCCGCCCCCACCACGACCCGACCGTCCTCGCTGCGCCGCGCGACGGTGATGCCGGTCTTGCCGGTCGTGGCAAACACATAGGGCGCGGTGTAGATCGGGACATCGGCGCCAACCGCCTCGCGAAACCACGTCCGCCGGCGCGGATCGTAGCTGGCAGCAAAATCCGGGCGAGGATCGTCGCGCAGCACATGCAGATCGGTGTCGAGATGAATGAAGCGGGCCTTGCCGCCTTCGATGCTCTGCACCATCCAGGCCGCGCCGGGCGGCGCGTCGATGGCCCGCCGCGCTTCGTCGTCGACGATACGGAAGAGCAGGAAGAAATCCCCGTTGGCGTAGCCGGCGTAGATCGACGAAGCCGCTTCGGAACTGGCCAGCACCCGACGCAAAAAAGGCAGGCTGTCGCGCCGCCGCTCGAAGGTCGTGGCCTCGACCAGATGCTGCAACGCCGCCAGCTGCACCGCGGCCGCCACCGGCTGCAGCAAGCGCTCGGTCTCGCTGAGGGTCTGGGCGGAAATCCGCTCGACCAGATCCTCGGCCGCCCGCTCCAGCATGGTCACGCTGCGCGCATACGACACCCAGGCGATGCTGCCGCCGGCCGCGAGCACCAGCAGAAAGAACAGCGTCGAAATGTGGATGTGCAGCGGCAGGCGAAAGTGAGTTCGCGGCGTTGCGGCATGCATGGCGACCTCCCCGGTCCGGCCCGTGCCCGCTCACTGCCCGGCCAGGGCGCGGCGGTATTCGCCCGGCCGTGTGCCGGTCCATTTCTTGAAGGCGCGGTGAAAGGCGCTGGCTTCGGCAAAACCCAGGTCGAGGGCAATCCCCTCCACCGACTTGTCCGAGTGGCACAACTGGCTGATCGCCAGATCGAGACGCAAGGCGTCCTTGATCGACTGGTAGGACTGGCCTTCGTCGATCAGGTGACGGCGCAGGGTGGACGCCGAGAAATGCAGCTGCCGGGCCAGGGTTTCGAAATCCGGCCAGGCGCTCGGTGGAATGTGGCGCAACTGGCGGCGGATGCGCGCCACCAAGCCGTCGCTGTTGCGGTACTTGACCAGAAAGTTGGCCGGCGCACTGCGCAGGAAGACCTTCATCGTGCGTTCGTTCTGCACGTTGGCCATGTCGAGGAATTCGGCCGGAAAGGCGATGGCGGTCTCCGCCTCGCCGAAGCGCAATTCGGGCGAGAAGAGCACCCGCCACTCGGGGCTGAAATCCGGCTCGGCGCAGCGGAAACTCGCCCAATCCAGCGGAATGCGCCGCCCCACCAGCCAGCAGGCGAGGCCGTGCAGCATGATCAGGAAGGTGCCGTAGGCAAAGGCCCGCCGCGGCTCGCCGGGACGTTCGCGGAGCGTCACTCGCGCGGTGTCCTCGTCGCGCGCCAGCACCCCTTCCATATCGTCGAGGATCACCCGCAGAAAGCGCAGCGCCCGGCGTAGCGCGCGCTCCAGGGTGTCGCAATGCACCACGCTGTGGCACAGCAGCGTAAAGCTGCCGGCTTTCATCGGGTGGCTGTCCATGCCGAAAAACTCGTCGTCCATGGCTTCGGCGATCAGGTGCCAGAGCAATCCGAAGTGGGCCGACGAGACGCGCGCCTGGGGCGCATTGAGGAGTTCCGGCGAAATGCCGGCGCGGTTGAGCAGGGCGTGGGCATCGAAGCCGCGCTCGCGCACGCCGACCAGCGCCTCCTGGACGAATCCGATGGAAATCGTACCTTTGTCGGACGCACGCTCGCGCATCGGGGCCATGGTTTCACCGGAAGAAGTCGTATCCCGGCAAGGCGCTTCGGGACCGCTCCGAGGCGCCCGCGCCGGTGCCGTTTGAGGTCGTCGCGGCGGCGTTTTGCGGCGCCGCAATATGGCAAATTCTACCATTCACATTGATCGATTATGGCATGGAGGCCCGGCCGCCTTAACCCTAGACTGCGCCCCACGTCGCGCCCCGTGCGCACAGTTCATTCACCGAATAAAACGAGGAGAGCTTCATGGAGATCAAAGGTAACGTATTCGTGGTGACCGGCGGTGGTTCCGGCCTGGGCGCCGCCACCGCGCGGATGATCGTGGCGGCCGGCGGCAAGGCCGTGCTGGCCGACGTCAACAAGGAAGCCGGCGAGGCGCTGGCTGCCGAGCTGGGCAGCAACGCCCGCTTCGTCGCCACCGACGTCACCAATGAAGACAGCGCCAAGGCCGCCTTTGCCGCCGCCGTCGAAATGGGCAGCCTGCGCGGCCTGGTGAACTGTGCCGGCATCGCCCCGGCCGAAAAGGTCGTCGGTCGCGACGGCCCGCACAAGCTCGAATCCTTCACCCGCACGATCACCATCAACCTGATCGGCAGCTTCAACATGATCCGCCTCGCCGCCGAGATCATGAGCAAGAACGAACCCAACGCCGGCGGCGAGCGCGGCGTGATCGTGTCCACCGCCTCCGTCGCGGCCTTCGACGGCCAGCTCGGCCAGGCCGGCTACGCGGCCTCCAAGGGCGGCGTGGTCGCCATGACCCTGCCCATCGCCCGCGAGCTGTGCCGCTCCGGCATCCGCGTGATGACCATCGCCCCGGGCATCATGGAAACCCCGATGCTCCTCGGCATGCCCGCCGACGTGCAGGACGCCCTCGGCAAGATGGTTCCCTTCCCCTCCCGCATGGGCAAGCCGGCCGAATTCGCCGCGCTGGTCGAACACATCTTCGGCAACAGCTACCTCAACGGCGAAGTGATCCGCCTCGACGGCGCGATCCGCATGGCCGCCAAGTAATGCGGTAAGGAGTGAGGAGACCGCGCGTGACGCGCAGCGCCCCTTCTCACCACACCTGACCTCCTCACTCCTCACGCCTCACTCATCCCCGAACTTAAAAGGAATTCCGCCATGAGCACCACCAACGATCCTATCGTCATCGTCTCCGCCGTCCGCACCCCGATGGGCGGTTTCCAGGGCGACTTCGCCAGCCTCACCGCGCCCCAGCTGGGCAGCGCCGCCATCAAGGCCGCCGTCGAACGGGCCGGCATCTCCGCCGAAGCCGTCGAAGAAGTGATCTTCGGCTGCGTGCTGCCCGCCGGCCTCGGCCAGGCCCCCGCCCGTCAGGCCGCCCTCGGCGCCGGCCTGCCCCTGTCGGCCGGCTGCACCACGGTCAACAAGATGTGCGGCTCCGGCATGAAAGCCACCATGCTGGCCCACGATCTGCTCGTCGCCGGCACCAATGAGGTGATGGTCGCGGGCGGCATGGAATCCATGACCAACGCCCCCTACATCCTGCCCAAGGCCCGCGGCGGCTACCGCCTCGGCCACGGCCAGATCTTCGACCACATGTTCCTCGACGGCCTCGAAGACGCCTACGACAAAGGCCGCCTGATGGGCACCTTCGCCGAAGACTGTGCCGGCAACTACGGCTTCACCCGCGAAGCCCAGGATGCCTACGCGATCGCTTCCACCACCCGCGCCCAGGCCGCCATCAAGGACGGCACCTTCGCGTGGGAAATCGTTCCCGTCACCGTCACCGGCCGCAAGGGCGACGTCACCATCGCCAACGACGAGCAACCGCCCAAGGCCAACATCGACAAGATCCCCAGCCTCAAGCCCGCCTTCCGCAAGGACGGCACTGTCACCCCGGCCAACTCCAGCTCCATCTCCGACGGCGCCGCCGCGCTGGTGATGATGCGGGCCTCCACCGCCGCCGCCAAGGGCCTCAAGCCGCTGGCCAAGATCGTCGGTCACAGCACCCACGCCCATCAGCCCGCGCTGTTCGCCACCGCCCCGGTCGGCGCCATGCAGAAGCTGCTGGACAAGACCGGCTGGACCACCGCCGACGTCGATCTGTGGGAAATCAACGAAGCCTTCGCCGTGGTGACGATGGCCGCCATCCACGACCTCAAGCTCGACCACGCCAAGGTGAACATCCACGGTGGCGCCTGCGCCCTCGGCCACCCCATCGGCGCCTCCGGTGCCCGCATCATCGTCACCCTGCTCGGCGCCCTCCAGAAGACCGGCGGCAAGAAGGGCGTCGCCAGCCTGTGCATCGGCGGCGGCGAAGCCACCGCCATGGCAATCGAGATGCTGTAAGCCACGCGCCTTCCGATGTCGGGTTACGCCCTCCGGGCCAACCCGACCTACGAAGGAAAGCGACAACGGCGCCAGGCCAACCGCAAAAGGCTCGGAGCCCGAAAAAAGCCCGTCTGCACCGCCGAGCAGCGCAACAACAGGCGGAGAAGTCTCGTAGGTCGGGTTAGCGCAGCGTAACCCGACACCGCAACGCCGACGCCGTGCATGGCGTCGGGTTACGCCCGGTGGGCCAACCCGACCTACGCACATCCTTTCTTGGCGAGACAAGAAAGGAAATTGCCCGCCGGGGCCAACGCAACACCAGACAACGGAAAGCCGCCCAGCACCGGAACCGGGATGCGCGAGACCCAAGGGCGACTGAAGTCGCCCCTACATCGGGTCCATGCCCCCCATCGGACAAGCGGCGCCGACGGCCCACAAAGCCCTCGTAGATCGGGTTAGCGCAGCGTAACCCGACATCAACAACACAACGCCATCACCAAAGGAACTCACCATGATCCTCAGCCAAGAACAGGAAATGATCCGCGACTCGATGCGCACCTTCGCCCAGGAGCGCCTCGCCCCCTTCGCCGCCGAATGGGACCGCGACCACACCTTCCCGGCCCAGGCCCTCAAGGAGCTCGGCGAGCTCGGCGCCGGCGGCGTTGAGGTCGTAGTGGGTGCCGTCGATGTGGACGGGGCCGGGGGTGTCGGTGTCGAACGTCCATCGGCCGCGCAACGGGTCGGCGGTCGGGGTGAGCGGGTCGCCATTGGCGTCGGTCACGACGGCGTCATCGGCCCATCCGTGGGGGCCGGCGTAGGTCGTCGTCGAGCCGGTGATCGGGTGCGGGGTTCCGGTGAGGCGGGCGCCCTGCACGGCGGTGGCGTGACGGTCCAACGTGTCTTGGACGACGTCGGGGTCGATGTCGAACCGGCCGGCCGGGTCGACGGTGCGGGTGAGGAGGGCGGCGAGGCCGACCATTTCGGGGCGGAGAGTCATGCCGGGGACCCTACCGCCGGGGGGTTGCTGAGGACGGTGACGCCGGCGGTGCCACCATCGCCGGCGCCATCCGTCCTCGAGCTCGGGGCGACGACTACCGGGTGAGGCCGGCGCGTCGGATGTCGTCGAGCGTCGCGTCGGCCCAACCGAGCGCGCCGTCGGCGATGGCCTGGGTCACGGTGATGTGGACGACGTGTCCTTTGACGGGGTGGAGGAGGTAGACGACGGGTTCGAGGTCGGTCGTCCATCCGGCCTGGGCGCGGGCCTCGTCGATGGCGCGGCCGATGTCGGCGGCGTCGAGGGTGGCGAGCGTCTCGGCGAGGTTGTCGAGCGTCCGGCGCTGGCCGGCGAGGTCGATCTCCTGCGAGCCCTGGGCCTTGTCGGCGGCTTCCTGGTCCTTCGGGGCCTGGGTCTTGCGTGCGGTCATCTTCGGTTCCTGACTGTTGTGGGTTGCTTCTAACGGGTGCCGCCGGCGCCACCTCGAGGGCGACGCCGGCGGCGGGATCGTCGGGGGGGGTTGATGCCCTTACGAGAGGACGGTGATACCGGAGGCGTCGCGGCCCTCGGCGACTCCGTAGAGGACGTCAAGGGTGACCTGCGTGCCGAGGTAGGTCGGGTTGTAGGCCATCGTGACGCGGATGCTGAGGCCGGACTCCTGGTCGACCATGACGGTCTGCCGGGCGCCCATCGTGTTGCCGTCGGTGGGGAGGTTCCGCATGGCGAGGATCATCGCGTCGGGGGCGAGCGCAATGTTCTTCGTCGAGTTGGGCGAGCCGGCGACGACGGGGACACGGTTCGACCAACCGATGTTGAGGCCGGCGATGTTC